>Ga0304729_1000942_pt1 | contig 20021 bp, 28 predicted proteins | sample C_131016_MF_Meta_FD_190475 | JGI IMG/M metagenome (GOLD analysis project Ga0304729, IMG submission 190475) | Freshwater microbial communities from Lake Croche, Canada to study carbon cycling - C_131016_MF_MetaG (v2) (version 2) | ecosystem: Environmental > Aquatic > Freshwater > Lake | place... | reverse complement strand
ATCACGGCCACCATTGGAGCTTTTCACGGAGCTATGGAAGAAGGTGGAAGGCTTGCAGATTTCTCAGATCAGACCGGCATTGCCGTCGGCAAACTTGTCTTGTTGGAGAGGGCATTTGAAAACAATGGCCTCCAAGCGGACGACATGGGGAAGACCATAAACAAGATGCAGAAGTTCCTAGTCGCCGCTGGCGAGGCTGGAAGCGAATCTGCCGACAAACTCCACAAGATCGGTCTCTTCTCTAGTGAACTCCTACAGCTCTCCCCGGATGAGCAGTTCCAGAAAATTGCGAAGACGGTGGCAGAGATTCAAGATCCGGCGGAGAGAGCGGCGGTCAGCATGGAGATATTTGGTAAGGGCGGCGGCAAGCTGATGGCTCTCTTCAAGGATATGCCTGGAGAGATTGCCAAGGCAAAAGACGAGGTTGGAAACTACTCCTCGATTATGGAGAAAAACGCCAAGGCATTTGATGACATGGGTGATGGAATCACCGAGATTGGTCACAAGCTCATGGAGTTTGCAGCCGGTGCGCTCTCAAATGTCGGCGGTGGTTTAGAGGTATTCATCGCTGCCCTTAAGAATTTCGACGCAGCCGCCTTTGGCGAGAAGGTCACCAAGGATCTAAAACTTCCACTCCTCGCGCTAGCCGACTCACTCATGGATGGGAACTTTTCGCAAGCTCTTGAGATGGCTTATGAGTTGGTGAAACTTCAGTCGATGAAGATGGGGAATGAGTTCTATAAAATAATTTCAGCATCGGTAGCTGCAGTTGGATCATTTATTCAGGGCGCATTTTCTCAGGATAGCTATCTCCTCAGTTACATTCAGACGGCCTTTTCTTTGGTTGGGAACTTCATTAGCAAAGCACTGCAAAACGGGATCATTGGCATGCTTGAGGGGATTCCAATGTTTTCTAGTGCAGTGGATACGATGAAATACAAGATGGAAACAACTAACAGGGAAATCGCCCAACAGCAGAACACGCTTGCCACCGGATGGGAGGTCGCCTCTACCGAGCTGGCAAAAGTATCTCAGAATGCATTTTCGACCGCCGAGAACGTTTACAAGATGTCAGGCGGTTACTTTGATGTAGCCACTCAGCAGGAGAGGGTCCAGAGCATGAGCGAGAAGATCGTTTCCGATCATGAGGCACTTGCTGCCTTGACTGCTACCATTGCACTGAACGGAAAGAAGTATGAGGAGAGCCTTGTTGGAGTGGAGCAGAGCTTCAGCCAATTCAAGGCCATCGGCGGAGAAGCTGGCAATCTGGGAAAGATGGCAGGGCTAAATATCCCTGAGAAAACCTACACCGGAACTGGATTAGGACCGATTGATGTCTCATCTCCGTTCAGTACCAAGATGGTTCATGGTACAACGTCAGTAGGGAAAGCGACCGACCCTCTTGCCGAGGCGATGAAGAACCTCCTGCAAGCCAGCGACTACACGGCAGGCTCTGATGGTTCGCAGCTTACTAAGGCATCATTTAGTCGGCTTCAGTCCACAATGCAGACAAGGGCGGCGCAGCAGACATCTTCGGATTTCTCCTATTACACAGGGGGAGATAGCCTCGCCGCGAAGGAGCAGACAATCAACGACCTGACCAGCAAGTATAGGAGCGATGGAGTACCATTCTCAGAAGCAAGAGGCAAGGCGGAAGCCGACTTCAACTCTCAAATGAACAGCAAGCTAGGCGGTACAGGCGGGACTGCCAGCAGCTCTGGAAGCGGAGGATCTGGTGGCCCAGCCGCAAAGCCCGAAGATCCTCTATCTTCTGTTCTGAATAAAATTCTGACCGCGCTTGGTGGTGATTCAAGATCGTTTGTTCAGCAAATCTGCAATGACCGCCTCCCGATTCAAGTTCTAGCTTAACCACTCACCACCATGGCCGTAATTCTCCAAGGCGCACAGACCGAACTCATCCTGACTAAATCAGGCGTGCTCTCATTTAACAATGAGGGGATGGCAACCATGAGCAGGGAATACGCCTGCGCTACTTCATACGAAGACACGGCTGATCCACTCCTTGCTATTGACTCGGCGATTTTCGGCTACACGCTTCCTACGGGAACCAGCAATCTGATTTGCAATTCTTCCACCAAGAGCAGGGCAAACGGCATCACGACCTATTCCGTAAACTACATCGGCGTCACGAACCAAGTCTATCGAACGTACTTTGGGACTTCAATTCTCTCGTACTCAAAGAGCATAACGACCGCTGGGGTTACTAACCAATATACCGGCACGTATGCTGCACCCACGATAACTTCATATATTATTTCTTCCACTGGCGGCACTGTACCTAGCATACCATTAAGCGGCTACGATGTGCGCATTCTCACCTCCTTTGTGAATGGCGTTGCTGGATCAGCCCCCACGCTCACAAAGGCATGGGTATTAACTGGCTTAAAAAGCACTCAGATCGGCACGTACTATGTCATTGAGTCCGTTGGAACGAAGATGGTGACGGGCTGATCACCTCATGAACCTAATAAAGTTCCGAGATTATTTGGGAAAGAAAGGAGATGGAAAGTCTCCTCCATCGGTGATCCGGGCAAAGGACCTGGATGACAATTTTGGAATGCTTCAGGTGCTGCCTGACAAGCTGGGGATCTACACCGTTGAGAAGACCTCGGATGGAAGCACCCTGACCTTTATGGCCTCAAACCTTCAGGCCCGCTGGATCGAGATCGACATCTGCGTCGGAGGCGTTGCCAAGAAAATGTCCGTCCTGGGGACAGATCCTTACTAAAGTATGGCAAACTATATTAAGGCACTTTGCGCCGACTGCACTAATGCTCTTCCATGCTCCTGTGGAGGTTGTCCAGTTATTAGACCAGCACTTGGCTTGCCAAGCACGGCAACTTCTGTAAATATATCTTGGACTTGGTTTGGTTATGGAGGTGGTGGATCTGAAGTTGCAACTCTTGGGCCAGCTTCATTATATATGGGTGAGTGTAGAGCAGAGTGCCTAGATTGTTATCCATCCCTTAACTTTTCTGCCAGAGTAGCTAGGGATATAGCAGCTAATACATGTGTGATACTTGTTGAAGGTTTTGGCGAAATTCAAGATGCGGGCAGCCGTTTATTCGGTCTAACTTTTGGTAGTACGGGGTACAGCATAATAACTCCAGTCCCGACATCACTGCCATGCTCTACGGTTGTTTATGGTTTTGTTAATGACCTAGCATCGTCCCGCGTTGCGGCGAATGTTACAATCTCATGAACTGCCAATACGCAACATCTGTATCGGAATATACTAATTCCTGTGGACTTGGGTTGTACGGAGCGCAACCAAGTATAGGAGTATGTAATCATTGCGTTAAGAGGGGGGATAACAATGAGGAATTTGCCACGTCATATAAATTAAAACAGAATACCCATCCAAAAGATGTTCCGCCATCGGTTCTTGAAATGGGGCATAATCTAGCTGGATCTGTTAAGGATTGGGTTGCTGGCGGTTTTGCCATAGCCACAGAAAAGCAATTAGAAGCCAGACAAGCTATTTGTGAATCTTGCGAGTTCTGGAATGCAGGCGGATTTGGAGGAACAGGATCGTGCAATAAATGCGGCTGTAGCACTCAAGCCAAGCTCCGTCTCGCAACAAGCGTCTGCCCGGCAGGCAAGTGGTAGTCCTATCCCGTTGATGTCGCCTTTGACATCACTGGGAATGATGTGACTCTCTTCCTCGATCTCGCCACCCGCTCTTTTTCCGACGCATCTGGCACGGCCCTTGAGTCGATTAGCTTCAAGCGTCGCGACACCGAGCCGGTCACGCTTCAGTTCCTGACGAATGGCGTAGTCACCGATCTCGGTAGTGGGGCGACCGGTATCCTCGGCGTCAAACCCCTCGGTGCGTATTCTTCTGGCTACATCGCCTCGGCCTTGTCCTGGACGAAATCTGGAACAGGAGCCTCTGCCAGTTACGCTTTTTCGCTCACTCTCAATACCGCCGAGATTGACGCTCTCTTTGTCTCCAAATCAGAAAGTGGATCGCTCCGCGCCATGCTGGAGGTGCAGTGGACAGTCGGGAGCTTGGTCACCTCCTCAGTGACCCTGCCGACGGTGATCGCCAATGATGTCATCCGTGGCGACGAGGGTGTGCTGGCACAGGCTAACCCTGCCTACCCCATCGCTGGCGATATTTTGACCAAGAGCGGAAACCTCTCCGGGATCTCCGACGCAGCCAGTGCCAGGATCAATTTGGCCGTCTATTCCCAGAGTGCGACCGATACCGCGATTGCGGCTCACTCCTCACGCACGGACAACCCACACGCCACGACAAAGGGTCAAGTTGGTTTGGGGAATGCTGACAATACGAGCGATGCAGCCAAGCCGGTCTCGACCGCGCAACAGACCGCACTCGATGGCAAGTCTAACACTAGCCACACCCATGTCATTGCCAACGTCACAGGACTGCAAACGGCCCTTGATGGCAAGCAGGCCAGCGGTAGCTACGCAACACTTGATGGTGGCGGGAAAGTTCCAGCTTCGCAGCTTCCGAGCTATGTGGACGACGTGCTGGAATTTGCCACCCTCTCGGCCTTCCCAGCCACAGGCGAGAGCGGGAAAATGTATACCGCACTCGACACAAATAAAATCTACCGCTGGGGTGGCAGCGTCTATGTCGAGATCAGCGCAGCCCCCGGCTCGACCGACGCAGTACCAGAGGGTTCAGGCAATTTATATTTCACCTCTGCTCGCGCTCTTGCAGCAGTCACGTGGACAACCCTGACCGGCATCCCTGCATGGATAGGAGCGGCGACCGCCTATGGAAAGAGCCTTATCGCTGGAGCTGATGCCTCCGCAGTTAAGGCGTTACTTGCCTTAGTTAAGGGAGACATCGGCCTCGGCAGCGTTGATAATACCGCAGATTCTGCAAAACCGATCAGCACCGCCACTCAGACCGCCCTTGATCTCAAAGCGGCTCAGACTTCGCTCGATACAACTAATGCCGCAGTCGCCCTAAAGCGAAACATTTATTCAGGCACGACGGCCCCTTCGAATGGCTCCCCATACTCCAGCGGGGATTTCTACTTCAACACCAGCACCGGCCTTTTCTACGGTCCCTATACAAGCGGTGCATGGCCTTCGGCCACCTCGCTCATCGGCCCAGCTAATAGCCTAGCGATTAGCAGCGTCACGACCAATGCAGGGACAGCGGCAACCGCATCAATCACGGGAGTCGCCCCTTCCCAGTTTCTAAGTCTCGGCCTCCCCGCGACGACCCTATCGGTCGGCAGCGTCACGACAGGAGCGGCTGGCACATCGGCCTCCGCGACCATCACCGGCACAGCCCCGACCCAGACGCTCGCGCTCACCATCCCTCGCGGATCTCCAGGCAGTGGCGCGGCGGCAGTCATCTCTAGTTCGTCCTTCACGGCTGCGACCGGCACGCGCTACGTCACCACGGCAACGCTAACCGTTTCCGACCCAGCCTCCGCAACCACAGGTGACAACTTCGAGGTGCTGATCGGAGGTGGAACGGCCACCATCGGAGGCGTGGCTTATGCACCCAGCCGACTTGAGATCGTCCGCTATTACAACGGAAGCGCATGGGTGACCTCCCCATCGGTTCATTCCGACAACTTGACCCTGAACGGAACCGCCAACACCGCGCCAAACCAAACGGCGGCGAGTGGGAGCAGTCTAATGACGAGGGATCTCATTGCTCGTGAATCATTCTTTTCGCCGCAGCTAACCCGCATCCCTTGTTCTCTCGCAACAACTGCAACTTCTGGAGGGTCAGCCTCCTTGCCAAGCGGAACATTGGATATCCGCTCGGGCACATCCACTTCGGTAGATACCTACGCGCGTGCAGTTTTTGGAATGTCTATTAGTAATACTGAAAACAGGATGGCAGTTGCGTTCACTGCAAATCTGATTTTACGCGGCCCAAATGGCCTCCGTGTCATCATCGGCGGCGGGAGCACCGCAACGGCTGACGTTCCCGCTTACCGTTGCTGGGGCGTTGATTTTACGGGTCAGACGACAGGTGAGACTAGCACGCTCTACGCGCAGCTATGGTACAATGACAACGCCTCGACATCAGCCCCCACTTACTATTCTACCCCAGTTGCCACAGGGACAAACTTCGATTACATCTCCAACTTCATCCTTTATTCCGGCCCAAACTCTTCGGGGACTGCTAACTCCAGATCACTTGCCTTGTTTTTTAATGCAACCAATGCAAGCAGAATCTCCTCCACACCGCTGATTGTTTGGAACCATAACGTACTCATAAACCCATCCTTTCAGAATATTTCTTTCGTCATGTTCGCAAAGGCAAACGTATATGCCTTACCAGCCGCCGCAACACTCTACGGTCAGGTGACAGCCAGCAGATCGGACAACCTCTTGCTACCATGACCTTGATTTTCTCGACTCGCTTGCGCCATGTCTGACGCAATACATAACAAACTGGACGCTTTCTCAAAGATAGGCTCCATCGTCACGCCTGTTGGCGTTGCCCTGGTGCTTCTTCTCCAGACGCAGTTTGTGAGCAGGAAAGAGTTTTCTGATGCGAGCGAAAAGCTCTCAGGCCGGGTCGAGAATATCGAAAAGGTCTTGGTTCAGATGGCAGAGGCGGCAAAGCAAAATGACCGACAAGATGCCCAGCTCCTCGACCATGAGAGGCGACTCCGCGATGTAGAGAAGCACTAGGCTTTGACAGTAGCCGCTTCCTTGTGAAGATCATCGGCCTCCTCGCTCGCCACTTCCTCCTCTGTCTGCATTTCTTGTGGGTGGAACTCCAGATCCGAGTCCTGTCGGCCTTCTCCTGTCACCTAGTGCGCTGGCAGATCCGCCTCATCCGCTTCTCTGGACTCCTCGGCATTCTCACCATCGCACTGATGACCGGCTGCGCCTCCGCACCGAAGCCACTCACCTCCTACGCCCCATCATCCGCCGGTGTCCTCCGCGCCGTGACATCGGCCAAGGCATCGGCAACGGCCCTCCGCTCCGAAGTCACCACCCCCGGTGGTCTCCGTACTCTCGCCGATCTGAACGCATCCTTGGACTCCTCGCTCCTTGAGGTAGCCTCCTACTCAGCAAAGGTGGATGTCGTTAGCCTCGCTCTCTCCAAAGCTGAAGAGTCTGCAACCTACTGGAAGGCAAAACAAGAGAAGGCCCTGAAGGAACTCTGGATCTGGCGCATCATTATTATGGCTGAAGTCGGTTTTGCCGTCGCCTATCTGGGAATCCGCTTGGGCTGGAAGTTCGCTCTATGATTCTATCTCCCGCAGAGGCGCAGAGGCGCAGAGGTTTCTGACCTAACAGTCTAACAGTCTAATAGTCTAATAGCCTAATAGCCTAATAGCCTTCCCTCATGAATTTCCTACGAGGCCTCCTCTCCGATGTGCCGGGATCTCCATCGATCACCCGCGCCTCTCTCGCCGTTGTCCTACTCCTGCTTCTGCTTGTAATAGGCCGCTGGCTTGTAACCGGAATTGATGTCGCCCCCGGCATCAAGGGGCTGATGGAAGTCGCCCTCGGATCAACTCTAGTCGCCAAGGTAGGTCAGAAGTTCGCAGAGAAATAACCAGCCCCGTTTCTACGACTGAGCTGCTTTATCGAGGCGAGCTATTACCCATTCGGACAGTTTCTTTTTTTCAGCAACTGCCGCCCGGACATAAGCGGCTTTCTGGTCGCGACTCACCCGCAGATGGAGATGTGATGCCGCCCCCTCCCCAGTAGGGAGAGGAGGCCGTCCACGTTTTATGGGAGTGGTCATTTTGTGATGGGGGAAACGACTGTTACCTTGCGACTTTCCCTCTCCTGAACGCTCCACTCCATTCCTCCGAGATTTTCAATATCATCCCTGTCGAATCCAGCCACGATGCTAGGAATCTCTGCTATTGCCTCCGCAATGGAGTCATATCCTCCATGAAAATAATCTCCGTTGAGGTAAAGACGGTATGGCTTTTTAAGTGGATTGATCGCATTTGACTCAATGATTTCAAAATCGCCGACAACCACCGTGTAATCGTCCTCCCTTCCATCAAACTCAATCACGACTTTGCCTGTGCCATGAAGGATCTCGGTGATCGTTCCAGTTTCTCCGACAACCCAGTTTGAGTTTTCGGCGGTCATTCTGACTTTGTTTCCAGTTTTCATTTTTCGTTGTTTTCGTTGTTCCGGGTGGCCCCCGGCGGCAGTCAGTAGTTTTACTTTCTGAAGACACAATAACGCGCCACCTTTAATTGTCAACACATTTATTCATCTATTTTCAAGGAGCTTTGACAGGCAGGAAATGAGAGAATGAAGATCCTCGACATCCTGACCTCCGCGAACATCGCCGCTTGCCCAGCAAGATTCCGTCAGGCTCTCTCCATCCTCCTCCCTCTGGAGTGTGAGTTTGAGTCAGACGGCGAGACGATTGAGACCGAGAACGTGCCAGGGGATTCTGGCGGACGCACCTTTGCAGGGATTGATCAGTCAAGCAATCCGACCTTCCCCTACGAGAACCCGACACCCTCCGCTGTAGTCGCTACCTACAAGCGCGAATGGAATCACCTCAGAGCGTGTGAGCTTCCACACCCGGTGGGAGTCGCCCTATTTGTCCAGGGGACGAACCAAGGTGCAAGGCCTTGCCAGATAATGATTCAAAGCGCGATCAACGACTTCGGTGGCAAGGTAGCCGTAGACGGACGCATCGGCCCTGCAACTGTCCGTGCGGCTTGGAATATCAACGGAGAGGATCTGACCCGCGCCTTCCTCGCCAAGTCCCGAGCACGATACAAGGCCATCATCCTGCGCCGCCCTGCGCTCAAGAAGTTCGAGGAGGGATGGCTGAACCGAGTCGCGGCCATCGAGAAGGCTCTGTCTTTAGTTTGAATTTCGGTCGGATCGTCCAACGCGCAGGAACCGTTTTATGAAACGGGAATGGGAGTTCAAATCTCCCTCCGACCTTTAATAACCGAAGGCACTATTAAAGCAGCGGCCCCGTTCTTTTAAAACGTTCAGAAGCTAACGAATTGACACGCCGCCGATGAGGAATGGCCGCCATCGTTTCAAAATGGACAAAGGTACTTGCCCTCGGCTGCTCGCATGGTCGCCATATCTGCCCCCAAGCAAAAGCTGCAGTTCTCCTTTTTAAGAACAGATTTAAGCCCGACATCACGATCCATTTAGGGGATGCCATTGATACCGCAGCATTCCGATCTGGTGCTCGTGGGATAGATGCTGACTCCGCCGAGCCGGTCGCCCCAGACATTGATGGCGGAATGATGTTTCTGCGGGAGCTTAAAGCCGACACCTACCTTTTCGGGAATCATGAGGCACGCCTCACTGCCTTATCCAACTCGCCGAACGCCGTAATCGCTTACGCCTCTACCCGCGCCCTCTTCCACATTGAAGAGGCTTGCCAGAAGATGAAGACACGCATCATCCCCTACGATGGGATCTATCAGAAGATGATGATCGGGGATGTCCTCTTCACTCACGGCACTTTCTACAACGAGATGGCCGCCCGCGATATGGCAGAGGCTTATGGTAGCAAGGTTGTCTTTGCTCATACCCATCGTGCCATGCAAGCCCCAGGACGCACGATGAAGCCATCCCAAGGTTACTGCGTTGGCACGCTAACCCGCAAACGCGAGATGACCTACGCCTCCTGCCGCCGCGCCACGATGGGGTGGGGAATGGGACTGGTTGCAGCAGAGATCCGAGAAGGCAAGAACCCCGCCAGTCAAGTCTGGCTCTTCACCGGCCCCAGCGAAGGCGAGGATCACGGCTGGAGACTCCCCTTTTAGATCACAGCCTAATCCCTCCCATGAAAAAGAAGCCTGCAGTCTCAGCCCCAGAAAAGAGCGCAAACGACTGGCTCACCGACATCCTTCAAGCCTCTGGCCCGTCAGGGCGCGTAGACGAAGTACCTGAAGGCTGGCTCACTATCTCCCAAATGTCCGAGCTGGCGCAAACGGCCTCCAGCACGATAAACCATAAGATGCTTCGTCTTGTGCGATCAGGGCAGGTTCAGCGCAAACAGTTCCGAATAAAAACCGACAGGCAAGTCACTGGCGTCTGGCATTATTACCGAGCATGAGCGTGATCTCCGAGTCAGAAGGCACGCAGGAGGGGAAGATCCGCTGGCAGCTATGCCTAGACGTAAAGATCGACGGCATAGAATTGCCCTTCCGCCTCCGCTGCGCTACGGACGACCATGAGCAAATGCTGGAGGCCCTAGCAGACTTCCACGCCATGCTGTCCGAGGTGATAGGGGAGAAGCTGGAATGAAACTGCCCAGAACCCTCAAGATCCGAGACCGGAAGCTCGGCAAGGAGAAAGCCCATGGCCTAGCCCACGCCCCCGACTTGATCGAGATCGACCCTTCGCAAAATAGCAGAGAGCGTCTGGACACCGTAGTCCACGAAGCACTTCACCTCCTCCTCCCCTCGGAAAGCGAAGTCCGCATCATCGGACTAGCCAACCGACTAAGCGACCTCCTCTGGAGGGACCGCTGGAGAAGGGTGGAGTTTTAGGGGGGGATCTCAGGCGATCTTCCCCTCGCCGCAGAACGTGCAGCGCCAAGACTTGAACATATTCAGGATCATCAAGGGGAGCCAGACTATCCCCGCCCATAAGCCAACAGTGCAGACGGAGAGTATGAGATGGAGAACGTGGTTCACCTTTTCCTTGGTGAATGGTCTTTGTTGACCGCAAGTTTTGCAATTTCGTCGGATGGTAGACGTAGCCATGTCCGAGAAATAGAGTTCGAACCGATTCTGGTCAAGTAACATCATCTGTTGTAATATCTCAGAATCAAACCTGTTCTTTTAGCAGACAAAACCCTTCAGGATTCTTTGTAAAGCGTTCTAGATGGGGGACTTAGCCCCCCCCCCCCCCCCTTTTTTTTTTTGGGGGGGTTGAAAAGAACACCTGATAGATAGCTTCGCGTGCTAAGTCGCTAATCTTGGTTCCTGGGGGTCGTTGTTTGGTGAGTTCTTCGAGGTGGAGTTTCCACGATGTGGGGATTCTGACTCCGATTTTCTCATCCATGGTTTGTTTCTTCATAGATCCCAATGTGACACAATTTTTGAAATTCCCAAAAAAAAACTACTAAGCAAAGTGATTATTGTTGAACATTGGGAATAGTTGGACTACAAAGTCGTCCAATGAACGGAACGACTTTTGACTCGAAGATTAACGTGAGGCTTGCCAAGCCAGTAATCATGCACCTCCGCAAGCTGGCAAGTAGTGAGGATCTGAAGGTTTCGGATCTCGTGAGGAAGGCTCTGAAAAAAACCTACGGAGTTCCCAAGAAGTAATTCCCAGGCAACTTTTGTATGAATCCACGATTCTCAATGGACAACAAACCCGACCTCGATAGGCTGGAATTTCCTTGTCATCTGGCCGAACTCGTCGGGATGAATCCGACGGAGCTCTCGGCCCTCAAGCGGAGGGGCTGCCCTTTTTTCGGGAAGAAGACGACGCTGCGCTGGGTGCGCGCTTTCCTCGCTTCCGAGGCGGGGGCAAAGGAACCCGCAGCATCGCGGAGCGTGCGTCCTCGACGTTTAGCTTCGAGTAAGTCCGGTGGACCATCCGTGTCGAGTGATTCACGAGGCGCATCGCTTCGTGTTCGGAGAGCCCAGCTCGGTGGCATCGTGAAATAAAGGAGACCCGCAGACAATGACTCGTAACTCCCACAGCAGCACGACCGATGGCCCGATTGTAGTCTCGGTTCATCGTTCGCTCGATGGGAGGGATCGTGAATCCATCATGCCAGGTGATCGTCTTCAGGAAGGAGGCAAGCTGGGTATTCATGGGGGTGGTGAACCATTTGCGAGGATCTCCGTCCTGACGCTTGGAGTCACAGACCTGAATGTTTTGCTTTTTCAGATCGATGCGTTCCTGGGGAATGCGGGTCTCGGAGAATCGGCAGCCGAGATGGAGCTGAAGCTCGAAGGCCGTGGCCATCCAGTCGAGCTCCTTGGCAAGTTCAAGTCGAGCGGCACTGATCTCCGTCTCGGTGATTTCCCGCTTTTCCTTGGCGATGCCGAGAGGGATGCGTGCCAGGGCGATGCCATTTGTCTCGGCATGGCCGCGACGGATCGCCTCACTCATGAGGAACGAGAGGAACTTCACCTCCATGCGGGCGGTGTTGTGACCGGCATGGTCACCGGAGTCACCCTTCCTCCAGTCGAGGTAGTCTTGGGCGTGCTTGTAGGAAACCTCGCGAGGGTGGCGGATCCCATTCTCATGCAGGAAGACATGGATCGTGCTCCAGAAGAACTCGGAACGTCGCATCGTGCGGGGGTTCTTATAGTGGCTCTTGATGTAGTCGGGAACCCACTCGGAGAAATTACCGCCGCCATGAGGGCGCACGATGGCCTCCTCGCTCGTGCGTCGAGCCGCTTCCTTGAGAGCCTTTGCGGAGTCCTTCGGGTCATCATGACGGAGCTTCAGATTCTCTTCAGACCATTTCTGGGTCATGAGATTGCGGAACCGGACATAGAAGAACGGAGACCGCTGTTTTTTTACGAGGTAAGCCATGCAGTCATCAGTTCCACATAGTTCCACATGAAACTAGGAAAAAAACAAAACCAAAGTCAGCCTAACAGAGTAGAACCAACCCAAAAACACATGAAAAAGCCGTTACCGTTACACCACAGGGCATTGATTTACTCTGTAAATCGAGGTCAGTTCCACACGAGTTCCACAATTCGTAGTGTTCAGTCCGTCGATTTCAGGGGTCAGTGTGCAGGATTCACACTTCTCTTGCAAGCTGAAGGAGTTGCGAAGTGATTCCCCTCATTCTGTCCGTTATCGGGATCACTCTTTGGGTTGGGCGGGTTGAGTTTGCGGAGATTCTCTGCGTAATCGCCGCAAGGCTGCGGAGGTCCAAATGAAGGATCCCTGCCTCACGGCTGCGCTCCGTCACATCGGCAAGCGTCCCTCATGGACTCCTGCTCGGGAGTATCGAGGCGACCGGCCTTGTCTTCCTCTTGCTGCCTATGCCCGGCTCGGAGGTTGGGCATGCTGGCATTTCATCACTGCCGGTCACTGGATCCAGCTCTCTCCTAGACTGAGGAGGGCAAATTCATGAGTGCCATGAATGATCTGAGCCGTCTCGGAATATGCACGATGCCGGGATGTCTTTCTCAGGCTTTCTGGGTTCATGGGATTCCTTTGGTGGATGCATCTCATCGTGAGGTTTTCCCCTGGGAGCTCTGCAACTGCTGCCATGAAAGCGTCATGGGGGCGGATCAACTCCTGAAAGCCTCGGGTCTTGCGGAGCCTGATGAGGTGACTTGGTGCTGGGAGGCTACACGCGCCAGGAGTCAGCGGGGGCTGAAAGTGGAGGGTCTGAAAAAGCCATGATCTCTTCACACTCCAGGGAGGCGACCCGCGCCTATGCGAATGATATCGCTGAGTCGGCCTATACGCCGGACATGGCGGCTGAGATCGATAATGAGGCTGAGGAGTTGGCTGAGGATTTCTTCTGGTTCGCAAAGAATCATATCCCGGCATCGAAGATGTCGACCCCTTGGAATGAGATGAAGCTGGTGATCGAGGCCGCCGGTCTCTGGGGCCAGAAGGTCCAGGAGAAGGAGAAGGCCAATGTCGCCGGTCAGGCTTGGGAGATGCTCGGTCGTGTGATCGGTCTACTACTCTCGGCCAAGAATCTGAATGCTCAGGTCCATGCGCTCGCTTTCGCGGCTGGGCTGGATCAGCTCAATGGGAAGAAGTCACAGGCTGAGATCGCCCGGGATCTCGGCTGCACCCGCGCCCTGATCTCCCATTATGTCGTCGGCTGGGCTGACGTGCTCGGGCTGGTGGTCACCAAGTTCCGCAAGTCGGAAGCAAGTCGGGAAACATACAAGTCGGTCCAACTAAACCGATCCAGAGAACCTGGTCGGATTCTAAAAACATTAAAACGAGGAGAAAATAATGAGCAATGAACTAACACCAGCAGGGTATTTTAGACCGGATGGCCTTGTGCTGCCCGAAGTTATGAGCGGTCAGGAGGTCTTCGAGGTCGGCTATAAGATCAAGATGGCCCGCAAGGCTTCCTCTCTCTGGCTGAGGGATTGGAGGACTTATGTAACCAATAATCATGGGGAGGAATTCCTCGAGGATACGGAGGCCCAGATCGATAAGCAGCTCGACCTTGAGCTAGGCATGGCCCCGGAGGCTGAGAAGCCTAAGCTCAATGATGGGCTCGGCAAGGGGACGGCCATCATAACTATCGAGGGGCTATACCAGGGATTCAAAATCTGGCGCCGCAAGATGGACACTTCGATTCCTAAATGGAACTCGGAGGATCGTAGGAAGGCCTGTGAGTTACTCCGTCCGATGGTGGAGTTCTATGATGAGCTGCTGGCTACGGAGTCACGACGATAATGGACGAGCTAGTCATGGAACTCTCGGACCGGGTGTCGGCCCTCACGGCTGAGAATAAGCGTCTCCGCGCTGCGGCCTCTCATGTCCTCGATAAGTCTTCCTTCTGCAATCAGGAGGATCTTGCGGAATTAGGAAAGGCTTTTCGTAAGCTCCAGATGGAACTCGACCGATTCTCCCCTTCCCAAGACCCATGGGCGAGCAGATCGGCGCCAGGCAAGGCCAAGAAAGCAGGGAGGCGGCTATGAAACAGATCGGCCAAGAACAAGCATTCCTCGAGCTAGAAAAATCTATCCTCCTCCAGGCGATCACCGATTATGTCGGGCTGAAGGAGAAGGGGGTGATCCATGACGGCGATCAGGTCGAGGAGGATCGATGGGATTATTATGCTGGCTCTAAATTCGGAGCACGCCGCCATCCTCTGAATTATGGCTCCTCGAAGGATGTGAAGGATCTGATCTGGTTCCTGAAGTCTTCGTGGCTGGATCTCTTCTGCGATGCGATCGGTCACAAGGCCTGTCGTGTCCGCCGTCGGATCGGTCTTCTTCCTGGTACGGGAAATCTGCTGACGCTGGCGGAGCTGGAGTTCTATGCCCGATCCGCCCAGGAGAAAAAGAAGCATCTCATCGGGAGGGTCACTCCATGAAGGCGGGCGATCTTGTCACGCTCAAGTCATCAGGCCGTCTGATGAAGGTGCTCCAAGTTCATGCAAAGACATCCGAGGTCTGTGTGATCCCGGCAGACTCCGCAAAGGCCAATCCCGGTCTCTGGGTCAAGCTCTCCGACATGGAGATCCCGGGGCTGCGGTCGGCATCTTCCCATCTCATCTGATGAGTGTCTCAATCTCAGAACGGGCCTCGCGTTATGTCTCGCGGATGGAGCCTTCGGTCTCGGGCTCGGGGGGCCATGATGCTCTCTTTGCGGTGGCCTGTACGCTAGTCCATGGGTTCGCCTTGAATGAAGGCGATGCGATGTCGATTCTCTCGGAATATAATCTGAGATGCGCCCCCCCATGGTCTGAAAGGGATCTGGCCTATAAGCTGCGCTCGGCGGCGGGAAGTCATTCCGCCAGGGGCTCTGGGTATCTGCTGGGTGACTCACATCGCCCAGAACATTATCCATTCCAGTTCCAAGCTCCTAAGCCGGTAGAAAAGGTTCAGTTCGATCCTGCGGCTCTCCTATCGGCTGCTGGGGATTTCCGTCCTCGGCTCGATTGGTTCGCCGCTCGATCCTATGCGGATCCTGCTCTCCTGACTTCGGAGGATTTCTTAGCCCTTCTCTACTCAGGGGAGAAGGTGCTGATCTTCTCGGATGATAAGTCGCAAGGTCAGGCTCTCTGGCCGGATGATCCGATCCCGTCCTCGGCAACGGATCGCGGGATGTGGTATCTGGCCAATCCGGTCTCGGGTCTGACTCATGAGAATCCCCGCACGGGTAACCCATCGCGCCGGTCTGAGGAGTCGGTCACTCGCTGGAAGTTTGCGCTCCTGGAGAGTGATGAAGCGGATCCCTCGATCTGGCTCGGAGCTCTCGCCAAGGCGAACCTCCCGATCTCGGCCATCTACTCATCCGGTGGCCGCTCGGTCCATGCTCTCCTGCGCGTCCGTGGCCCCGGTACGGGTCTGGCTTCGCTCAAAGGTGCTGGCTCCAAGGCAGAGTGGGATCAGTGGGCCAATGCTCAGAAGGCGACGCTAGCGAGATTCGGAGCGGATACGAAGGCTCTTACGGCTGTCCGTCTGACTCGGCTACCTCAGCAGTATCGTGGAGAGAAACTCCAGAAGCTTCTCTATGTAAATCCCCACCCCCCCTATGGGGAGAGGATCATGGATCGGGCCCCTCTCCGCGATCCCCTACGCGATGCAGTCAAGGCTGCCCAGGAGGCCTCGATGAATGAGTCGATCCCTGCAATGGAGGCAAGTGCTGAGCGGCTGAAATTTTACGAGGTCTGCAATCCGAAGTTCCCAGCCATGGTCGCCGAACTACGACGGGATGCGGCCACGCTCGCAGAAATGTCTGCCGGTGGTGGTCTCGGAGAGAAAGCAGGAAATCCGTTCTGACCCGCGCCCTAGCGATCAGAAACCAAGAATTGACAGTCAAAACGTATACCCGATGAATGAACAAATCTCCGAGGTGGCTGTGGAGCCACCAATCACCCCGACCTTCCATCCCTCGCAACTGCCGGAGGTGGAGCTGCCGAAGGTGGGTCGCATCCTCTCGGACTTCGCCCGCGAGATCGGCGAGGTGATGTGTCAGAATGGGGTATTCCTCCAAGATGGTCTGCCGGTTGTCCTGGAGCCCCGCACGGATCGGATGTCTCCCCTGACCCCTGCCTGCTTCCGAACCTATGCGGAGAAGAATCTTCGGACGGTGAAGCAGGTGAAGATGCCGTGGAAGACTCCCGATGGATCAGATGCCTATGAGTCGCGTCCTGACTCGATGAATAAGATGCAGGCCGAGGCGTGTCTCACCTCGCATCAGTTTCTGATCCTCCAGCGTCCTCTGCGCCGCATCTCGCGCATCTCGATCCCGATCTTCCGCGATGGGGAGCTGACTCTCCAAGGCCCGGGCTATGACGCAACCACCAAGATCCTAGTTAAAGAATGAAAAGAATAAATATGAACAACCCAAACGATACACCACGCACAGATGCCGCTGAACCTCAACTACACTCCAATGTTGGAGGGTGGGTTCTATCAGACTTTGCCAGACAGCTTGAGCGAGAACTAGCCGCATCAAATTCCGCTTTAGATCAAATGACAGCAGATGCAGTTAAGCTAAAAGCAGATTTCGAGAGGCTCAAGACCCTCATGCACCAGACCATCTGGCTTGTTGATGACATGATAAAAACCCATGCCAACGGCTGTGAGAATTGCGTCAAAAATCATGGAGCTATGATCGCATTGTTCAGGGACATCACCGAAGAACCGCAATGGCCCATTAACCCAACCGAAAAATGAGCAACACCGACACACCATGCCCTCACCCTTCAATCGTGCAGCTTGATCAGGGAGATAAAATCACCACGCAATGCACAAAGTGTGGCAAGAAGATTAACGTTAGGCAGAAATCAGACACCGATACACCGCGCACCGATGAGCAAATTTGGACAACCGATTTTGACCACAAACCCTGTGATGTCGTAGATATGCCCTTTGCAAGAGAGCTTGAGCGTGAACTCGCCGAGAAAACCAACGAGGTCGCCTTCTGGAAAAGCAAGGCATACGAAGCAGAGCAATCGGAAAGTAAGAATGAAGCCGAGGTCGAGAGGCTAGATCATCTTCTTGCTGACGCAAGCGCAATAAATCACAGGCTAGAGGCCGAGGTCGAGAGGCTTCAGAACGGATTCCAAGGAAGTTGCTACTGCTGTGAGCCAGTAGGCATTTTGAATCAGAAGCTAGAGGCCGAGGTCGAGAAACTGAAAACGGAGTATTGGTTTATGGAGGCGGCGATGAGCAAGGAAATCAACACGCTAAAGGAGGAGAGAGACGAGGCCATTGAGATTGCGGAAACATCGTGCAAGTACCTCAATTCTGGCGGTTGGAATGAGGACGAGCTTTATTCTGGAAAAGGTGGATGGGTAACAGAGACAGAAATTGATGAGGTGTGTGCCACCCTCGCCGCACTCAAAAAAGAAATAAAATGAGAACAACCGACACCCCGCGAACGGATAAGCTCATGCAGGGAGGCTGCATCGCCGCCAACATCCTCGAATACGCAAGGGGGCTGGAACGAGAACTCAACAATACCACCCCCCCCGCCCCCTCTCTTGTCTGGCCTGAGATATTACGGCTCCAAGAGAAGATCGCGGAACTGCAACGTGAACTTGTAAGAAAATCTGATGAGTTGGAATGCGTTCACAAGCGTCTGAAAAATCAGCTTCGGAGTGAGGAGACGATCTCACGGCTGAGGGAAAGTCTGGAATCTCTCACCACTATCTCAATGGCTATTGAAAGTGAGGCTTGGAAGCTACGAAGTCAGTTAGCCCGAGCTGTCGAGATTGCGGAGATGTATCAACGCGGCAACTCTGGACTTCACTACCAATGCAACTGCGCCATGTGCCAGCTCCTAGGCGATCTTAAGGGGGAACTCAAATGAGCTACGATCTGATGCCCAAAGAGGCCGCTGTCGATTTCCTGAAGGATCTCCTCCATGAGTTCCCATTCGCCGATGATGGAGGCCGCTCTCTTTCCTGCCAGATCGCGGCGATGATGACGCGATTCGCTGTCTCTCTCCTGCCGGAACAGGCTCAAGTCCCGCTCGTGATCTGGAATGCAAACGGCCCTCGGGCGGGTAAGTCTCTGCTGGCGATGGTCGTGGAGATCCCAGTCCGTGGATTCGCCTCGATGCGGGCGCTGCCGGAGGAGAAGGAAGAACTCCAGAAGGTGCTGGACTCGGAAGTCCTAGCGGCTTCGGACTCCATTATCTTCGACAATGTGAAGGAGAAGATCGATTCGGCTTATCTGGAGCAGTTCGCCACGTCGAATGTGGTCTCAGTTCGCCGTCTTGGTTCCTCGACGAAGTACGAAATCAGCAAGCAGACGATGCTGATGTTCACATCGAACCAGGCGGAGGTCTCAGCCGACATCGCCGGTCGTTCGATCTTCATCGATCTCTTTGTGAAGGAAGCCGACCCACAGGCTCGCAAGATCGAGCGTCCGATGGGGGCTGAGTATCTGGCGAGGCCGGAGGTGCGTTACGCCATTCTCTCGGCTCTCTGGTCGCTGATCGTTGCCTGGGATAAATCAGGACGCCCCCCCTGCTCCTCTCGGCTGGCTGGGTTCGAGGATTGGGCTGCGATCATTGGAGGGATCGTGGAGTTCGCGGGATTCGGCGATCCGCTGGTGCGTCCTAACAGCGAGGAGTTCGGTGATCCAGAGGCCGCCGATATGCGCGATCTGGTCAAGATCATGGCCGGTGAGTTGTACCAGGACGGAATGCTCCTGCCTACGCGCGAGGGCATTTCCTTCGACCGGCTTGTCCAGCTATGCCGCGACGAGGGGCTCTTCAGCGAAGGGATCGCAGGTTCTGTGGACCGTGAGACTAAGGAGTTCACGATCTGGCCCAAGTCGAAGTCCCGAATGGGTAAGCTCTTTGGTCGATACACCGGGCGGGTCTTTCGGTTAGGTGATGATATCGGAACCGTAAAGTTCGACCGCGTGGGTGGCAAGAATGACCGCAAGTACCGAGTGAGTTGACGCTCGGCAATCTCAACGGATTGCCCGTGATGAGGATAATCCTCTCACGGGCTTTTTATTTTGATGACAGAATCGGAGATACTATTCATCAACCTGATATCGTTCTCTCCTCGCCTCGATGTGCGCCATCTCCGTTCCGCCCCGCGCCCTTTGGACTTCAACTGAGAGGCATGTCACCTGCCTGATGAAGAGGGTTGACCAAAAAAGAGGGGTGCGGATTAGAGGTTCTCAGGTAATTTCGGGCAGGTGACCTGCCTGCTCAGGCAGGTGCTTTTTTCAGACCTGCCGACCATCAAAGTCCTTAATTACTACTACTTTACTACTTCTCTAAGGCAGGTAAGGCAGGTTATTGGTAAATCAGGGTAGTTTTTCGATAGGCTCCTCCGTGTGAGATCAGGGGAAAAACCACCTTGACCTGCCTCACCTGCCCGACACCCCGGGGAGTAAGGAATCTTTTCCCATCATTAATTACCAGCGGTTGGGCGCACT
>Ga0304729_1000936_pt1 | contig 20093 bp, 23 predicted proteins | sample C_131016_MF_Meta_FD_190475 | JGI IMG/M metagenome (GOLD analysis project Ga0304729, IMG submission 190475) | Freshwater microbial communities from Lake Croche, Canada to study carbon cycling - C_131016_MF_MetaG (v2) (version 2) | ecosystem: Environmental > Aquatic > Freshwater > Lake | place... | reverse complement strand
ACTGAGGATCTTCGTCCAAGATCTTTCTCTGATATGTGTAAAGGAAACACTAATCCAGAAGAAGATTATAAGGAACTTCAAAGTCTAATGGATAAAAAAGGATGGGATATTCAAAGTATTAAAAACCTATTCTCTCCCCAAGTAGATGAAATCTGTGGTTATGGTATTGGAGATTTAGTAGAGGGTAAAACAACTGACAAGTTTAGAAGTATTTTAGCTAAATTAAATTCTCAGAGAGTTAACACATCTACTCTTAGTAATATACAAGATCCTTTTAGAAACAACTCTTTAGATGAGCAAAATGGTCACACTGATATTTATTTATATTTCACTTTTAAGCAACTTGGATTAAATCCAGATTTTATTGGTTTAGGTGGCGAAGGATGGTCAACATTTACTGATAAAGAAGAAATTATAATTAGATATAGATATGGTTACCATCATACTAAATACGGTCAAATGATGTTAAAACAAATGAACTATACTCAAGAAGAATTTAGAGAAAAAGCTTTGGAGTCTCTACAAGAGATAATATTTGATGAATGGCATACTAGATTATTTAGTTTTTATAAAGAAACTAAAAAAGATGTAAAGGATATAAGGGAAGTATCTAGATTTATAGATTCATTAAAATTAGAAGAATACTCTATTATTGAAGATGATAGAATGATAATCTATACTAAGGAAATTGCAAATGATATAAATAAAGTTTTTCCTAATTTTACAGATGAGAAAGAAATTTGTTCTGCATTCACAAAGTTTTTAAGTGATTTTAATCTTGATATTGATTTCACTGGAAATGAACTTATAATTAACTCAAAGTTTCAGGAAATCTAAACTATTTAATAGTTTGATTAATTTCTTTTAATAATTTTTCAGAAATATCTTTTACAGATTTATATTTCTCCATAAGTTCATTATTCGTAAAATACAAATTATCCTCAAATTTAATTATATTATTTAATAAATCTTGTATTGAAATACTACAGTTATCTTGTTTGATTAGATTATCTTTATGATGTATCATTTCTAGATTTACAGGATGTGTTATTACTTCAATAGGTAATCCTATCAAATAACCTTGTTTTAATGAAAATTTATGGTCAACATGGTACAATTTAATACCTCTTTTTAAACTATTGGGGTTTATAAATTGTATATTATTTCTATACATAGTCATCGTTCTATTTGTCGCAATTTTCTTATAGCTTATAAAATCTTTAATATAGTCATCATTTATTTGAGTTCCGTTATATATTCTTGTTTCCTTAGTTTTATTTGGATTATTGTAATTTTCTGATCCGTATTTTTCATTAAGTGTTTTTTTTCTTCTCTCTTTATAGAAATCTGTTTGGGTTACATACTCAACCCCATGTTTTTTTAGACATGATTCAACTTTTTTATTATTTGTATAAATAACATATGACTCTAAGTCACCATATTTTTCTAATATTGTAATATTTCTCTTATCTATATGTTCGTTATTACTATTTCCTTTTTTCCAAGATTTTAACCAGTTCTCTTTTGATATACTACAAGAGTTTTGACATAATGAGGAACAGTATGGTTGATATCCGTCTCTTAATCTTCTATATTTAACTTCCTTATTACAGTTCAAACAAACTGGAATTTTATTACAGTTAGTAATATAATGAAATACCTTTCTTTTAAATTCTAAAAATTCTAAGGAATTTAAATTACACCAATCTATTATTTGGTTATATAAATCTATGTTATTTTTTGATAACCATTTTTCGGTACACTTTTTACCTGATATATTATCAGTAGTAAAATAATTAAATAAATCATCTCTCATATTATATATATTAAAAATTATGCTCTATCATATGTTAAATACCAAACATTTATCTTTTATTTTATATAACTTAAAAGATAAATTAATAATTATGATAATAAATTTAAAAAGTGAGACAGAACTTTCCGGATTCTATATAGTATATGAGGGCTCAACAAATTTAGAAAAACCAGGATGGAGAGGGTTATCTCACTTGGGAGAGCATTTAGTTTGCAAATCATTTGATCATTTACAAGAAGACTTTGATAAAGACGGTATTGACTGGAATGCCTACACATCATCAAATGAAATTGTTTTTTACATGACAGGATTAGATGAAAAAGTAAATAAATGGAAAGGTGAGTTTGTGAAATTACTTGGTCAATTTAATATTACTAAAGAACAATTTGAAAATGAAAGAAAAATCGTACTAGAAGAGTACATGGATTCCTTTAATGATCAAACACAATCTCATATGTTAAATCTATCTAGAAAATTATTTAACGATTATGATCCAATTGGATTAAAAGAAGATTTAGAGAATCTTAAATTTATGGACTTTATTAATTTCTGGGAATTGCAATATGCTAAACCAACTAAAATTATCAATGTTTCTAAAAACAAAAAGTATAAAAATAATACTATTGAATTTGCTGAAAGAAATATTGTTAAATCAACTCAATTTGGTAACTATGATACAACTCTTGAATTAAACAATGAATTCAAAGATAAAACATCTATCGCTATTCTTTCTCCAATTATTGAAGAAGATTTCGCTTATGTTCATTTCATAAATGCTATGTTATCATTAGGTTTAAAATCTCCTTTATATCAAGAAATTCGCGAGAAAAAAGGATTAGTTTATTATGTTCATTGTTATCAATCAAGAATGAACAACCAAGGAATTAATACAATTTCAACTTTAACATCAAATAAAAACTTTGATGAGGTTGTAGAAGCTACTAAAAAAGTAATTAATAATCCTGATAAATATTTAACAAAAGAAAGATTTAATCTTGTTAAAGATTACTATAAAGTAAGAATGCAAAAAGATGAAATCTTAAGATATAAGAATGTTAATCAATGGATAAATCCTCCCAAATGGAGTGTCTATGACATATTAGAAGAAGTTACTTTGAAAAAGATTAGACAAGTTTATGATAAGTATTATGACTTTGATAAATTTTATATCTCTTCTGATAAGAAAGAATTTAAAACTAAAACTAAAAACAAATAAAATGAATACAAAAGCAAAAAAACCGGTAATGAAGGCAGAGCCTATTCAAACTGAAAAGAAAAAATCTACTAAAAAAGTAGCTAAAAAAGCAGAATCAATTGACTTAAATAAAGTGATTCATGCTAAAATGACAAACTTAGAAACTGCTTATATGGCAGCTGTAAGTGGTAAAATTAAATTCGGAGAAGTAAAATCTGTATTTAAGAAATTACACAAAGAAATTAAAGAGTCTAGAAAAAAATAATTATCAAGAATGCTAATACCATATCTTGGTGAGAAAACTAAGCTTGCTAATTTTATAACACCCTACATTCCAACAGATATTTCTACTTATGTAGAACCATTTTCTGGGATGTTTGGTGTTTTCTTTTGCTTAGATTTTACTAAATTTAAGAATATTAACTTTATCTATAATGATAAGAACCATTTGAATTATTTACTATTCAAAAATCTTAGAAATGATAAGTTCATTGATCTTGTTAATGAAACTGAAGTTGATGAAGAATATTATAGAAATTGTCTAAAGAGTTTAATTATAGAAAAAGATGAAATGTTATTATCTCTTTATTGGCTAGTTGTTCTTTGTTGTTCATCTCCATATGAAATTGGTAAAGATTCTTGGATAAGCAAGAATGAGTTTGGAATATTCAAAATGAAGTATGGTGCTTATAAATATCATATTGATAAGATAACGGATATTGAGAAATTAGATTATATAGATGTTATTAAGAAGTATGATTCAAAGGATTCTTTCTTTTATGTTGATCCGCCTTATATGAATAAGGAGAAGTATTATATCAATCATGATTTCACACCAGACTCACATTCAGAGTTGGCAAAAGTATTAAATAATATTCAAGGAAGATTCTTATTGAGTTATTTTTACTTTGATGGATTGGAAGAACTTTACCCAAATTGTAAAATTGAAAAGAAAGTTACAATAATGGGTACGGAATACATAATTATGAATTTTTAGTTTAATATATACATCATATAAAAAAAAATATAAATTATGAAATATATTAAATTATTTGAAAACTTTCTTATTTTAGAAGATAACTCTAAACTTATTCAGAGTCTAAACCAAGAAAAAAAAGCCAAAACACTTAATGGTGTGGAATTTTATGTTTATCCTATGAATGTATTAAGAGATAGTGATACAACTAAGTTAAGTGGTTCTAAATTCAAAGTTAAGATTGTTGAATCAGGAGAGATTCATTCGGGTGGTTCTAATACTCTTACTATAAAACCTAAATTTGAGGTTAGTGATGTTCAGTTATCCAAGGATAATAATGAAGAAAATGAATATCTACAAGGTGATTATGGAATGCTAAGAAATTTCGATAGTTCAAAGCCTGGTGAAATGAAGTTTATGATAATGGTTAGAGATTCTAGTGGTTCTGGAAGAATTAATGAGTTAATGTGTGATTATCCTAATACCGGTTTTGTAATCGATGCTGATAATGATTTAATACCTGCTCTAAATAAAGTATTTAATACTGAATTCAAAGTAACACCGTTTGAGGGAGATAAAAAATTTGTTAAATTTCAGGCTAAATAAGAACTAAGATAATATAATAAAAAAATCCACTCAATTTGAGTGGATTTTTTTATATCTTATAAATTCCTGGTTCATCTACTCCGTATTCCATTTTAGTAGTTAGTTTTAACCCACTCTACTAATTTAAGTAAGTTCTCAGTATTATGTGAATATTTGTCTAAAATAGATTCTAAGAATTTCAATCTACCGTTTTTATAAGCATCTCCATAGTTTTTAAATTCTTCGTGGATTCCTCTTTCCCATTCTAATAATTGGTCAAAATCTCTTTCAACAATATTCATATCATAGTGATTAAATGACTCTGAAAGTTTTGTTGTAGCTTGGTGAGTCTTTGTATCTAAAATCATTTGTCTGACCTCTAAAACATCACCATTTGATTTATCTGAACAACACTCCATAAAGAAGTCAGCTGATTTTTCTTCATTATCACTTTTCATTGGATCATAAACACAATCATGAAAAAGAGCTGTTAACATTAACTTTTCATATTCTTTCTCAGAGTATTTTGATTTACTTTCATTTATTTGGTCAATCACATCATTTAAGTGATCTAAAGTATGATAAGCTCTATGAGATTCATTCCACATTGAAAGTAATGTATTAACATCACATTTGATATTCCATTTATTAAGTAATTCTTGTAAGTTCATAAAATTATTTTTGTTTGATTATATATTAAAAATCCGTTTTATGATTTCTTTCCTTAATCTTCTTCTTTCGTACTTATCATGTAAATTCTTCCAATTCAGTAAAGAAGAGGTCACGCTTCCAGACGCACCGGTTCGTCTAGCCTTTGCCATAATAATTTGCTTACCACCATTTAGGTATTGATTAAATATATCAAGAGTTTCTTTATTCATTTAATAACTTATCTATTTTTTCATTTCTCTTAATCGCCTTTTCTCTTAACTCACGAGCAGCTTTTTCTTCAGGAGTTTCAACTGGATTAGCATCATAGTATTGTGATACATATTTAGCCAAATCTTGATAATTTATAATAGTTCTACTATCATGATATCCTTCCACTTCAAATGATTCACTAGCCGGATCATATGAAATATGATATTTTCCAAATTCTTTTCTGTATCTGTATAAATCTAAATAGTCTTCTTTCATTTTAATATATTTTTAATTTTCCAATCTCTTACATTTGCTTCAAAATCAATAAATTGATTCATTCTATGATTCTGAATATTTTTGAATGATTCTACTTTATTAATAATATCATCAATCAATTCTTTTTCTTCAATTAATTGAGAACCATCTTCACCAGGATATCCTAGCCAAATCTTAGGTTCTTTATCTTTTCTACCATCTAAACAAATTTCATGTTCATCACTATTTAAATGATGGTCTGATAGATACTTAGACCATTGTGTTCCACCTATATTACATTTTAGAGCAATAGTGCCACCGTCTCTATATGAGTCAAACCTTTTTATATTAAACATTTTTATAAATTTTAATTAAATCATCATAAACTTTTTGCATTCCAGTTGTTGCTTTTTCCTTTATATGATAGAAGAAAGCCATTCTATAATCAGATACTTTAAAATCAATATCAGATGGATCTACATAGTAGATTAAACAATCTTCTTTTGTTGTAAATGGTATTAAATTAGCTGGAGATACTCGCATAGAAGTACCAACAACAATACAAACATCTGCTTCGGTAGCTACTCGTCTTGAATATTCAAGATTACCTGGATCTAACATTTCGGAGAACCAAACAATATGAGGTCTAAGCTGAGAACCTTTAGAACATTTATCACCAATATTGATATCATCGAAGCAATCAACTATAATACTTGGATCAACAGTTGACCTAGCCTTTTTTAATTCACCGTGTAGATGTGTAATATTTGTTGAACCTGATCTTTCATGTAGGTCGTCAACATTTTGTGTTAAAATAGTAACATCAAAATCTTTTTCTAAATCAGCAATTATTTGATGTGCTAAATTTGGTTTTACATCCTTTAATTGAGCACGTCTTTTATTATAAAAGTCAAGAACCTTTGACTTATCTTTTCTCCAACCTTCTGGGGTAGCAACATCTTCAATCTTATAATCATACCAAAGACCATTTTTTAAGTCTCTAAAAGTCTGAATTCCACTTTCAGCAGAAACTCCAGCTCCAGTGAATACTAATATTTTCTTTCTCATTTATTTTATATGAAATTATATAACAAAGATAGTAAAAATAACAAGTTATACAATAGAAACTATTAATAAATTTATATATAGTAGAAACATTCTATTTAGTTAATGGCAAATTTATCAACAAGTATTTTAAATATTGATAGAAACACAGTATCAGCTGGAAATCTTGTTAGAAGGAAGTCTTCAGTTGATTATTCAAATATATCTGCTTCTCCTAGATTAATAAATTGGGTTGAGCCTATTACTATTGCTGGATATGAGAAAACTATTATTTACACTGAAATTGATAGTAATCTAAAAAAAGGTGATAGAGTTTTTATTATTAATGGAAACTATGATAGTGATTTATTAATTGATGCTGATAGATATAAAAGGGGCAGAGATGGATATAAAATATTAGACATTGATAGATGTAAAATCACACTTGATTTAGATTATACCGGTGATTTACCTTGGATAGAAGATGATTATGATAACTTTATTAAAGTTCATTATGTTAGAAGTCAAAGAGAATTTGATTATATTAATGACCAATTTATATCTAGAGATGTTTTTACAAATAGGTTTGCTATTGGTCAGAATAATATCATATTTGTAGATGGTGCTTACAATTCTAAAGTTGGAGCTATTCTTCTACCTAATGTAGGTAATAATAATGGAGTAACTCAGTCAGGATTTTATGTTAGAGATACTAGCTCACCAGCTAACTGGGTTGACATAACTGCTAACTTTTTATCAAATCATTTAACATCTTATTTATCAACAAACTTCACTAACAATAGTAGATTTATGGTGATGAATGAAAACTTTACCTATGGTGGTAAAGAATTTAGAGAAGATGATATTTATTTTTATAACACAACTACAAATACTTGGGAAATTGACCCACAGTATATGAGACCATTTATAACTAAATCAAATTTTAGAAGAGGTAATTTCAAAGGAAAATGGAATAAAGGTATTTATGGATCATATGATGAAAAGATAAATTGGGAAGGTGTTGATTCTGCCTGGAATAATGGGTCTGTGATAAATACAGATTGGAAATCAGGAACAATAAACTCTCTCTTCACTCCAGAAAAAAGTTATTTTTCTGAAATTGACGAATTTGGTTTACCTATTCAAAAAGATAATATAGTAAATAATAGAGGATTCGGATATAGTTACTTTATAAATACTGATTTTACTAAGTCTGTAATAAAGAATGGTAATTTTATACATTGTAATTTAGGATTAGCTAGCTCAACTTATTCAGTTGCTGACAAATATTATCAAAATTTATCAGTTGATTTATCAAATGAGGTAGGTAAGGGAGATTTCACATCTTGTGACTTTGAAAGTGTTTATGTTTACAATTCAGTTATTAAAAATAGTAGAACTAATAATTCATATTTTGAAGGAGTAAAATCAATCAACTCATATTTTACAGATGTTGTTTTTTATAAATCAGATTATAGTAGTGATAATATTATTAAAATACAAGCATATGATGAGTGGAATGCTTATTTGAATGATAATGATACTGCCGGTGTAAAATATAAAATATATAAATTTTATATTTCTGAGTCAGACTATACCAGAATGAAGAGTTTAGATAAGTTTTTTATAAAAGGACTTAGAGTTAATTCTCAAGACTACTGGACACTACAATATGATAAAATATTAAACTTCTTTGATAGAGGATTCATATTAGATTCATATTCAGACTATGAAGATATTAAAACAACTACAGGTTTTACTAAAAAATCAATTGATTTTACATGTAAACTTTCTAGTAAGGCTGAGAATAATTATAAATTATCAGGTGGTTATATATCAGGCACTTTTTCCACTGGTACTTACTCATTAAATGAAGTTCAATTACCATCTATTGATGTTACAGTAAGATTGGAACCTTATCTATCATATACTGGTGGATTTTTTATGGACAATAGTTACAATTATTCATTTTCATCGACAGCTGTTACTACATATCTTGGTAATAATATAGACATATCTAATGCATACATAGTAGATTCTTATTTTAATAGCGGTTTATTTGAAAGTTCTAACTGGAATAGCGGTGATTTATATAATTATAATCAGGATACTCTGATTGATGGTACTCCGGATGATGGTACATATACAATATCTACAGCATCATCTACTCAGTTAGCAATGGCATTTCCTCTAAACTTATCAAGACTAAAAGATGAGTATTATAAAGCTGGTGATGTAGTTTATCTTAATGCGGTTGATTATAATAATGGTGATAGTATTACTAGACTAACAAATACATGGAAAATTGATACTATCTTTCCTTTTAAAATAAGTGAATATTTAGTAGGAACAACATCTACAATTGTTACATCTTTGACTGGAAGTGGTGTGTTTTTAACATCACCAGACGGTTTAACAAGTAGTATAACTGGAACAAATAGATATAACTACTTACATAAAGTAAGAATTAATAATTCAAATATTAAAAGTGGAATTATCAGAAGAGCATTTATATCAAATTCCACAATATATTCAGAAACATTTGATAATGCTGATTATTTATTTAGTGATAAGGTTAAATTAAAAAGTCTTGTTATAATGGATTCTATTTTTTCAAAAAATGGAAATTCAATAAAATCTGGTTTAATTTCAACTAGTTACATAAATAATGATTATTATTTTACCGGAATTCTTAATTCAGAAAGCGATACTTGGTATAATGGTATATTCTGGAGATCTTTATGGGAAGGTGCAGATTTTAATAATGGAACATTTGTTCAATCTAATTGGAAGAATGGAACATTTAATGATGGTATCTTTTACTTAAATAAAACATCTATTTTTAATAATAAATTCTTTGAAAATCTAGAATCTAGTTATTATAAGAGTTTAGGAAATAGTATAATTAATAATCTTAATGATAGATTCACTTGGGAAGATGGATGGTTCAAAAATGGTCAGTTTTTTGATTCTGTTTGGGAAAATGGAAGGTTTGGTCAGCGCGGTGGAATTAGTGGTAAGATTTATAAATCAACTTGGGTAAATGGACAATTCCGAGGTGGTATTTTTGGAGATGATAAATTTAATGTTAGTGATAATAACTTTTATGGAGGTTCATTTATTAATGGTGTTGTTATAAATTCAAATTTCTACTCTGGTGGAACCTATTCAACTGGATTTACTGGAATAAATTGGTATAATGGTATTTTCCAATCTGGTGTTTTTGGGAATAATGTTGATGATAATCAAGCAACTGCCACTTGGAATAATGGAACATTCAATGGTGGTAGCTTTACTAATACAGCTGTTTGGTTAAATGGATCATTTAATGGTGGTAAATTTACATCTTATTATGGCGCAACATATACAATATCAAATACACAATCTGAATATACTTGGCAGAACGGTGTATTTAATGGTGGTGAATTTGGAACTGCTGATGGATTAACAAATTCTACTTGGTGGAATGGTGAGATGTATGGTGGTGTATTCAAAGGAAAAGTTTGGAATAATGGAATACTATCATCTGGTGAGTTTCAAGGTAGTTCTACTTGGTCATCTGTTGGTCCCGTTACTGGTACATCATCTTCATATAAATCAAACTCTATATCATTTGTTGACTCTTTTAGTTACTCATATTATGGATTGTGGAGAGATGGTTTTGTAACAGAGACAAAAGATAAATTTATTAAGGATAAAGAATTTGCAACAACAATTGAGAGAAGTTCAAATAAATTAAAATTTGCTGAATTAGTTAATAGGAAAAAAGCAACTATGAAAAATGCTTTATGGGTTGCCGGTACTTTTAGTCACAGAAGTGGTCAAATGAATAACTGTGTTTGGTTAGATGGTACATTTGAACAAGGAACATTTAATAATGGATCATTCAATCCATATGTTAGAAGATTGGATTCATCAAATCAATTTGGACTTACAAACTCATTTAATATAAATGATGATACTTGTGTTTGGAAGAATGGGGTATTTAGTGGTGGCGATTTTAATATATCTAAATGGAATGATGGTTTGTTTACTTTAGGAACAGCTACTGGTATGATATGGAAGAATGGTACTTCTAATTATATGAATGCGTTTAATGTATTCTGGGAAAATGGATTATGGAGAAATGGTAACTGGTATGGTTCATCTTTTGAATTTGATGGTTCAGTAACAGATGACTATACTAGACAAATATTATTTAGAGGTATGTCATGGAGTGGAACATCATCATGTCATATTTGGAATATATTTGAAAATCCTTCTGTTGCCACTTTAGTTATAGATGCAATGCCAGGAGAGCCAGTTAATCCACCTCCTTATATACCACCAGAGGAATCACCTCTTTAAAAATAAAATTAATAAAATAATAAAAATAAATATATAAATAATGACATGGATATCAGAATATTACGCAACAGGAGTTCCTACGCCAGACCACAATGTAAATAGTTGGACTTTTAGTAGCGGTAGTTTAAAAGTCTCTAGTTCTAATTTATTAGCTTATCCATCATTAACTTATACTGATTCTGTAAAAACATTTAGTAGCAAAAAAAGTTATCAGTATATAACACAAGTACAGAATTTTTATTCAACAGGAACATCATTTTCAGTAGCCACTCCTTGGGATAATAAATTTATATATGATAACTATAGTATTACTAATCCGTTTTCGGGTGGTGTTATTACCGTAACAGCTACACCTGCATCACCTGGTAACGGATATGTGCATTTTTATTCATCACCAAGTACAGATATATCATCAACTACTTATTCTATATATAAAGCCAAAACTAAATTTGGATCTAATATATCACCAACAGAAGGTTTACTAGATTTAAAAATATATGAAATAGATTTTAATATACAAGGATTTTCCTTCTATAGATTACTCAATACATATGCTAATCCTAATTTCTTATATGACACACTTGGATGGTCATACTATAATGATAGTAAATCATATGTCTGGTTTGATAGTTCATCCAGTACATATTACCCATGTTCAGTCACAATCTTGGGTGATGGTTCTAAAGTTGGAGCACCATCTATTGATTATAGACACAATAACAACTTGAATAAACTAATACCTTATCCATTTTTTAACTTAAGTTTTATATATCAAAGAGTTCAGGGTGGAGATGATGATGGAGTAAGTATTTATTTATCACCGACTCTACCACTGACAGCAGGACCATCATTTTCATTACCATCAGGTGGTGTACTAGTCGCTTCTCTTACGCAGTCAACTCCAGTAACAGGCACAGATGCTCAGTTTTATGGTTTACAAGGAAATCAGTATATACTTATTGTTGCGAATAAATCAGCAACCTACTCATCAATAGTATTGAGTAATATAAGAGTAGAAGGTGGTTATCATACTGGTAATAATAGACAATATTTATTAACAAATTCTGAAATTTACTCGGATCCGACTATATTATCTGCACTAGGGTTAACCTCAGCAACATATAGTGTTTATGTTGGTACTGGAAATACTATTAACGCAACACAATCATTGAATGTTAGTCAGTTATTTTCTAAAATAGGAAATGGATCATTCAAAACAGGTATTTGGGAGAATGGTGTTTGGAATAGTGGTTGGAGATATGATAAAAATGTTTATGAATTTTATGAAGTTGGTCAATATTATGATCACACAAAAGGTAGAAATTGGAGGTTTGTAATATCAGGGCCATCATCTTCTGTTTCTAAATTTAGTGTAGGTGATAAAGTATCAATTGGTAATATAGTAGCAATAGATATTAATGAAGATAGAAAACTTATTAAAAACTACTTTACAGTAATAGGTGTTAATTATTCACTAACAACTACATTAGCATCATCAAACTATATTATAGTTGAATTAACAAATAACTTTCCTTTAAGAAGAATTGAAAAAGATTCATCAAATCATAGAATATTTATAACTAAAAATGTTTGGTTATCTGGAGCATTTTTAAATGGATACTTTAAAGGAATTTGGAATTATGGATTATTCAAAGGATATCCTTTGATAACTGAGATGTATCAATCACATTGGATAGATGGTGTATTTGACGGTGGTCACTTTAATGCAACTCAATTAGGATTGACATTCAGTGACGCAATATATTCATCGATTACTTTAGACCTAAGACCAGCATCTAAAGTTGGATTAACATTCTCTTTTCCACATATGTTAAATGTTGGAGATACTATTACTATAGATAAAGATGATAAAACAATTAATCCTCAATATGATGGTGAAACAACAGTATTAGATGTACCAAATGAATATCAAATTATAACTGATTTGGATTGGGGAAAATTAAAATTTACAGTAGGCGCGGAAAGTGGATATATTTATACACAAATATCAAATGGATTAGTACAAAATTTTGATTTTAGAAGTCATAATATATCAACAATAACATCTGTAACATCATTGGACTCAGATACTGTTTTTGTTTATAATTCATGGATGGATGTTAACTTTAACAACTATTCAGCTGTTAATATAGGTAAATCACAAACTTTATTAGATAGAGTATCTAGAAGATCATATTCTCAAAATAATTTATATGGTTATCCGACAAATGATGTATTATCAAGTACATCTAAATTCAGAGATAGTTTCTCTATAACAGAAAGAGACTACAAATTAGGAACAAAATATAAAATATTTAATGACTATATCGGAGATGCCTCTAAATTTGAAGATTATTTTGGACCAACTGGACCAGATGCTCAGTTATTTATAGACCAAGGTTGGACATATTCATCAGGATCATTTATAAACGGTGTTACTGGTTCACATCCTGGTTCTATAACATTTACTAGGACAGAAGATTCTGGTGTTGATCCAATAACAGGTAAAGAATTAAAAGTGAAATCTTTAGGAAATGGTGGTGTTTTAGATATATCATCTCCAATATCAATTATTAAAGATAGAAATATATCATCAATAGAAAAACAAAGGTATACAGTTGTTGAATTTGACTTATTAACATACTCAGTTAGTAATGATTACTTTGAACTATCACAAGATAATAAGTATAACTCACCGTACATTTCTGGGTTATGGTCAAAAGGTAGTAATTACACACAACCAGTTATACATTTTAATAATATAAATACGGTGAATAGAGATGTTTACTATCCACTACCAGGAACATATAGTGCAATATCATCAACTTTTTCTACAGTTTTACCAGCGACCTATCTACCAATATATCAAAATATTGACCACTTATCAACTAAGAAATATATTGCTAATGGATTGAAAAATATACCATCAACAAGAAAATGTGAATATTTTTATGGAAAAACAAACCTATCAATGTATTTTAAAGGCAGTGGATTATATGGTTATTATAATTCAACTTTTATAATAGACAATTTAAATTTCTTTGAAATAGATATGGTACCATTCTTTCAATATTTTACCGAAGCTAATATTAATAAATCAGTTCAAATTCCATATCAAGGTATAGCTCCATTTATTGACTATACAAATTCCAACTTCTCATTCCTTGATAATATATCTATTGGATTTGATAGCGTAAGTGTTGTTTCTTCTAGCTTACCTGTTAGTGGTGTTGGAGTTTCAGTTGGTGGTGGTATACGTGGTGGTGGAATAGATATTGGAGCTACACTTGGTGGTGGATCAGGTGAATTTTTGATTAGTCCTTAATTATTAATAAGTAACCTACTTTACCTGGTTCATTTTTAGCAAAATGACCCATAGCTTCTACTTTTGTTTCTTTACCAGTTAGTTTAATGCCTGTAAGTTTTTGCTTACCTAATATTCTTTTTTCACCTTTACAAGTTTTACAAGGTGTTAATCCTACTTTGCCTTTACCTGAACAGAAATGACAGTCTTGTCCTCTGTAATCTTTTCCAGTGCCTTCACAAAAATCACAGCCATCATCAGCATCAAAAGTTTTAGTTATATTACCATCAACATCTCTGATAACTATTTTAGAAGAAAGGTCTTTTCCACTACCATCACAAGTTTTACATTTAACCCATCTCTCATATTCTAAATTACCATCAAAAGTATCATCTACTTTTACCTGAATATTATAAACATCATTCTTTTTAAATGTTTCAAATCTTTCTTTTTCAGCATCATAATCTAAATCTACCTTTATTTCAAAAAGCTCAAAATACTCATTATAATTATTACCAAATTTACTTTTTAAATCATAATCTACTCTTTGTTCACCACAAAGAACATCATATGCTTCTGTAATATCTCCAAAAATAATTTGATCTCCTCCTTTATCAGGGTGCATTATTTTTGATAACTTATAGTAAGCTTTCTTGATTGATTTCTCATCAGATTGAGGATTTACTTCAAGAATAGAGTAGTAGTTTTTAGATAAATTCATTAATAAAATCCTATTTTAGCTAGTTCAACAAAAAGATATTTCTCATCAGTTTTTAATATTACATTACAAACTTTTTGAGAAAAATCATCTTCTATTATTAGAGAATCTGGTTTTTTAATAAAATTAATTAAATTTTGCAAACCTTGCTTTTTATACTCTATCAATGATTCTTTATTGATATATCTTTTGTTAAATCCCATCTTCTTTTAATATTTGTTCAATTTTTCTATCTCTATTATTTCTAAAATTTATATCTGAAAAAGACTCATTAGATTCAAATCTACAATCACTACATATATCTAATGGTTTCTTATTTGGTAAGTGACCATAATTAGATACAGGTACAATAAATCTTCTTTTAACATTATCAGAACAACATTCAGGACAACACATTGATAAATGTGATTGTGGTATATCAATATATTCTTTACTCATTATTACCAAACTTCTTTTGTAAATAAACAGCTTTTTTAAGTCCTTCTCTTTTTCTAACAGATTTTTTAGTAAACTCTTTTCTATTTCTAAGTTCTCTTAAAATTTTAATTTTATCAAATTTTCTCTTATACTTTTTAAGAGCCTTTTCAATGGTGTCATGACCTTCAACTTTAATTATTAACATATAAATATATTTATTTTATTATACAATAGATAGGACAATGATCTGATACTTTTCTTGCAGTTTTTAATTCTTTGAACTCTGAAAAGAAGTTTATAACATCACTACTCTTTAAAATTATATTAGATGATATGAAAAAGTTGTCATACTCCATATTTAGTCTTTCACCAGCTTCTCCTTCTTTCATCTTTAATGATGTTTTCTTACCAATTAAAGTTGGCTTAGCCCATTTCTTAACACCATCAAATCCAGGATCAGATTGTGATAAATTTAAGTCACCCATAAATATAATTTTTTTACCTTTATAAGTATCACCTAAAGAAGATAGAAATGCAGCTTCTACCGCTGGATTTTTATCAGTTGGTACTAAGTGTAAATTGAATAAATAATACTCACTAGCCTTAAATACAAAAACCGCTTTGAATGGTTCTCTATTTAGTTTATCTTGTAAAGTTTTTTCTAAACTAGATTCTTTTAATTTAACTCTGTTTTTCTTGTATAGATAAGCATATCTTTCAGATCCTGCTCCTGTTGTTGGATCAGATACCACATAATCCCAAGATGTTCCTGTTCTATCTAAAAGATCATCTAACTTAGCAACCGCTTGTGCTCCAAATTCAGATGTTGATACTTCTTGAACAACAACTATATCATAAATTTTAACCTTAGATGATATGTACTTCATCACTGAATCTGACTCAGATTTTGATCTTCCAAAGTTTTGAATGTTCCAAGAGATAATGTTTAATTTTGATGTATCTACTTGAGAAAAGCTTAATAGGCTAATTAGTAAAAGTAGTAATGTAAATTTTAATTTCATATTTTAATTTGATTTTGTTTATATATTAAATACCTAAATCTTTAATTTGTCTTTTTAATTGTTTAAGTGAATCGGAATCACTATATGAGAATCCATATTTATCTTGACAATATTTATCAATTATCTTCTCACAATCAAACCAACTAACAAATCCGATATCATCATTTTCTATAATAAGTTGATATAACTTTTCTGATAATTTTCTTTCAGTATCTCTAGCAGAAGCCGCGGATTCATATTTTTGATATCTAATAGCCTCACTTTTCAATCTTTTAGATTCAAACATCTATTAGTAATTCATCTATCTTATTCATTATCTATACACACTACTTTCATTTATATTTTATAGTTTTTTCATAAAAAGTTTCAATAAAAACACCTAAATCAACTTTTTCAGTTTCGATCAGGATATAGAAAAACTATTAATTTCCCATATTAACTTCAGTTATACTTGAGAATATATTCTTCTCTATAAGAAGAATTCTATCAAACATTTCTTGATTCAATACAGCGTGATGTACAACAAATATATTTATGTTATACTCATTTGCAAATGATTTTAATAATACAAGTATTCTCTGTATATTATCAATATCAACACTAGAGAAGACTTCATCTAAAAAAAGTATATTGATATGCCTTTTAGTTCTAATTAATTTTAAGTAAGAAATTAAAATTGATATGTTTGTTAACTTTTGCTCACCCGTTGATAAAGAATCATGTTCAATTACTGAACCTAATTGTTTAATCTCAGCTGTGAAAGTTTCATCTAATCTTACTTCAAATGGTAAACTCATTTTTTTAATATTCTCAGCAATAAAGTGATTTATTGGTTTTATAATACCAGCAATAATTGACTTTTTAACACCATCTTCACCAAAGATTCTATTCATTTCTTTATAGTAAAGTTCTTTCTCTTTACAAATAGAAACATTATCAGAACTTGTTGTTTTTTTATCTTCAAGTTCAACAATTGTGTTTTGAAACTCTTGAACATTAACAGATGATTTTGAAACAGGTTGAGCAGTTTGACTAGCTTTCTTTTGAGTTAGTTTATCAATATCCGACTTATAACTTTTTAATAAATAACTTAAATCATTAAAAGCAGTTGTTGTACTTTCAGAAAGTGTTTTTAACTTAGTTTGTCTTTCTTTAACCTTTTTGATATTTTCCTCAATTTCAAGTTTAATATCTTCAAATCCCCTTTTCTTTTCTTCTAAAGCGATTCTTAGATTAGAAAAATGTTCTGAATCAAAATCTGTTTTACAAGTAGGGCATTTACCAGAATCATATAAATCTAACTCTCTTTGAACATTTTTAATATCATTTTGACAATTAATATATTGTTTCTTTTCCTTATCAATTTCTTCATTAAGCTCATTTTCCTTTTCTTTGATTTTATCAATCTTATCTTTAAGATTCTTATAATCATCTTTTTTAGAATTCATTTCCTCAACTAATTTATCAATTTCAGATTGAATATCTTCTTTTTCTCTTTCGGCTGTTAATCTAGCTTCTTCTTTTTGTCTTTCAATAGCCTTATCTATGGATCTTTTAATAGAAAGAATAGAATCATCTAAAGTTCTGATTTCAGCATCAAAAGAAGCGGCTCTAACTTTATTATTTTTAGCGATATCTTTTAAGATACCATTTAAGATATTGATTACTTCTAAGTTGAATAACTTATCTAAAAGAAGTTGTTTTTCTTCATTTGATAATGAAATAAAATTTTTAAAGTCATTTATTGAAAGACTTATAAAAGACTTAAAAGTCTCCAAATCAACTCCTATATACTCTTCAATTTTCTCATCTATATTAGATTTACCAGCTCTCTCATTTAAAATACCGTTTTCCCAAAGCTCAAGTATAGAAGGTGAGATACCTCTTTTAATTTCAACTTCAGTGCTATTTGAGATAAATTTAATACGGTTTAATAATTCGCCGTTGATGCGGTTTGGAAGAGTAGAAAGTGTAGACCATCTTTTCTTTTTACCACGGGTTTTACCATAAAGGGTATAATCGAATGAATCCAAAAGCGAAGACTTACCAGCACCGTTATTTCCTACGAGAAGAATTAACTCTCCTCTTTCAGTGTTTAATTTAAGTACTTGTTCGTTATTTCCAAAGGATTTAAAACCTCTTATTCCTATTTCACTTATTAACATTAAGATTAATTTTTATTTTTATATAGAAATAACCAGTTTAAGTTTAGTAATTATGATTGTGTGGATGAGGTAATTTGGTCATTATCTATATCTTGAGCTAAAACAACCGTAGCTGATGTTACTGGTTCATACGCTGATAAATCAATATCATCTATTCTATTTATCATCTCACTCCAAGGAACTACATTCTTAATTAAGAATCTTAATATATCTTCATATTCCTTATATTGTTTAATTGTGCAACCTAAAACTTCTTCTAATTCATCATCAACATTAAGCATTATCTGTTCATCTGTATAAACAAAGATACCTTCATAATACTTATTATTATAAACAAAGGAAACTAAAACAAAGATACTTTGTTCTATTTTTCCCATATAATCCAATATTGAAGTTTCTATAGTCATTAGCTTAGAATTTGTTCTATTTTTTCATCTCTTATATTAACTAAATATTCAGATTTTAAAAGTGTATTCATATAAGATTGAGCCATCTCATTTCTACCATCAAGGTTACAATGTAGCATCTCACGGTAGTAAGAGTGAATTTGTTCTCTTTCTTGTTTGTCTTTTATCTCAGATACTTTTTTAAGGTCTAAGTAGTAATTATCTAATTTCATATTATAGTTTTTGTCCAACAATAAATTCTAATTTTTTGAATTTATCATCTGTATCCATGAATATAATTTGAATTTTATCAACATCAACAAATTCTTTTGCTTCTCCTGATACTTCATTCAACATTACATCTTTTTTGTAGATAACATCAATTCCTGGTTCTTCACCTAAGAATTTTCTCATGTCTTCTTTTATTTTTGGTAGTTTCCAATCATCATTTTTAAAATCAATATTAGATACATATTCTCTGATTGCTATTTCTTTCATTGAGCTCATATTCGAAAGTTTATTTTTTATTTATATATTAAATATATGATTTGTTTAGAAGTGACCTCTATCTATGTAATAGGTATTAAGAGTTGATATTACTTCAAAGTTTTTGTGTAACAATTCACATTGTGGTTTGAAATCTTTTATTTCTTCTTCATTTAAAAGAAACCACTCACCATTGATCTTTTTTGGTCTGTATAGTCGGTGTAAACTAGCTTCTATTTTAGTTCCCCATTTAGACTTAAATGAATCTACAATATAAAAATCAGATGCGTTACCAGTTTTAAATTCTTTGATTCTTTGTTCTGGTGTTCTTCTGGTATAACCAATTTTGTGAACTTTTTCACCACCAATTTCGGCACATATTAAATAAACAGAATACATGGAGTATATATTCTGTCATCATGATTCCCTACCAGATTTGTATTCCTTTTGGTGTAGAAGTTATAATAACATTAGAAACATCTATTCCAAATATTTTACCTATTTTTATTCTTCTTA
>Ga0304729_1000935_pt1 | contig 20096 bp, 16 predicted proteins | sample C_131016_MF_Meta_FD_190475 | JGI IMG/M metagenome (GOLD analysis project Ga0304729, IMG submission 190475) | Freshwater microbial communities from Lake Croche, Canada to study carbon cycling - C_131016_MF_MetaG (v2) (version 2) | ecosystem: Environmental > Aquatic > Freshwater > Lake | place... | reverse complement strand
GGTCACGCTTACGAGCAGTCAACAGACTGGCACAAGCGCAGGCCCGGACAAATAAGCTAAAAAGTTAGAACCGTTAAAGGGTTAAAACGAGGTTACCCTTTTGTGATTCCCAACATCTACCGGTTGCCCTCTTTTCACAGAATTGTTTTTAGCACATTGTCACATTTTAACTTTTTAACGATTTAACCGCTCAGAGCCCTAGGATTGGAAAAGTTTTTGCTCTGTTGAGTTGGATTTTTTAACCACAGAGGCAATGATTCGCACTGAACTTTCCATGGAAACCAACTATCTCTCCGACGGATTCGCCAAGATCGACCATGATCTGCGTGAACTGATGACCTGCCTCAACGAGGTGCTTGAGGAACTCGGAGAGGAAGAGACCAGAAAACGCCTGCCCTGGCTCAACAATGAGGAAACCGGATCCGGAGGATCGAGGGGGCTCGAACAGGCTTACTCGATAGCCTTCCAGCTTCTCAATATAGTCGAAGCGAATGCCGCGGAACGGACACGCCGCCAGCGCGAGATCCACGAGGGGCTTGTCTCCGGACGCGGTCTGTGGGGCGATCAGCTCTCACGCCTTCAACAGAAAGGATGGACCCCCGAGGAGATCGCCGCCTATCTGCCGGGAGTCCGCGTGGAGCCGGTCTTCACAGCACATCCGACTGAAGCAAAACGAGGCGCGGTTCTCGACCAGCATCGCCTGATCCATCAGCTCCTGGCGGAGAACGACCGTAATGACATTACTCCGAGCGAGAGACTCGAGATACGAAGAAAGATCAAGATCTGCCTAGAGCGACTTTGGAGAAGCGGAGAGATCTTCCTGGATCAGCCCGATGTGGCCGACGAGAGGCGTGCCGTCATGTTTTATCTCCGGGATATTCTTCCTGGAGTGGTTACGCGTCTCGATATGCGCCTACGCTGGGCATGGAATGAGCTTGGCTTTCCCCCCGAACTGATGGGAGGACCGGAGAGTCGTCCCCATCTCAGTTTCGGAACATGGGTCGGAGGGGACCGGGATGGACACCCTTTTGTCACCGCCAAAGTGACGGACGAAACACTGCGGGAGTTGCGTCTCAATGCCCTGATCGTCCTGCACCGCCAACTCGATACCCTTGCCGAGGCTCTTCCTCTCTCCAGTCATTTCCAGAAAGCCTCCCAGCAATTGCTCGACAGGGTAGCTGTGCTCCGCGGTGAGCTTGGCCCTTTGGGCGAGCAGATCACGGCACGCTATCCGGGTGAGCCATGGCGTCAGCTGGTACTGCTCATCCAGGGTCGCCTCCCCTTGCAAATCGGTGCCGCAGACCGCGCCTGGATCGCCGAGTCCGGAGCGCGCTATCGTCGCCCGGAAGAAGTCGCCGCCGACCTCACCATCCTGCAGGAAAGCCTTGCTGAAGTCGGAGGCCAGCGTCTCATCCGCGAAACAGTCTGGCCGTTGCTACGGATCCTGGACGTCTTCGGATTTCATCTCGCTGAGCTCGACGTCAGGCAGAATAGCAACACGCATGATCTTGCGATGGCTCAGCTTCTGAAAGCGGCCAACATTCCCGACGGGGAGAACTTCCCCACATGGAGTGAAGAAAAGCGTCTTTCTTTCCTCCATGATGAACTCCGCTCACCACGACCATTCCTGGGAGCAAACCATTATCTGGGACTCGGCGCCGAGGCCGATGCAGTTCTGAGCTGCTACGATACCTTACGCGAGCACATCCGTGAACATGGTCGCGAGGGAGTCGGAGCCCTGATTGTCAGCATGACCCGTCAGCTTTCCGATCTGCTTGTCATTCCCATTCTAGCCCGCGAGGCCGGACTGACCGACTGGAAAGACAGTATCCTCTCCTCACCCCTGCCTATCGTGCCGCTCTTCGAAACGCTCGACGATCTGGAGTGCAGCCCCTCACTGATCCGGGAGTTTCTGGCCGAACCTGTTGCCAAAGCCTCCCTCATCCACCGCGAGGGACGACTGCCGGTCCAGCAGGTGATGATCGGCTACAGCGACAGCAACAAGGATTGCGGGATTCTTGCGAGCCAGTGGGGACTCCATGAAGCACAGCAGGCAATGACCAGGGTCGCCGCCGAGTCCGATATCGCCCTTCGCTTCTTCCACGGTCGAGGAGGTACCATCAGTCGCGGGGCAGGCCCCACACACCTCTTCCTGGACGCCCTTCCTCCAGGCGCATTGCAGGGCGACCATCGGATGACAGAGCAGGGAGAGACGATCGCTCAGAAATACGCCGACATCTCGACGGCAACCTATCACTTGGAACTTCTACTAGCCGGCGTCACAGGCATCTCACTCGCGGGTAAGCGCCCAGGACGGGAAACCGGAACATGCTCGCGTATTGCCGATGATCTGGCCAAGGCAAGCCGCAAGGCCTATCGGGCCCTGATCGACGCGCCTGGGTTCATCACCTTCTACGACCAGGCGACCCCGATCGACGCCCTGGAGTCGAGTCGTATCGGCTCACGCCCCAAACGCCGTTCCGGCCAGCGTAGCCTAGCCGACCTGAGAGCCATCCCTTGGGTCTTCAGTTGGAATCAGTGCCGCTATTACTTGCCCGGTTGGTTCGGTGTCGGCAGCGCCCTGGAAGCCCTAGAGAAGGATCATCCGGAACTCTTCAAGACACTTCAGGCCGAACTTAGGAACTACTCATTCCTTTATTATGTCCTCTCGAATGTGGAGACTAACATGGCCAGTGCCGATCTCCCGATCATGAAGGATTATGCGGCCCTCGTCACCGATAAGGAAATCCGAGAAAGAATCTTCAACATCATCTCCGAGGAATTTCAGCGCACTCAGGAACAGCTCCGGAAGGTCTTCGGAGGGAGTCTTGAGGAACGACGTCCCCGCATGGGTAAAACCCTCCAACTTCGCGCCCGCGCCCTAGCCCTTCTTCACGAGCAGCAGATCGCCACAATCAAGGAATGGCGGGCTGCACGCACGGAAAATCCAGCCAAAGCGGATGATCTACTTCCCCGCGTACTACTTTCTATTAACGCAATTGCAAGCGGCTTGAGAACAACTGGATAGCCATTGTTTTTACGTATTAATATTCAGGAAGAAGACCTCCCTGTCCGATGAATCTCGCCATAATCGGCGGTGGCCCGGCTGGACTCATGGCGGCCGAAGCGGCTTCCATAGTCTTTGCTAAGAGAGCGATCAGAGGGGACCTAAAAGTCACGCTCTTTGAAGGCAAGCCCTCCGTAGGGCGGAAATTCTTGGTAGCCGGCCACGGAGGATTGAACCTTACTCATTCGGATCCCTTAGATCGCTTCGCCGAGAAGTATAAAGGAAGCATTGAAACAAGATACTGGACATCACTCCTGAAGGGCTTCAGCAATCAGGATACCCGCGACTGGGCTGCCGGGCTTGGGATTGAGACCTTTATCGGGACAAGCGGCAGGATTTTTCCCAAGGAGTTCAAGGCAGCTCCCCTCCTGCGGAGTTGGATCCAAAGACTGCGCACCAGCGGGGTCAAGTTCTCAGCACGTCATTATTTACAAAACATTTTACCAAAGGATGGCCGTATAGAACTAGAGCTCTCTCATCCGGAGGGTATTAACTCCTCTATTTTCGATGCGGTTATTCTTGCTCTTGGGGGCTCCTCATGGCCCAAAACCGGCTCTGATGCTCAGTGGGTTCACCTGTTACAGCAACTCGGGATTTCCATTACTCCCTTCCAAGCGGCCAATTGCGGATGGGAAGTAAGTTGGCATCCGGACATCATCAGATTAACAGAGGGCGAACCGCTGAAAAATATCTCCATTACCATAGGGAACACAACCATCCATGGTGAACTAATGATCACTTCCTATGGACTGGAAGGAGGAGCCATCTACCAGTTAGGGCATTCCTTGAGATCAATGAGCCAACCGCTCATTAACGTAGATCTGAAACCCACTTTTTCAGTTGAGGAATTAGTGCAGAAGTTATCCTCATATCCAGGTGATTTTATCAGCTCATCCAAGAAGGCCTGGCGCCTCGGTAATGCAGCTCACAACCTCCTCAGCACCTTAGCTCCCGCTGAAGCAAGAGCTGATCACTATTCCTTGGCCCTTTTTGCCAAGGCCGTACCAATTCCCCTCACCGGCCCCAGACCGATCGCCGAGGCCATCTCATCCGCAGGTGGAGTCCGGTATTCGGAATTGAATGATGACTTAATGCTTAGGAAACTCCCGGGCCTTTTCGTCGCTGGTGAAATGATCGACTGGGAGGCCCCCACGGGAGGCTATCTCCTGCAAGGTTGCTTCGCGACAGGTGCACGAGCAGCACAAGGCACCCTCCGGTATCTGAGCTCTTAAACCCGACCAGTATCCGCTGTCTCGCTTTCCGTTTAATTTCCTACCTCAATCAGCATAGAGTCACAGGATGAATTCCTACCTGATCGCCTCGATGGCCTTTCTCTGCATTTTCGGTGGGGCCTTGGGCGGAATGTTTGCCCAGCGCTTCATTCCCTCTCACCACCTCAGCAAGGATTCCCAGGATAGCGTGAAGCTGGGTGCAGGACTCATCGCAACCATGGCGGCATTGACCCTTGGACTTCTTGTCTCCTCATCAAAAGGGACCTATGACCGAGTCAATGTCTTGATCAACGAGGCCGCAGCTGATGCCATCAATCTCGATACGACGCTCAAGAACTATGGCCCGGAGGCAGCCCCCCTTCATCAGAGACTCAGGGACCGCGTTGCCTCGGTCCGTAGCGACATCTGGCCCAAGGATAGCAAAAACCGGAAAAAGTGCTCCGAGGCATTCAAGAACGAGGCATCCGTGACAACATTGTCTGAGTCGATTGCATCGCTCCAAGCTGACAGTCCGGCATCCATTCAACTGAGAAACCTTGCCCTACAGACACTGACCGACCTCAATCGTGAGCGCTGGCAGATTGCCGTGGAGTCTTCCTCTAAACTCCCGTTGAAACTCGTGGTGATCCCGGTCTTATGGATCACCTTCCTGACTTTCGTGTATGGACTCTTCGCTCCTAGAAATGGAACCGTCGCCATGGTGCTTTTTTTCTGTTCCGTCAGTATCGCAGGAGCCATCTACCTGATCTGCGAAATGAGCATGCCTCTGGACGGCTCCATCAAAGTTCCTAGCGACCCCTTCGATACGGCCATTGAACTGATCGGCAAGTAAGGCTTCTCTAGAGCCCTGCTGCCTTACTGCTCGTGGTAATTGTGCAATAATCCACCATCAACGACAAAGGTAGCCCCGGTGACATAGGATGCATCATCGGAGGCTAGGAAAGCGGCAAGTCCCGAAACATCCTCCGGTTTGCCAAGACGTCCGAGCGGTATCTTCGACTCGAGCAGGGATAGCAGCTGGGGGTTGTTGAGCAGGGACGTATTGATCGGGGTCGCGATGGCTCCGGGAGCGATGTTGTTAACCGTGATCCCGAGGGGACCGAGTTCGACAGCGAGGTCGCGGCAGAGCATTTTTAAGGCTCCCTTGCTTGCACAATAGGTGGAGAAGTGAGGGAAAGGGAGTTCCTCGTGCACGGAGCTGATATTGATGACACGGCCGGGACGGTTCGTGGCACGCAAGTGGTTCACGAAGTCTTGAGTAATAAAAAATGTCCCGCGTAGATTGATCTGCAGAACAAAATCAAAGTCCTCCTCCGTAACATCCCAGAAGTCGGCATGTTTCTCAACGCCAGCGTTGTTTACCAGGATATCGATCTTACCCATCTTCTCGACCCCCTCGGCAATGACACGGCGATCATCTTCAGTATTGGCAAGATCACCCTGAATCATGTGTACCCTCCGGCCCAGCGCCTTGATGGCATCGGCGGTCTCCTGGGCGCTCTGGCCCAAGGTACGATCATCCACAATGATGTCGGCTCCTTCTTGGGCGAGACGAATAGCAATGGCCTGCCCGATTCCTTGGGCGCTACCTGTGACAAGTGCTGTTTTTCCTTGGAGTTTCATGGGTGTTTGAATGGTTGGTTGTTAAATAAAAGTAACAGGAAGAAGTCTGATCTCGCGAAAGGATTCAAGGAGTATGACGAAACTGTCGCAATAGAGGCCTCGTCGAAGAAATATCAGATATCGTTGGCCAGTAATTCGGCCACCAAGGCTGTCCATCCCGTCTGATGGGAAGCACCGAGACCCTTACCTGTCTCACCATGGAAATATTCATTGAAGAGAACAAGGTTCTTCCAGTGAGGGTCATTGGCATAGAGGACATCACCCCCATGGCAGGGGCGGTTACCCAACTCATCCGGCAGAAAGATGGAAGAGACCCTCTCTGCAAGAAGTCGAGCGGCTTCCCCGAGAGTGATCCAGTTGCCGGAGCGGGTGGGAAATTCCACCTTGAAGCTATCGCCATAGAAATGGTTGTAGGTCTCGAGGGACTTAATGATCATGAAGTTGATCGGCATCCAGACGGGTCCTCGCCAGTTCGAGTTACCACCGAACATGCCGGTCTTCCCCTCACCCGGTTCGTAATCAACTGAGTAGACTTGGCCGTTTACCGTGTAGGTGTAGGGGTGTTTCTCGTGGTACTTGGAGACAGAGCGAATGCCGTGCGGTGACAGGAATTCCTCCTCGTCGAACATGTAGCGCAGGATCTTTTCCAGGCGCTTTCTCGGAGTGACCGTTAGCAGATGGAGTCCATCGGGATCATGGCTGGCGGGCCCATTGATTTCCAAAAGCGTAGCAGCGAGCCTAGGCCTGTTTTTGATGAACCATTGAAGACGATTCTTGTATCCCGGATTCATGTTCCGTTGCTCTGATGTCACATAACTGGTGGCAAACATCGGTATGAACCCCACGATCGAGCGGACCTTGATGGGGATGCTTTGCTCACCGAGCTGAAGATGGTCGTAGTAAAAACCGTCCTCATCGTCCCAGAGACCTGTCCCACCGAACTCATTCATCGCCTCGACGATGCGGGCGAAATGGGTGATGAATTTCGTGCCCATGTCGGCATAGACGGGATTATGCACGGCGAGTTCCAACGACATTCGAAGCATCGTCAGGCAGTAGAAGGCCATCCACGAGGAGCCGTCCGCCTGCTTTAGCACTCCACCGGTGGGCAGCGGCCTAGAGCGGTCGAACACCGAGATATTATCGAAGCCCAGAAATCCACCCTCGAAAAGATTGTTCCCATTGCTGTCTTTCCGGTTCACCCACCAGGTGAAATTGATCAGGAGTTTCTGGAAAACCTTCTCGAGAAAGTCATTGTCAGGCTCCCCTGCCAGAACTCCCTGATAATAAAGACGGAGCGCTGCCCAAGCATGGACCGGCGGATTCACATCAGAGAAGTTCCACTCGTAAGCGGGCATCTGGCCGTTCGGATGTGTGTACCACTCTCGGAGGAGTAGGATCAGCTGATCCTTGCAGTAAACGGGATCGACTCTTCCAAGCGCTGCCGTGTGGAAGGCGAGATCCCAGGAGCAGTAGTAGGGATATTCCCACGTGTCGGGCATCGAAATGACATCCCGGTTGAAGATGTTCTCCCAATCCTCATTGCGCACCGAATGTCCGGGTGGTGGAGGAGGCTCCGTGGAATCCCCCTTAGCCCACTCGCTCTGAACCAGATTGTAAAATTGCTTCGACCAGAGAAGCCCCGCATAGGCCTGACGGGTAACATTTTTCTGCTCGGCGCTCAGTGCGGGGGCGAGCTTGCTGCTGTAGAACTCTTCCGCTTCCTCAACTCTTGCTGCAAAAATATCCTCAAAACTGTCGTCCAGAGGCTCACCCTGCGCCGCTCCCTTCTCCGTTAACCGCATTCTAAGCACGACGGAATCTCCCGCCGGAATCGTGAGGTTGTAACGGCCGGCGGTCTTCGTGCCGAATTGCTCCGGGTTGACCGCGTCGGCTTTTCCTTCGATCACCGCATCATGAAAGGCATCCTTCACATAGGGACGAGCCAACGGCTCCCCGTAGAGACGTTGGGTGTTGGTCTCGTTATTTGTGAAAAGAAACTCAGGCAGTTTCCCGTCCGGCCCCTTGTCAAAAGTCATCTCGTACTCACCCATCACCGCATGGACGGCAGAAACTGTTCCGGGTCTCGCAATGGAGATTTTCGGTTCTATAAGGCACTCCTCACTGATCTGCCCCCAGGCCCAGGTATTCCGATACCAGAGGGTCGGGAGAAAAACGAGATCCGCCTGATCCGGCCCCCGGTTGCTGATCGTAACCTTGATCAAGATGTCCTTGATCGACCCCTTCGCATACTCCACCTGCACATCGAAATAGCGGTTCTGATCAAAGACCCCCGTGTCGACAATCTCGTACTCGGGTTGCAGGTGAGTGCGACGTCCATTCTCTGCTACCAGGTCAGCATAGGGAAACTCTGCCTGAGGATATTTGTAGAGTCCTTTGCAGTAGGAGTGGGTCGGCGTGGCGTCCAGGTAGTAGTAGAGTTCCTTGACGTCCTCCCCATGATTTCCTTGCGGACCTGAGAGACCGAAGAGACGTTCCTTGAGAATTGGATCCTTGCCATTCCAGAGGGCGAGACCGAAACAGAGTCGGCCGAACCGGTCGCTCAATCCCATCAGACCATCCTCACCCCAGCGGTAGACACGGCTGCGAGACTGATCAAAGGTGAAGGAGGTCCAGACATCGCCGTCAGCGGAGTAATCCTCGCGCACCGTTCCCCATTGGCGCTCGGAGAGATAGGTGCCCCACAGCTTCCAGAAGCGCTCGCGGCGAGAGTCCTCTCCAAGTCGGATCTCCTCGGCGGTGGGCAAAAGGGGATCAGCAGAAAGAATCTCGTTCATGAAATGGTATACTTAGGAGGTCGCTGGACCTTTCAACCTTTTCCTCAGGCGGTCAAGAGCCGACTGTGAGACCACTTGTTTGAAGGTGATACGATCTGCGGGAATGGTCTCCTTCCATGCTTCAGTCACTTCTCCCTCTTCAGCCAGAGCGATCCAGACGGTGCCGACCGGCTTTTCCAACGTTCCACCATCCGGACCGGCAATGCCTGTGGTGGCGATGGCATAACGGGACCCGCTTTTTTTCAGTGCCCCCTCCGCCATGGAACGTACGACTTGCTCGCTGACCGCTCCGTGAGCCTCGATCACCCCAGAATCGACACCCAGCAAATCTGACTTAGATCGGTTGCTGTAGGTGACAAATCCCTCCAAGAAGACCTTCGAGGCTCCCGGGACATTGGTGAGGCGATTGGCAAGATGCCCACCGGTGCAGGATTCTGCTGTGGCCATCGTCTTACCCCGTTCAGCAAGCAGGTGAACCACAATCTCCTCCATGGATTTCTCATCTCCCGAAACCAAATAATCGCCAACCACGTCCAGAATACTTGGCTCCACTTGGTCGAGAATGTCACGAGGTCCGATCAATCGGAAATCGACCTCGTTGGGCCGTGCACAGTAGCCAACCTCAAGATCGCCACGCTTGGAGAGTTCCAGGCCAATTTTTACCTCAACCATCGACTCCCCCATTCCGACAACCTTGTAAATTCGACATTCCTGGGTGACCCCGCCGAATTGGCGTTCGGCTAATTCCTTTAAAACGGGAAGCACATGGGCAACGGCCATCGGCTGCAATTCGCGCGGAGGTCCGGGCAACAGAAAGATATGGGGAGAAGACCAGGAGATCCCTTCCACAGCCGGAAGATAGAGACCGGGTGCCGTACCATTGTCATTCGGGAGAACAGTTGCCCCCTCGGGAGCCATCGCCTGACGCTCCATCCGGGGCTGAAACGTAAATCCACGGCGCCTGCAGCGCTCCTGAATACGTTCCAGTGTCTCAGGGTGAGGAAGCATCTTTCTCCCTAGAAGTTCAGCTACCAGTTCACGGGTAATGTCATCGGTCGTCGGCCCGAGGCCACCGGTCACAATAATGACATCCGTGCGGGCAAAAGCCTCTACAAGTGCATCCCGGATCGGTGCACCATCGGGCACCGTCGTCTGACGAGCGATTCTGAGTCCAAGGGGAAAGAGCTCCCGGCCAAACCAGGAAAGATGGGCATCCCGTACCCCACCCAACAGGAGTTCGCTTCCGGTATTTAGTAATTCGACTCGGAGTGTGCTCATACAACTGCACCCGTAACAAGGCCAAGAAATCTTTCGACTATAAGCTTCTGCGAGTCGGCCTCCTCAATCTCGTAGGCATGACGCAGATTAGCCAACATACGAGCTTTCATCTCCCTTGATCAGAGGGTTGACAGATACTCGTCTCTCAACGGGATCTGTTGTCGGATAAGAGTTTTCTCACAATCGCTGCGGTCTAGGATTTTTCCACCATGAAAAGGATCAAAATAGGTTTCCCCGCATCGCACGATGAAGTGGCCGGGAAGATTCACCCCGTGAACGGTAATTCCAGTACGATCACCAAGAAACATGTTAAGCAGGGACAACGTCAATGGGAGACCTCGGCGATTCGTGATGGCAGAAGGCAAAATTGAGTTTTCGTGATGGTAATAGTCCTCAGTGCATCCTTTAAACCCAAGCTCTCCTTGGAGATATCCTGAGAGCAAAGTCACGGGATCGCACTTTTCTTCCTCCAAGGGAATCTCCCCAGTCCCGTCAAGAAGAAGTTCGAGTCGTTCAGAAGCCCTTCTCCCGGCGAGGGTGTGAAGGAGATCCAGGGCGTGAGTAGCCACGATCATGGAGTCCGCATTCGACAAAGTTTTCAGATCAGAAACTACTTCATCTCCTTGGTTCAACAACTGCTCCTTGAGGATAGCCAACGTGGCAGGATCGTTGTCTAAGAAGAGGTGTTCGATGGCTGTTAATCGCGATTCCTTCATGGGTTGACTTAACATCGCAGAAATCTCCGAAAACAAAAAGGGCTCGGTTTGACCCGAGCCCATCTGATTTTTAATTTCTAAAAAGACTACATCCCAACTGTGTCGGTTACAGGACTTCCGGTACCATTGATATAACCCATCTTGTTTACCCCGTAGTATCCTGCAATCGGATAGGAGGTAACATTCCAATACTTGGGCTCAATTAGGGTTACACCATTTGCACCATTATATGCGGCATTATAGACTCCGCCGAAAGCAGCTGAGATAGTCGTTTGGAACGTGGGTGATGAAATGTTTTTGACACCAGCGGACGTGAATGCAGTGGTAATCCCCGAGAGGTTATTACCCAGAAACGCTGACTGCGTAATAGGTGTTGTCTGCGTGTTATAGCAGGTGGCCAAATAGTCGGCATAAAAGCCTTGGGAGACACCAGTAATAAGCGCTGTCACATTGGCCGTGCTGGTAGCACCAACAGCTTTCACCATTCCCGAGACTAATCCATTGAGTATATAGGTCAACCCACCTGTAGCCTGACCACCCCATACTGAGTTGGTAGGTCCAGCAACTTGGGTGACTAGACCAAAAGCATCTGCACCAAGAGCTCCTACGGCATAATGAGTTTCACTAGGTATCGCCTTGGTGGCAGTGGCCTGATAAGCAAGAGCGGCCTTGGTTAAGGCCTGAGAAATTGAAGTGGCGTTGGAGGCAGTGATGCCATACAGACCAGAGTTTAAATTTGCCGAGTTTGTATTGACCGCCCCCAAACCATTGATGGCCGATGCTGCAACTGTAGCTGCCGCATCAGCAAGACCAGTCTGATTCGGGGTGTATGCGTTAGTTCCAGAATTTACCGTCGTTGTTCCATAGTTCGGAAGGTAGGCCGAATTGGTAGGAACTCCGGTTTTGGGATAGGCTGCCCAGTTGATCGTTCCCGTAGCATATACCTTGAGCGCCGCGGTCATTGCAACGGACGCTGCTTTTCCAGCCGTGACAAGTTGAGCCGCGGCCGTTTTCTTATTCAACCCATAGGAGTTGGTTGCGTATTTATTAACATCAGCAGATGATGGCTGAGGACCGTAGACTGGAAAGAAAATCCCGTTGGCGTTGGTGGTATATGCAAGACTTGCCGCCACTGCATTTGAAGCGAAGGCGGAACCGTAATTCGGCACCAAGGCAGTCGAAACCTTGGCAACCAAATCAGGGGTCGTCTTGGTGGGATCTAAAACAGCGGTGACTTTTGAACTGGTGTTGTTTGCGAGCACCACCGTGAGACCCGTGATTCCGGTCAGATTGGTTACTGGGGACTGTAGTGCTTTGATGGTTGCGGTATAAAGCTGGCTCTGGTACGTCAATGTTTGAGGATTCGGGCACGTCGCGCCGGTGACGTATTTTTTCGCAGAAACATTTGCATTATAGTTTGCAACAGTTGTGGCCTGTGCAAGTTGCCCTTGTTTGAGAGCATTTGCCTGCTGTTGGGATGTAAGAGCAGAAACCGATCCGGAATATCCGAGCTGAATTGCTCCCAACTGAACCGCAATTTGGTCAGATTGCTGGGTTGCATGAGCTACACCTGCTCCAACGAGCAATACGAAGGCAGCAACATGTGACAGATACCTGGTGTGTTTATTTGTGGTCATTGAAGTTTTGGTAGAGAATTGGTTTTGAGGAAAACTTACTGATGAACCTTTACAGGTCAATGATTATTTTGAGTAGGGGGTTGAAACAATTGGGCGCACTTTTACAAAATCATTTCCCCTTCAGTCATGCAACTAAGAAAATGTTACAACTCTGTAATAATCCATCATGAAAATCCTGCCGATCATGCTTTTTACAATTGATCACCAGTTGACGACACAACCGGATGTGGCCATGGAGGGGCGACTCCATAGATGTTGTGGATTGTCCGGGAGTTATGGCTCCCCGATTCTCAAAAAAAATATACGTTGGGAAAAAATGTAGGCTGGCAACATACTTGAGGAATTGTCAAAAAGGATCCATGAATCTCCTCGTCCTGATACCTCTTCTTGCATCGCTTGCCTTTCTGGAGGTCTTTATTGGAGGGGCAAGGCTTCTCTACGCTGTGCCTGGCGTTCTGCTGGTGGGAATTGCAGCCATCCTTTCAATCTTACCCTTCAAGAGGTCCGGCGGAGTCTCCGATCTCCCTGCGGTTCTCTCGGCTGTAGTCTTGGCGATCTATATTTTGGTTCGCAACAGACTCTCAGAAGTCGAGTACATCGCCCGCCTTCAGTTTTTTATCATGGCCGGATGCCTGATGGTTTACCTGATGGCGGCACTTGTGATCACGAGTCCACGCGACCGCAAGATGCTCTTCTATTTCCTGATCTTTCTGGCACTGGCTCAACTCGTCCCGGCACTCATCCAGTTTTCGCAGGGCAATCACTGGATGCCTCTTTCATGGGCCCAACGACGCGATACGAGTTGGAGAGCCACCGGTTTTTTCATCTCACCTAACAATTTTGCCGGGTACATGGAGATGGTCGCCCTGATGGCCACCAGCTTCGTGGTCTGGGGACGTGGAGGCTGGCTCGGTCGCATGCTGACTGGTTACGTTGCACTAGCTGCTGCGGCCGGAGTCGCCATTTCCGGGAGTCGCGGCGGATACCTGAGCCTGACCACGGGCTTCGGGATCCTTTCCCTTCTGAGCCTCCTAGCCTGGGGTAAGATGAGTAACAAAAAGACCAAAATAGCCGTGGTGGTTGCTGCAGGCCTGGGCATCATCGTCCTCGCCGGCATCTGGTGGGCGCTTCAAAGCAGTGCTGTCAATGAAAGGGTCGGTCAGATTAATGATCCCCAAAATATGCGGCTACTTCTCTGGGCAGCCGCCCTGAAACAGTTCGGGCTTTCCCCTCTTTTTGGAACCGGAGGTTTCTCCTACCTCTATTTCGGACGGCTCTTCCGAGACCCCTCGGTTCAGAATGACCCCATTCACGTCCACAACGACTACCTGCAGTTGCTTGCCGACTACGGGATCGTCGGCATGACGCTTTTCATCCTCTTCCTGATCCTTCATTTACGAGCTGGAATCCGCTCGTTTAAGATCCTTGCCGGCAAGTTTTCCCAATCTGAGTGGGTTACAAGCGACCGTCTGCCGCTCGTGATCGGATCCCTCTCGGCAGTAGCCGCCTACATGGTTCATTCGGTCGTGGACTTCAACATGCAACTCCCCCTCAACGCCCTCATGATGGCGCTGATCTTCGGGATCCTGGCAAATCCAGGAGGCCGTCCCTCATCCTCCTCAATCAAGGACCACGGTTACTGGATCCGTCGATCCCTGCAATGGGGCCTTCCGATCTTCGGCGCTGCGGTCATCATCTACGGATACCCGATGATCCGGGGAGAATTTCTCGCCGAAAAATCTCGCGTTGCGATGCGCGACGAACATTTCAGGGATTCGCTCATGATAGCACGTGAGGGGCTGGAAAAATACAGGGACAATCCCGAGCTCTGCTTTGATGCCGGTGAGGCCGCACTGAGACTCTCCAATCTGGACCAAACCCATGCCCGGGATCTCTGCACCGAAGCAGCGGAATTCTTTACCCTGGGGTTGAAGATCTTCCCCTATGATTCGCGAATGGCAGTGAAATTGGCCCAAGCTCAAGCAGGAGCGGGTAATTATTTCAACGCCCTCGCAGCGATCAGCTATGCAGAAAAGCTTGATCCCAATTCCTCCTTCGTGCCGGCCTACAGGGGTGTGGTGGAGTACACTTTTGGTTACCCCGAAAATGCGAAGGTCGCATTCGACCATGCCATCGAACTGGGAGGAGAGGGTGGTGACGTTGCCCGCAGGGGGATGGATCTCACCTTAAAAGCTTTGGATGCGGAAAATCCGGCAGCGGAGATTCCTTCCCCGGACCCCTCGGCGACACCTAGTCAGGAAGATAATGGTGCCCCAGTCACAGAACCTCGTGAATCTAGTAAAGCATCCCTTTCAGGAGATTCTTCAAGTGATTTTTTAATCGCCCTTCCGCCATCACCCATCCCGACTCCCGCCCAATAGGATCTTCAGTCCAAGGTGGCGTTAAGGGTGGTATTGGAAAATCGGCTTAGCTTCACGCTGCCTCCACCTCGAGTCCCTTCACCTCGCCCCCCGATGTCATGACTCGAATCAGGGCAGGGCGGCAGCAGACGGCGCAGTCCTCGATCATCTCGACACATCCGGGGAAGGCGGTCTCGACCTGAATGGCAAACTCTTCGCCGCATTGAGGACACTGCACCAGGATCTCCTCAAGCCAAGTCATGGGAAGAAAGATGAAAGCTGAGACCTGAAGTCTGAGTGCAGAATCAGGGCTGAACCAAAAGAAAGTGAGAAATCTCCAGGGGAACCGAGATTCCGATATTTACCACAATGGCCCTCATACAAACACTCAGGTTTCAAGTTTCAGACCTCAGGTTTCTCCGGCTTATTCTTCAATCTCCAGACGTCCTGCATCTCCCCAGAGGGATTCCAGTCCGTAGAGATCGCGCTTGTCCTTATGGAAGATGTGAATGATCACACTGCCATAATCGATGATGACCCACTGGCTGACAGGGAATCCATCCTCGGCGATCGGGCGCAACCCGGTGGCTGAGCGAACCTTCTCACGGATCGAACCGGCGATGGCCTTGAGTTGAGGTTCCGAAGTGCCAGAGACGATCAGGAAGAAATCGGTGAAGGAAGAGATCTTCCTCATATCGAGAACGACGACATCCTCGGCCTTCTTGTCGAGGGCCCCCTCGGCGCACATTCGCACGAGCGACTCCTCGGGATCGAGCTTCACGATTTTTTTGATTTCCTTTACCGTAACCTTTTTCTCCTTCACAACCTTCTCAACTTTTTTGTTGGAAGCGAGAGCCTTGGGCTTCTTAACGGTTGCCAGCTTCTTAGTAGTTGCCATGGAGAAAATCGCGGTACGGGTGATGGGTCATGATGAAATCGTATACCCGCTCGGGCAGCATAAAGCGAATGGAAAGCCCCTTGGACAATCGGTCCCTGATTTCCGTGGAGGAAAGATCAATACGGCGGCGTACCACCGGGAGTTCACATGATTCCAACTCGGGAGCCTTTCCTCGATCGAGCACCGCAAAATCAACCAGGTTCCGGAGCTCCTCAATCTCATGCCAGCGCGGAAGATCCTTAAGATTATCGGCTCCGATGAGATAGATAAATCGCACCCCAGGATAATCCCCGAGCAGTTCCCGGGCAGTATCGATGGTATAGGAGGGGCCTTCGCGATGAAGCTCGCGCTCATCCACGAAGAAGCGCGCTTCGGACGCGATCGCCTCCCGGAGCATGGCCAGTCGTGATTCGTTCGCGGCGGAGGGTGGGCGCTCAGTCTTGAAGGGCGAGAGTGCTGCAGGAATGAAAATAATTCGTTCCAGTTGCAGTTCCTCCAGGGCTGCCTCAGCAAGAATCAGGTGACCAAGATGAACTGGGTCGAAGCTTCCACCGAACAGGCCAACCCGTTCGACATGGCCGGGAATTCTGTTGCTAGCCATGGGGTTTGGAGTGATTTCTGTTTAAGTTTGGTATCTTCTGATCCTTCCTAACAGCCCTCAGTCTTCAGCCTATCAATCTAATAAAGTAGATAAGGCTGTCTCTCTGAGCGAAAGCGGCTCAAGAACGGCTGCCAGGAGGCCACGATCTGCTCAGGGCGCTTGGTGGCCAGCTCTCGACGGATTGTGTCACTGCCATAGACCTTCTGGAAGAGATCGATCTTAGACTTGCTCGCCTTGGTGAAAATCATTCCGTGCGATTCTCTGTTGCACTCGGCGAGTGTGTAGAGGGCGGCTGCACCGAGATCCCCTCCCCCGCCGGGATTCGCATGATAGATCACACCTGGCCCCGAGGCGGTCACGGTTGGCTCCACCTTGATATCCTCACACTTAGCCCTGAGGGATGAGACCATCTGCGGTTTCACCCAAGGTGCTCCGAGAACCTGAAACGCCTTCGGAGAAAACAGACCCTGGTCCAGCCCTCCCGCAAGTTCCCCCACGACTCCCGTGATCACGTAATAGCTTGGGGACATCTCGTTGGGAATATTGGGTGAGGGAGGAACCCAGTGCAGGCCGGTCATCGGCCAAGTCATCGAGCGGTTCCAACCGTGCATCTTCACTACCTGCAGATTGGCCTTAGGCCCCATCCAGCCTTTGGAGTTCGCCATGAGAGCAAGCTCTCCTACCGTCAGGCCATGGACATAAGGAACGGGAAACTGCCCAACAAAGGAGATCCACTTCGGATCGATACCCTGTCCCTCCACACGGTTGCCACCGAGAGGATTCGGTCGATCCAGAACGACAAATTCCTTACCTTGCTCCGCACACGCCTGCAGACACTTCCCCATCGTGCTGATGTAGGTGTAGCTACGGCAGCCGATATCCTGCATGTCGTAGACCAGCACATCGATACCGGCGAGCATCTGGGGCGTCGGCTTTCTGGTGTCTCCATAGAGCGAGTAAGCAGGTAGCCCGGTCAGCGAATCACGGCGCGAGCGGACCTCGATTCCCGCCTTCTCCGTCCCATCGAGACCATGCTCGGGAGTGTAGAGAGCAACGAGGTTGACATGCTTCTTAAGAATCATCCGGGTCTTTTGCCCGGTCGAATTAACCCCAGTCTGATTAGTGACAAGTCCAACGCGTTTTCCGCGGAGTAGGTCGAAGTTGTTCTTCTGAAGCACATCGATCCCAAGCTCCACAGCGTTTGCGTTGGCGATCGAGAATGAGATCGACGCGGAGAGTGCAAAAAGCAGGGAGAGTAAAAGAGACAGGTATCGGAGCTTCATAAAAATCGTTTCGTCAGTAAGAAGGTTATCTGGTTTCCTACAAGTTATGAGATGCTCTTCACCCGGTCAACTGCTGCTCCTCGGTGTTCCTGGAATGGAAGTCGATGATTCCTACGCAGACTTCATCCGCTGGGTTCAGCCCGGCGGATTCATTCTGTTCGGACGCAATATCGAGACACCTGACCAGCTCCGACGACTCACGGATCGACTTCGGGAACTCAGCGACATCGAGCCAATCATCACCATCGACCAGGAAGGAGGACGCGTCTCCCGGCTCAAGCTTCTCGGGAACGAGCCTCCCAATGCCCGCCAACTCCGGGACAAGGGAGATCTTGAACTCATTGCCTGCCATGGAGAACTGACCGGACAGCTCCTGCGGATCTTCGGGTTCAATCTCGATCTCTGCCCTGTTCTGGACATCGCCTTTGACGACGAGGCTGATAACTCTCTTCGGGGCCGATGCTACGGCACGACGGCCGATCAGGTCATCACGATGGCGGGAGTCTTCAACAAGGCCCTCCAGTCAACCGGCGTCCTCTCCTGTGGAAAGCACTTCCCCGGCTATTCCTCGGCTTCCAGTGATCCCCATCACGAACTCTCCGCCCTGCCCCGTCCACGTGCCGAACTCGAAGCACACGAGCTCAAGGTCTTCCGTCACTTTACCAAAGAGGAAAACGCGGTCGACAGCATGATGACCGGTCACATCGCCTTTGCGGAGCTCGACGCCTCAGGACTGCCAGCCTCGCTCTCACCCGTTATCACCACGAAGCTACTCCGGGAGGAGATGGGCTTTCAGGGACTCGTCATGACTGACGACCTCGACATGGGCGCGATCATCAATCACCACGGGTTCGACGAAATGATCCGTCTCGGACTGGCCGCAGGAAATGATCTCCTGATGATCTGCCATCGCACCGAACTTGCCGAGCAGGCCTTCAAGATCCTCGAAAAGAGCCCCTCTGATCAACTCGAGCGCGCCTATGCGAATCTCGCTGCCTTCAAGGCGAAAATGGCACCCCCCACGACCTTCACTCTCGAGAACTTCCATGCCCTTGACCAGGGTGTCTGGGATCTCCGAGTCAATGTCCTTGGCGCGGAAGAGGCTGCCAAAAGAAGCCCCGAGGATGGGAAACGCTCCCCCGTCGAAACTTACTAAGAGTTACCCAATCAGGCAGATACCAGATCCGCGGCGGGGAAAAGCAACGGAGCCCTCACCTCGCATTCGAGGTATCGTTCCACGGGCTCTGAGGCTTCTTCCGGAAGCGAATAGATCAAAGCATCGTTGAGGAAGTAGGAGATTCCGGCCGCTTCCATCGTGATGCAGAATTCATCCAGGCATCGGTGACTAAATCCGCCCGTCACCTCCACCGCCGCCCCCTTGATTGAATCAAGCCAGGGAATCATACCCCCCTCGAAGAGGAAGGGCATGGCAATTGCCCCGGACTTCATCTCTTCCCAAGCCTCCGGAGAGCAATCCCAGAATCCCGCGAAGTCATCGTGTGCATCGGCAACGATCCGCTCCAGATCAGATGCGGGAATCTCCGCGCTGCTTGAGAGACCGCTCTTCATGAGATAACGGAGAATTTTGACGGCAACAGCCCGTTCGCGCCCAGAACGGAAGAGATGGGAAACCCAGCCAAAGTTCTTTTGGATCAGACGAGCCCTTCCCAAATCTAGCCTCTCCTGCACGCCCCACTCAAGAACACCAGCGAGTGAATCTCCAAGTTCCTCGCCCTCCAGCGAGCACACATCATTGTAGATGAAGTGAACCTCTTCGCCACTCTGTGTGGCCTCGCCGAGCCTCTGCCTCAACGGCACAACAAGACCCTCGAATGCCTCGATATAGGCTGGTTGAAAATCGATACAAAGAAGCATGAAATGATGAAAAAAGCGTTGCTTGGGGCGGAGACTCTAGCGGGAGAAACGCTTTCGTCATGAACCAAATGACGAAACATGAAGAAAAATGACCCCGGGTGGAATCGAACCACCATCTAGAGTTTAGGAAACTCCTATTCTATCCGTTGAACTACGGGGTCTGCTGATTATGAACTACTTACAGAGATCAATGCCGAAGATTCAGCCAGAATAAGGCAGAAAGTAAGGCGGAGTCCTTGGAGGTTCATGGATGTCGACGATACACATTTCCTATCTTTACGCAATGATTGCAGCTTTTTCTAGAAGTAGCAAAAGCCTTCACCATCCTCTCTTTCGGCAATCTACCAAGATTGAATTTTCTCTACTCGGCACTCGACCCAGTTGGCGCATCAAATCACTGAAAGAGATCCGGAGTGGTTTCCTTGGGAGCCTCTTGGATGGGTTCAATGAGTGAGGGGTGATCGTTTCGGACATTGCCAACAGATCGATTTACAGTCCATCCCACGAGGGTGTCCCTTGGAGAGGGTACAAGAAGGCTTACCCGTTCATCCTCGGAAAGTTGCTTGGAGCTGAGCCAGAGATCCCAAGAATCAGGATTCAAGATTACAGGCATGCGGTCATGGATTGATCCAATGTCCGAGTTAGGGGTCGTCGTGATAAGGCAAGCTGACAGGCCTTTGCCGCCATGTGATTCGTAGATTCCTGCCATTGCGAGAGGCAGGGAGTCT
>Ga0304729_1000934_pt1 | contig 20101 bp, 24 predicted proteins | sample C_131016_MF_Meta_FD_190475 | JGI IMG/M metagenome (GOLD analysis project Ga0304729, IMG submission 190475) | Freshwater microbial communities from Lake Croche, Canada to study carbon cycling - C_131016_MF_MetaG (v2) (version 2) | ecosystem: Environmental > Aquatic > Freshwater > Lake | place... | reverse complement strand
TCCAGGAATGGCACAGGCAAAACTCGAGAGGAGTGGAATAAACGATCTACCAGAGAGCCCTACCGAGCCCATGACACGATCCAGTAAATAGGCCGCTCTAGGCAGATAGCCAGACTCCTCCAGCAAAAGGATGAAGAAAAACAGAATCAGGATTTGTGGCAAGAAGATTACTACCCCGCCCAGCCCAGCCAAAATACCGTTAATTAATAAACTGCGTATCCAATTATTTGGTAGGAGCTCAGTAATTTGAGCACCCAGAAACTCAATCGCAGTCTTAATCAAGTCCATTGGAAAAACTGCCCAACTAAATACGGCTTGGAAGATGAAAAACAAGAGCGTAATCAAAATCAAAGGGCCAAACACCGGATGGAGTAAGACAGCATCTAAGCGATCACTTAAATGATCTGGAATGATTTGATCTAACTTCAAATTTTGTAGAATTTTCTGGACCAAAATATTGTCAGACTCTGCATGAGCAATATGAGAGGCCGCATTTTCTAGGGTTGCATCACTCGTGCCAGTTTGCAATGCGCTTAAATTACGCCAATCCAAATTGGATAAGAAAGATTTAAGATCATCAGCACCATTCGCTTGAATACCAATGCTAGTTAATACTGGCAGCCCTAGTTCACGGGAGAGTGCCGCAGTATCGATCTGCAGGCCTTGCCGCTGAGCGATATCCAGCATATTAAGAACAACTAGGCAAGGTAGCCCTAGGCGCTTGGATGCCAAGACCAAACGCAGATTACGGCGTAAGTTATTTGCACTCAATACGCAGACCACTAAATCAGGGCGCTTCTCACCTTCCGCTCTACCCAATAAGACATTGCAAGTCACACGCTCATCAAGTGACCTTGGATAAAGACTGTATGCACCTGGTAAATCCAAAATACGGATACTCTTGCCTGAGTCGAGTGTCAAACGCCCTTCTTTGCGCTCTACTGTGACACCAGAATAATTTGCCACTTTCTGACGACTACCAGTGAGCAAATTAAATAAAGCCGTTTTGCCACAGTTCGGATTGCCTAGTAACGCAACAACTGGTTCGCTAGAGAAAAAATGGACTTGAGATTCAGACATGTGCAACTAACTCAACTTCGATCATGCGTGCCTCAGACTGGCGTAATGCAAATGTAGATGCGCCAACTCGGACCATATAGGGACCCTTACCAAGCAAGCCCTTTCTCAAAAGAGTTACATGCTCACCAGGTAGAAAGCCAATATCTTCCAGCTGCCCTTTAATTTGTGGGGCACCTTTAGGAGTGTTTACATCACTTACGCGGTAAAGACTTTCCAGCTCAACTTGATCCAAATTCATTCAATATGCTTTTTTAAGTGGCCTATAGGGACATTATATCCCTAAATGAGAATGAATATCATTCGTGGCGACCAGTTGTTTACGCTGCAATATTGGGCTATTTAAGGCTTTGAGCGCTTGATCCAAAACAAAAAGGAGGCTGTTTTTAATGCAAAGGAAAGCTAAGGCGTGCTGTAGCCATACTTCTGAAGAATCAATTTAGCCTGTGGGCTTTGCATGAATTGATAAAGAGTGATCGCCTCTCGTGGGGCACCCTTGATTAAAACCATTCTCTGCTTAATCGGCTCATATACTTTGCTATTTACTAAAATGAAATTCGTCTCTTTAGAGACATCTGCAGACTTGGCTAAAGAAAGAGCAGTAAAACCCAGATCTGCTGCGCCCGTGACCACATACATCGTTGCAATGCCAATATTGTCCGCATAGATCAATTTATCTTTTGCAATATCCCAAAGCCCTTCTGCCTGTAAATACTCAACAGCTGCCTTGCCATATGGGGCCAACTCAGGCTTAGCAATAGCAATCTTATTTGCTTTTTTTATGGCCTTAACAAGTTCGGCTTTGTTATCTAGCAATCTCATTCCAGAAGAATTTTTGGAGATGATGGCCAACTTACCGGTAGCGTATACAACACCCTCATCAATTGCCTTGCCTTTTTTATAAAGCTCAATAGGGGAATACTCATCAGCCGAGATCAATAAATTGAATGGTGCACCATTCATGATCTGTGCCGTGAAGTTTCCAGAAGATCCATACACAATTCGCATATCTGGATTACCAGCAGATTTAAATGCCAGATTGATCTCGCTAAAAGCATCTTTCATATTGATAGCAACGGCGGCAGTAGTCTGCTGCGCAAAAATACTCTGCGATAAGAACAACAGGAAGGATAAAATAAATTGACGCAATTCGATTTCACAAGAAAGGGGTTAAGCCTCAGTGTATATCAAGCCAAGTAGGACTAAACTAAGTAACGCACTCCCTAAAAGATCCACATTCTTTATCACAATAGTCTGAAAGTATTAAATGAGATTTCTATCTACCCGCTTACTAGCAATTATATTAACAAATGCAATCCTCTTAGCATCGCCTGCTATCGCCCAAGAAAAAAGTATTGTGGTGTCATCTACCACTTCTACTGAGCAATCTGGGCTCTTTGGCTTCATTCTGCCAATCTTCAAGATGAAAACTGGGATCGATGTCAAAGTAGTTGCCGTAGGAACTGGTCAGGCACTCGATATTGGTCGGCGCGGCGATGCGGATGTCGTATTTGTTCATGACAAACCAGCAGAAGAAAAATTTGTTGAAGAGGGTTACTCTACAAAACGATATGAGGTAATGTACAACGACTTTGTACTCATCGGCCCTAAATCTGATCCTGCAAAAATCGGTGGCGGCAAAGACATTCAAGCGGCCCTCCAGAAAATCTCTACCGCACAAGTCCCTTTTATCTCTCGTGGTGATAAAAGTGGTACACATGCTGCAGAGCTGCGTTACTGGAAAGGTGCGGGTATTGCTATTTCACCAACCCAAACTTGGTATAAAGAGACCGGCTCTGGTATGGGCCCTGCACTCAACACTACGTCCGCGATGAATGCTTACATTCTTGCAGACCGTGCGACTTGGCTTAGCTTTAAGAATCGTGGTGATTTAGTCATCCTCGTACAAGGTGACCCTAAACTCTTTAATCAATACGGTGTGATGCTAGTGAATTCAGTCAAGTTTCCTCATGTGAAAAAAGCCGAAGGGCAGGCCTTTATTGATTGGTTGGTTTCTAAGAACGGGCAAGACGTGATTGCTAGCTACCAAATTGGTGGTGAGCAGCTCTTCTTTCCAAATGCTAAGAAGTAGCAGATAAAGAAAAAGCCCGCAGATGCGGGCTTTTTACTAGCTTCTGGCACTTGGCCAGAGAAGCTTCAGACTTACTTCTTAGGTGTTACAAAACCAATTGCGGTGTCGTCAACAAACTCAACCATGACGTCATCACCTGCTTTAAATTTCTCAAGACCGAGAACAGCTTGATCAACTTTAACCTTTTGCTTCTCGCCACTTGGCAATGTGAAAGTCACGATACGTGTTTTAGCATCGATTGTTGTGATTTTTACAGTTGCATAAATAGTATCGGTAGTTTCTTCAAACGGCTTAGCAGAGCCCTTGCCTGCTACTGTTATAGAACGAACACCAGAAACGCCTGGCTTAGCACCTTTAACTACTCCTGTTAAACCAACGGCAATCGCTTGGGCATGCTCAACTACAAATACATCACCCTTTTTAACCTTATCCAAATCATTGACTGCTTTAGAAACATTCATTTGCGCCAAATTACCATTGGCATCTTTCAATACAACAATACGGTTTTTCACATCAACGGAATCAACGGTAGCGGTAAGTACAAGCACTTCAGCGGCCAACGGCACCATTTTTGCAGGTGCCTGAGCAAAGGCAGCGCTTACAAAAGCTACGCCAGCCACAGCAAATAAACCAGTCAGTAAAGATTTTTTCAAAATAACTCCTAAACAAGTAAAAGGGTTGGGGTGAGTCCATATCTGGACCACAAATCATTGTACCCATAGCAAATGTCAAGCCCAGCGCTTATTTGGTAAATTAAACCTATGTCTCAGCCAAACCTCGATAACATATTAGAAATTTTCATTAAACCTTGGCAGGAGGCCTCCCAAGCAGCCTACTTCATACGAAAGCAGGTATTCATCCAAGAGCAAGGGGTGCCTGAGGAGATGGAATTAGATGCGTTTGACCCTACTTCCAAGCATGCCTTAGCCTATATGGGCGCTCTATGTGTGGGCACTGGGCGACTAATTTATTTAGATAATCATCATGGGCAAATTGGCCGTATGGCCGTCTTAAGCGCTTTTCGAAACCGCGGCATTGGCAAAGCCATTTTGAGCTGCTTGATTACTCTAGCTAAAGCAGAAGGAGTTTTAACTCTGACACTGCATTCCCAAGTATCTGCCATTCCTTTTTATGCAAAGTTCGGATTTATAGCGGAGGGAGCCGTCTATGATGAAGCAGGCATTTCCCATCGTAATATGATCCTCTTATTACCTGAATAACTACACATTACTTATGAGCACTGACCATTCTTCTTTCCCGTATATCCATCGGGTGTGTTACTCCGATACCGATGCCGCTGGTCTTGTATACCATGCGCGCTATTTAGATATTTTTGAACGCAGTCGTGCAGAATGGTTGGCTCAGTACGACTTAAGCCCAACTAAACTGATTAACAACTTTGGAATACTGCTTCCTGTGCGAGATCTTCAAATGGATTTTCATAGGCCAGCCTACTTAGATGATCTCCTGCAGATTGATCAAGTTATAGAGCGTCGCAGCAAAGCTCAAGTCAGTGTGAGGCAGACAGCTAAAAGGAAATCTCAGGATGGCAATGTACTTGAATTGGAATTAATCGTGAGCGCTTTAATTAATATCGTTTGCGTGGATACCACCACCCTGAAGCCTAAAGCACTGCCTGACTGGCTCTTTTTAGCTGAATAAATTTAATGACTTAAAATAGAGGCTCTTACTGCAAACGCTCTAGCGTGGCAGCTCACCCCATTGGCCGGGATAGTCGTTTAATTGAATACGGGTCAATACTTTATTGGTCCCTATGTTATTTACAGATCTTGGTTTATCAGAACCCATTCTTCGCGCTATTGCTGAAGAAGGCTATACCAGCCCCACCCCGATTCAAGCTAAATCCATTCCCGCAGTACTTCAAGGCGGGGACCTCCTAGCAGCAGCACAAACCGGCACAGGCAAAACAGCAGGTTTTACGCTCCCCATTTTGCAGCGCCTCAGCACTACAAAAGCGAGTACCGGCAAACGTCTCTTGCGCGTACTAATTTTGACCCCTACTCGCGAACTCGCTGCCCAAGTTCAAGAGTCTGTTGTGACTTATGGCAAATACACTGGGCTCAAATCCACTGTGATCTTTGGCGGTGTAGGTGCCAATCCGCAAATTAAAGCAATTGCTAGTGGCTTAGATATTTTAGTTGCCACACCAGGACGTTTACTGGATTTGATGTCACAAAAATGTGTCTCGCTTAGTAATATTGAAATTCTGGTTTTAGATGAAGCTGATCGTATGCTCGATATGGGCTTCTTACGCGATATTAAAAAAATCTTGGCTGCACTGCCTAAGCAACGACAAAACCTCTTATTCTCAGCGACCTTCTCTACTGAGATTAAAGCGTTGGCAGATAGTTTATTAAACTCACCAGCATTAATTGAGGTGGCTCGTAGCAATAGTGCGAATGAAGCGATTGCCCAGCTGATTCATCCTGTAGATAGAACCAAGAAACATCCTTTACTTGCGCATTTGATTCAAACCAATAACTGGAAGCAAGTATTGGTGTTTACTCGGACCAAGCATGGTGCCAATAAACTCGTCACCCAATTAGAAAAAGATGGCATCACTAGTATGGCTATCCATGGCAATAAGAGTCAAACAGCCAGAACCAAGGCCTTGGCAGATTTCAAGGCAGGCAAGCTAACTGCACTAGTAGCAACGGATATTGCTGCGCGCGGTATTGATATTGATCAACTGCCCCATGTTGTTAACTACGACCTGCCAAACGTATCAGAAGATTATGTGCATCGGATTGGACGGACTGGTCGTGCAGGCTCGAATGGTGTTGCAGTCTCTTTAGTTTGTATTGATGAACATCAGATGCTCAGAGATATTGAAAAAGTTATTAAACAAAAAATACCGCAAGAAGTGATTGCAGGATTCGAGCCCGACCCTAATGCTGTTGCTCAACCGATTCAGTTACGTAGCCAACAACATCAACAATCAAGAAAGCCTAAGGCCGCAGGTAATGGTGGCGGATCTGGCCGCGCTCCAGCAAAACGCTCTAGCCCGCCGAAAAGAAGTTTTAATCGATAAAATCTCTGCAGATATAAAATATTTTCATGATTCAAGATATTCAAACTACTGAACCCCGCCTAACCTCCCTATCTCATGGTGGCGGCTGTGGCTGCAAGATAGCGCCGGGCGTTCTTTCTGAAATCCTGAAGGATGTTCCACAACTGCCCTTCCCAAAAGAATTACTAATCGGCATTGAAACCTCTGATGATGCTGCGGTTTATCAAATTAATGAGTCTCAAGCAATCGTAGCAACAACGGATTTCTTCATGCCGATTGTGGATGATCCATTTGATTTTGGAAAGATTGCTGCAACCAATGCCATCAGTGATATTTATGCCATGGGTGGCATACCTTTGTTTGCACTGGCCTTGGTAGGTATGCCAATTAAGGTTTTATCTAATAAAACCATTGCCCGAATTCTAGAAGGTGGCGCTGAAGCCTGTCGTAGTGCTGGCATTCCCATTGCGGGTGGTCACACCATTGATTCAGTTGAGCCGATTTATGGATTGGTGGCAATTGGCCTAGTAGATCCTAAGAGAGTCAAGAGTAATGCCAGCGCAAAGCCTGGTGATGTTTTGATATTGGGTAAACCACTTGGCATAGGCATTCTCTCGGCAGCCCTGAAAAAGGATTTGCTGGGGCCAGATGGTTATCGGGAAATGATTTCTAATACTACTAAGCTCAATACTGCAGGGCCTGACTTAGCAAAGCTGGTTGGCGTCCATGCCTTAACAGATGTTACTGGATTTGGATTGGCTGGCCACACTCTGGAATTAGCAAGAGGCTCTAACTGCACCGCTCATATCGATTGGAGTCAGGTGCCACTACTTTCGAATGTACAGGCATTGGCAGACGATGGAGTTATTACTGGTGCTTCTGATCGGAATTGGGAAAGTTATGGGTCTGATGTCAGCATTCCTGCTAATTTCACCCCAGCACAGCTTGCTTTGTTAACTGACCCACAGACGAGCGGTGGCTTGCTGGTTTCTTGTGCTCCTGATTGTGTGCAAGAAGTCCTAGATATCTTTAATCAACATCATTTCTTAGGTGCACGCGTCATTGGCCAGATGACTAAGCGCCAGGACAAACCTTTAATGGTTTCTTGAGGCTAAATAGATCACTCCATCAGGCCCATAACTCTCTGAATGGAGCTCTTCAAACCCAAGCTGAAAAACATCTCCAATGGAGTATGTCTTTCGATTACCCCGGATTGAGATCTCAATACTTCCATCTAACACTAATGCTTTGACTGCGAATGGATGAGTGTGCTCACCTAGTGAGCCATTAGGTGCTTGCTTCACTTCAACAGGATCGGGGTAGCTTTCCTGCTGCAGCATCTGAATAAATTGGGCTGTATTCATATCAGACGAATAATGTATCAATAAAAAAGCCTAGCTGATGAAGGCTAGGCTTTGAGGTAAATGTACTTGAGAATTACTTCTTAGCTTCCATCGCCTCTTTTGTAGCAGTGATTTCTTTGCGACGCTCTTTACATGCGCCAGCAATCTCTTGCAATGCTTTACGAGCACGTGCAGCAGATGCCTTAATACCTTTTTCAATGAATTTTTCGTTTTCAGCTTTATATGTTTCAAAAGCAGCCAACAATGTATCGTGTTGTGACATCTCATCTCCCGTTATCAAATAAATATTCATAGCAACAACGCAGACAGTATATCCCCATAAAAACAGTGGGAAATGGCCTTTTTTATCAGGGATAACGCTTAGAAACAGCATTTCAGCCAAAATGATTTAATTACAGAAATACTGATGGAGATGCCCAAAATGCTCAGAAACATCCTGCTTTTATTGCTTGCCAGTACCTTCTCACTCTCGGTGGGCGCCCAGACCAGCTCTTGGCCGTCACCTAATAAGCCAATTACCTTCATTAACCCCTTCCCCCCTGGTGGAGCTGTGGACGCTTTTGGGCGCCCCCTAGCCAAGCAGCTTTCTACTCAATTAAATGACTCTATCGTGGTCGATAATCGTGGCGGCGCAGGCGGCACCCTTGGTGCTGCAGTTGCAGCAAAAATGGCGCCGGATGGGTACACCTGGTTGCTTGGTGCGGTGCATCACTCCATTGCTCCAAGTATGTATGTCAATCTACCTTATGACATCACAAAAGACTTTGAGCCAATTGCGATTATTGGTAGCGTTCCCCATGTCATTGTTGTGAACCCAACAAAATTTCCTAAAAATGATTTGAAGTCAATCATTGAAGAGATTCGCAAAAACCCAGGGAAATATAACTACGCATCAACTGGTAATGGCACATCACAGCATTTAGCAGGCGAACTGTTCAAGATGCAAAATAAATTATTCATTACCCATATTCCCTATCGCGGCACTGGTCCTGCATTACAAGATTTAGTAGCAGGTCAAGTAGATATGATGTTCGACACCCTAGCAGGCGCAGCACCTTTTATTAAGAGTGGCCAACTCATTGCAATTGCAGTGGCTAGTAATAAACGTAGCGAGGCCTTTCCGAATGTACCAACTGCTCAAGAGTTAGGCATCTCTGGCTTTATTGTCTCTAGCTGGTATGCCATGTGGGCGATTAAAGGCACCCCCAAAGATATTGTTGAAAAAATGAGCAATGAAGTTCAGATCGCTTTAGCCTCTCCGGAGATCAAGGAGCGCTGGGCAGGAATGGGTGCTAGTGTTCCTAAAATGACACGCTCTGAACTAGGAAGCTATATCAGCCAAGAAATTGTGCGCTGGAGTGAGGTAGTTAAAAAATCTGGTGCAAAGCTAGATTAAATAAGAAAACAGATGAGTATTTCAACTAAAAACTATGTGTTTGTACGTAATAAACTTTTAAATAAAGAAGAGATTGCTTTTTTAGATGTGCGTGAGGAAGATCCGCATGCTCAAGAGCATCCTTTATTTGCTGCCAACCTTCCTCTCTCTCGCATTGAGATAGATGCATACGGTAAGTTGCCTAGAAAAAATATTCCAATCGTGACACTGGATGATGGCGGGGGTGATGCTGAACTAGCAGCACAGCGATTAATGAATCTTGGCTATACAGATGTATCTATATTCGAGGGTGGTGTCCAAGGTTGGAAAGCTGCTGGCGGGGAGCTCTTTCGAGATGTGAACGTTCCTAGTAAGTCTTTTGGAGAGCTTGTTGAATCTAAACGTCATACCCCCTCTCTGTCAGCTCAACAGGTTAAGAAGCTTCTGGATGACCAAGAAGATGTAGTGGTGGTTGATGTGCGCCGCTTTGATGAATACAACACCATGAGCATCCCTAGCGGCATTAGTGTTCCAGGTGCTGAACTAGTCTTGCGCGTTCCTGAACTTGCGCCCAATCCAAAAACCAAAATTATTGTGAACTGTGCTGGCAGAACGCGGAGCATCATCGGCACACAATCTTTGATTAATGCTGGTATTCCGAATGAAGTGAATGCATTACGCAATGGCACTATTGGCTGGACTCTTGCAGGGCAAGAACTAGACAAAGGCCAGAGTCGTCAATTTAAAGAGGTGAGCGAGAGCACAGCAAGCGAAGCTTCAGATCGTGCTCGTAGTGTTGCTGATAGAGCGCATGTTAAACGCACTACTCTTGCTGAAATTGAGAAATGGAAATCTCAATCAGAGCGCACTACCTATTTCTTTGATACCCGGACGCCAGAAGAATATGAAGCAGGCCATCTTCCTGACTTTCGTTCTGTACCAGGTGGCCAGCTTGTGCAAGAAACGGAGATGGTTGCTCCCGTTCGCGGTGCCCGTATTGTCTTGGCAGATCCTAGTAGTAGTGTCAGGGCTAATATGCCAGCCTCTTGGCTGGCGCAGATGGCGTGGGATGTTTATGTACTTGATGGCCTAAAAGCATCTGACCTTACTGAAATAGGAATCTGGAAAGCCCCCTTACCCACACTTCCTCAAGTTCAATTTGTAGATGCTGCCACGGTCTCTCATTGGCTCAAGGCAGATAGCAATACGGTTGTGGTGGATTTCAGCACCCATGCTAATTATGTCAAAGGTCATATTCCAGGAAGTTGGTATGCATTACGCTCACAACTAGCCGATGCAATCAAAAAAATTCCCCAAGTTGATCGCTATGTACTCACGAGCACCCCAACCCCATTAAGCATATTTGTTGCACAAGAGTTTCAATCTCTTTGTAGGTCTGAAGTATTGGTTCTAGAAGGTGGTAATGCAGCTTGGACTGGCACAGGTCTTGAACTTGAAAAAGGGCCTAGTCATTTAGCCTCCCCGACATTGGATCGCTATAAGCGGCCTTACGAAGGTACCAACGCAGATCCTGCTGCAATGCAGGCCTACCTGGACTGGGAGTTTGGCTTAGTGGAACAACTGGGTAAGGATGGAACCCATCACTTCTGGGTTCTCTAGTCATTGCCCTTAATGCGACTGACTATCTTGATTCTTAGCCTCCTGGGGCTAACAGCCTGCGAGCGAGAAACTTACACCAGTTGGAGCTGCAACTCGCCAGCAGAGATGAAGGTTTCCATGGTCCTCAGAAAAGCCCGCATGGAATTTAAGGATCTCAAGCTCGACTATTGCGGCAGTCTAGGTAATCAAAGCTACTTCAACCAAAAATGTCCTCCGCTCATCCAAGAGTCCGCCTATATATTTACCCCATCATCTGGTCTGCTCATTAGCAAAAACCAGGAGTACCAGTGCAGTGCACTGTAAGTAGATGAATCCACTGAGCCCCAAGAAGCTTTTACTCAGCAAATGGACGGCAGTTCAACCGATTGCCAAGCAGAAGCATTTTCTGGTTAGTAGAGTGATTCTGCCAGAGCCCCCCAATGAAAAAATTGAGTTTGTAGAAATTGAAGCAGTCTTAACAAAAAAGGTTTCACTGATTGCCTGGCGTGATCTAACCAATAGCGAGTTATGGATACAGGGTTGGCAATAAAAAACCGCCCCAAATTTGAGGCGGCTCTTTAACTAACGCTGAAATGATTAGTCAGACTTCTTTTTTGACCCTGAAGTTTTCTGAACCATCTCGTCAATATTTTTTTCTGCAGTATTAGCAACTTCATTAACGATGCGGCGGCCTTCTTTGAACATATTCTGGCCAGTAGTCGACATCTCATGAACTACTTTCGATAACTTTTCTGCATGTGCCGGCATTTTATTTTCAGCATCTTCAAGCCAAGTTACTAAAGAAGCACGCACCTTTTCAAGATGCTTCTCTGTTTCATCAGCCGCGCTGTCACCAAGATCTTTGAGAACTGATTTCACCTTCTTCTGATAAACAGCTGCACGTTTAGCAGCTTCTTTAGCAGCCTCCGCCTGCAGATCCTTCAACTTACCAAAATCATTTTTAGCAGCTGACTTAGCGCTTTCTAAGGCATTTTTCATACCCCACTCCATCTCAGCCATATGGTGTTCGCTGAGTTTCTTAGCGGCTTCTAACAACGTATGCGAATAATCAAACAATTCTTTTGCTTTTTCGCGCTGCCATTTTTGCAATTCTTTTGCATCCATTTATATACTCCTATCAATCAAGGGTCCATGAAAATCTTCAATTCCACTTTAAACCGAAACTAGCAAACTGCCAATTTATCCTAATTTAACGCATTAATATGACAATATAAGGGCTCTGATGGGAGGCTAATTGGCTAATCCAGCTTTGCTCCAGCCTGGTTTACTACTTTTGTCCAGCGCGGCATTTCTGCAGCAAGGAATTTTGTAAATTGATCGGCATTGAGATAGGCTGGGTCAGCCCCCTGCTCAATCATTTTCTTCTGAATATCAGGTGATTCTAGGGTCTCTTTAAAAGCTTGGCTTAATTTGTTTGTGATATCAGTAGGCGTGCCTCTAGGGGCCAGAATTCCATAAAAGCCAACAACCTCCAGATTGGCTACGCCTGTTTCAATCACTGTAGGCGTATTGGGTAATGCAGAATTACGCTTTGCACTAGTCACTGCTAACGCCTTCACCTTGCCCTGCTTGGCATAGTTTGCAGCCTGAGGAACAGATTCCGCCATAAATTGAACATGGCCAGCAATTAAATCTGTGAATGCTGGGGCACTTCCTTTAAATGGGATGTGAACCATAAAAATACCAGTCTCACTTTTAAGCATCTCTGGAACTAAATGTGAAATGCCGCCATTACCGGCAGAACCATAATTTAACTTTCCTGGATTAGCCTTGGCATAAGCAATAAATTCTTTTAAAGAATTAACGGGCACATCTTTATTCACAATCAACGCCAGAGGTTGTTGAGCAGTTCTGGCAATGGCTTGAAAATCTCTGAGCGTGTCGTAAGGTGCTTTGGTATAGATCGCTGGGTTAATCACCATCGTGCCAGTATTTGCTAAGAGGAGTGTATATCCGTCTGGTAAAGACTGTGCTACAAATTGGGCACCAACGGCCCCACCGGCACCTGCTTTGTAATCTATGATCACTGTCTGCCCAAGAGTAGATTGCAGCTTATCCACCAAAAGACGAATATGTGCATCTAATGGGCCCCCCGCTGGGAAGCCAATAATAATTTTGATCGGTTTATCAGGATAAGCAGCTTGCACATAGAAAGGCATTGCCAGCATGATGCTCAGCAATAATGTCCTGATAATTTGTGTGGGCTTAAGCATAGAAATCAGACATTGAATGTACTTAGATACACTTTACCTGAAACCTACTTTAAAAATAGAAATCAATGGATAACCTTTTACAGCTCATGAGTGATCCCAATGCTTGGGTAGCATTTTTGACACTTTCTGCCTTAGAAATTATTTTAGGGATAGACAACATCATTTTCATTAGCGTCATTGCCAATAGACTCCCTTTAGAAATTCGGGAGAAGGTACGACGCTTTGGCCTCATCTTTGCCTTAGTCACCCGAATCTTATTGTTGCTCAGTCTGTCTTGGGTGATGAGCCTTACTAACCCTCTTTTCAGTATTAATGATCATGCCATTAGCGGTAGGGATCTAATTTTATTATTAGGGGGCTTCTTCTTAATTTGGAAAGCCTCAAAAGAGATTTATGTTGAAGTAGAGCTGAGCGAGGATGGCAATGAACAAGGCGATGCCAGTAAAGCAAATCTGAATAAGACCATGTTTTCTTTATTTGTTGGTTCAGTAGTACAAATCGGCATATTAGATATCATCTTCTCGCTAGATAGCGTCATCACCGCTGTTGGTATGGTTGATGAAATCAGCGTCATGATTGCTGCAGTACTAGCCTCTGTGATCATCATGTTGATTGCTGCAAAACCTATTGGTGATTTTGTACACCGCCATCCTTCCATCAAAGTATTGGCGCTGTCCTTCTTAACCGTTGTAGGCATAGTACTGATTGCCGAAGGTATGGGGGTCCATATCCCTAAGGGCTATGTGTATGTTGCGATGGCATTCTCACTCTCTGTGGAGTTGCTGAATATTCGCTCTCGAGATAAGAAGAAAAAGTTAAAGTAGCTTAAAGAGCTTGGGCACAAACAAAACCACTTGCCCAGGCCCATTGAAAGTTATGACCACCTAGGTGCCCGGTGACATCTACGCACTCACCAATAAAGAATAATCCTGGATGTGTGCGTGACATCATGGTTTGACCATCTAAACCCTTGGTATCGATGCCACCTAACATGACCTCAGCCTTTTTCCAACCCAATGTCCCTGCAGGTTTTACAGACCAATCTGTGAGTAATTCTTTTAGAGCTTGACGATCTTTTTTAGAGACTTCGGCCCACTTGCGACCACTCAGGTTTCTCTGTTCAGCAAATGCTTTAGCTAGGCGCTGTGGTAGAACAGAAGACAGTATTGTCTCAGTAAGTTTTAAGTGGTTGTCTTCATCATTAAATAGCGCATCACAATTAAATCCACCAGCGACTTCAATGGCACCCAGCCAATCAATATGAATCGGCTCACCCTCGATCCAATAGCTACTTGCTTGAAGAACTGCTGGGCCTGATAGGCCTTTATGGGTCAAAAGTAAGTCCTCGTTAAATCTACAAGCGCCATAACGATGCCCTTTTGAGCCCGATGCAATTCTGATAGGAACACTAAGGCCTGCTAGATCATTGAGGTTGCCAAAATTATCAGCCGTAAATGACAGCGGCACTAATGCGGGCCTTGGATCTACGACTGAGTGCCCAAATTGTTTGGCAATATCTAAAGAGTAAGCAGTAGCGCCAATTGCTGGAACGGGCAAGCCTCCGGTTGCCATGACTACGGTCTTAGTTTTTTCAATACCTGCATTGGTATGTACTAGCCAGCTAGAATCTTCTTGAGTAATCGCTTCCACAGAAACAGGATTACGAATGCTTACCTTGCCCTTAGCGCACTCTGACATCAGCATCTCAATAATCTGCTTGGCAGAGTCATCGCAAAAGAGTTGCCCCTGATGCTTCTCGTGATAAGCAATCTTATATGAGTCCACGAGCTTGATAAATTCTTTTGATGGGTATTTAGCAAGCGCACTTTTAACAAAATGGGGGTTAAGTGAAAGGAAATTGGCTGGGCTACTATGCGCGTTAGTAAAGTTACAGCGGCCGCCGCCACTGATGCGGATCTTTTCGCCCAGCACTGGTGCGTGGTCTAAGACTAAAACTTTTTTTCCTAACTGACCGGCCACTCCGGCACAAAATAAACCGGCTGCCCCACCGCCAACAATGACGGTATCCCATATCTTAGTCATATCCTATTTAAAACGATCAATGATTTCAGAAGCAATATTGAGTTTTTCCATATGACGTTTGGTATAGGCTTGCCGAAAATTTTTCGTCATAGAGATCATGACTGATGCAGTCCAAGCAAATGCAAACATGCCAGAGAAGGCAATAATGACTGCTAGCATTTTCCAGCCATCCGGCAAGATGTCTTCCATGAACCCCATTGCTGTATAGGTGCTACCGCTAAATAAAATACTCTGACCTAAGGCTGGGAGTAACTTCAGAGCATAAATCGCAATACCCCAGAGAATAATTTCAGCAATATGGGTTAAAAATAAACAGAAAACGCTGATATAAAAACAGAGTGCAACCTCTGAGTATTTCTTTTCACCCAGATATAAGAAAGATTTGACCTCATAACGCTTAGAAATTTGTAATAAAAATATGCCATGGAAAATCATCACCAGCAATAGCATGATGGTGCCCATAAGGTAGCTGGGTAAGTCTAGAGAGGTGGCAATAGCAGCGTTTTGTGGGTTCATAGTTAGGCTTTACGTATTTTACAGGCGAAGTAATTTGGGTGATCAAAGCCTTCATTAGGTCAATTGATAGTGATTCTTAATAATTGCCCAGGCCTCATCTGCAGTCTCCGCAAAATGAATGACTTGCATATCCATCTCATCAATTACACCAAACTCGATCATCTGCTCAAACTTGAGCATTCCGGTCCAAAACTCCTTGCCCACCAAGATGATAGGAAAAGGTATGACTTTTTTAGTCTGCATCAAAGTGAGTACTTCAAAGAACTCATCAAGCGAACCAAAGCCGCCTGGAAATACGACGATTGCCCTCGCCCGTAACATGAAGTGCATCTTGCGTAAGGCAAAATAGTGAAAACGAAAACTCAGGCCAGGGCTAATGTATGGATTGGGGTGTTGCTCCCTCGGTAAGCTAATGTTAAAGCCGATGGTCTGATCACCTGCCTCAAATGCACCACGATTCGCTGCTTCCATAATGCCGGGGCCACCACCAGTACAAATATGCAATTTATTGCAGCCCTCATCTTGGGTAGCGTTGTAGTGAGCAACAATGGTGCCAAACTCGCGTGCAGATTCATAATAGTGACTGTGCAGCAATGCTTTATTGGCTTTAACTTTCTCGTCTGTAGTTTGTGCGTTCTGTTCCATCTCCAAGGCTTTCTCACGACTAACAAAGCGTGTTGAGCCAAAGACTGTAATGGTGTGGTCTATCCCGTGTTCATTGAGCAAAATTTCTGGTTTTAAAAGTTCTAATTCAAAACGAATTCCAATCGTTTCTCTACGGGCCAGAAAAGCCTCATCATCGAATGCAAACTTATAAGACTCTTCTGAACTCTCTTCAGAAATTTGATGCGGCTCCAGACTTAAAAAATCGGTAATGGTCTGAGCATTATTAGTGGGGAGCTTTGGGCTCATATTCTTGCCTTTGATATCGGTGTCATACCATCTTACCTCTTAGGTTTTGTAGCAATCGAACTCCAATACCCCAAAAACTGAGTATTAATACCTAAATAAACCTGAGTAAGAGATGCCTAGGGCTACTAAGGATTTACCTCGTTCCCAACAAAGGTTAATATTGTCCTAATTTCAACCAATCAGAAGGAAAAGCAATGAGCAACCGTTCAATCATCATCATGGTACTGATATTAGTTGGTGCCACCGCCTATTTACTCATTAAAGGCGACGGCGACATTGATATGGGTGGCGAAAAGCATGGTGCAGAAGCAGCCCACATGGAAGATGCTAAAAAAGCTGATCCTGCAGTAGCTCCAGCGGCACCAACAGCCGCTCCTGCAGCGGATGCTAAAAAATAATTTTCATTTGCTGAATAAAGCCGCGGTCCGCCGCGGTTTTTTTATCCTATCCTGAATATGAAATTCTTACTCAGTCTTGCTTTCATCTTTTTTTCACAACTGACATTTAGCCAGTCATCCCAAGCCATGAAATCGATCGACCCTCCTACTCTCAGGTCATTTGCACCAAGCGGAACCTTACGTATTGGAATCAACTTAGGAAATCCAGTGCTAGCAAGCGAAGATACTGCCACTAAAAAACTGAGTGGTATCAGTGTTGATATCGCCAATGAAATTGGTAAACGCACCCATCTACCAGTTCAACTTATTCCGTTTCAATCTGCTGGTGCAACTGTTGATAGCATTAAAAATGGTGATCTTGATTTGGTATTTGTTGCTATCGATCCGGTGCGTGGTGCTGATATCAGCTATACCCCAGCCTATATTCAGATAGAAGGCGCTTATATGGTTAAAGCCTCCTCTGCTTTAAAGAGTAATGCAGAAGTAGATGTCGCTGGTACTGAAATCGTTGTTGGCAAAGGTAGTGCCTACGATCTTTACCTCACACGAGAGATTAAGAATGCTACTCTTCTTCGCGCTGCTAGCTCACAAGCCGTAATTGATGACTTTATGTCTGGTAAAGGTAATGTTGCAGCTGGTGTGAAACAGCAATTGGAGAGTGATGCTAAGCGCTATCAAGGCTTGCGTATGTTGCCAGGACGATTCATGGTCATTAACCAAGCCATGGGCATTCCCAAGGCAAGGCCCGACTTTGAAAAAACCACCATCTACTTAAGTGAACTCATTACACAACTGAAACAGTCTGGCTTTATTGCCAACTCCATGCAGCGTCATCAAATTCAAGGTGCGAAAGTAGCTGAGTAAGCTGTTATAAAGCTCTATGCAATCAACAAGTACAGCAGAACATCAGCGTCGCTACCTCTACGGCATCTTAATGGCCGGAGTTGGCTCAATACTCTTTTCTGGTAAGGGTGTCCTTATCAAGCTTGCCTTTAGCTATGGGGCTGATTCAGAAACTCTTTTAGCTTTACGTATGCTCATGGCGCTCCCAATGTTCTGGGTCATCTATTGGTGGGAATCTCGTAGAAAAACCATGAGCCCACTCAGTTGGCCTGATCTGTTGAAGATATTTTTCTTAGGCTTCCTAGGGTATTTTTTTTCGAGCTATTTAAATTTTCTAGGATTGCAATATATCTCGGTTGGGCTTGAGCGAATTGTGCAATACCTCACCCCAACAATCGTGCTCTTCATCTCATACTTTGTTTTGAAAAAGGCTATTTCTCGATTGCAGTGGTACGCAATGGTAGTAGGCTACATTGGGGTGCTGATTGTTTTTATTCAGGATGCCAGCTCTACCGGTATCAATGCATGGCTTGGCATGGTCTTGGTATTTGGTAGTGCCTGCTCCTATGCTATCTACCTCATTAGCTCAGGAGAAATGGTTCAGCGTATTGGTAGCGTCCGACTGGTGGTCTATGCAAGCACTACTTCTACGCTCTTAAGCGTAATTCAGTCTACCTTTTACAACCCCAGCGCTATCTTTGAGCAAGCCCAAGCGATTTATTGGTTCAGCCTTTTAAATGCAGGCTTATGCACTGTAATTCCAATGCTCCTGATCATGATTGCCATTAATCGTATTGGCTCACCGCTTGTCGCGCAAGCTGCAATCCTGGGGCCTATATCTACCGTCTTTTTAGGTTATTTCATATTGTCCGAACCCATTACCTGGATTCAAATTGGCGGGATGAGTTTAGTTATTGCTGCGATGTGGTTATTAGTGCGTAACGACAGTACAAGAAAAAAGTCACCGAACTCTAGTGAGCCAGATGACTTTAATAAAACTGAATCCCTCAATTGATTGAGGGAAAAATGATTACTGAGTAGCTGCGTCTGCAGCAGGCTTAGCTTTCTTCTTGGATTTCTTCTTTGCTTTTTTCTCGGCCTTCTTTTCCTTCTTAGCTGCTTTGTTTGCTTTCTTCTCTGCAGCTTTATCTGTTGGAGTTACGGCAGGTGCTGCCGCAGGAGCGGCAGCCGGCGCTGATGCAGGAGCCGGATCAGCGGCTATCACTGCAATTGGAGAAATAGCAAGGGCTGCAGAAATAAGGGTGGCTAAGCTAAGACGAGCGATACGAGAAATCATGGAATTCTCCAAGATGGTTTGTGTAATTTGATAATACTCATAAATCTGCCATTAATGCACCCTATTTGAGGGGGTGCCTCAAACTCTCTGTGGACAGGGCCTATCAAAAGAAAAAGGCCATCAACAGATGGCCTTTTTCTCTAGAACAATGATTACGCAGGCTGAACTTCTGCCTCAGTAATTTTTTCCAAGGCTGCAGCCAATTGACCAAGAGTGCGATCCACGTGAGCCAATTTTTCTAGGCCAAATAAACCAATACGGAATGTGCGGAAGTCGGGTCTTTCATCGCACTGCAAAGGAACACCTGCAGCAGTTTGTAAGCCAAGTGCAATGAACTTTTTACCAGACTGAATATCAGGATCTCTGGTGTAGCTCACTACTACGCCAGGAGCCTGAAAGCCCTTGGCAGAAACAGAGGGATAACCTTTGGATACTAATAAGTTTCGTACCTTAGTGCCAAGTTCAACTTGCTTTGCCTTGAGCGCTGCAAAACCAAGTGATTGCGTTTCTTTCATCACATTGCGCAAGATCTTAAGTGCATCTGTAGGCATTGTCGTGTGATACACGTGACCACCCTTTTCGTAGGCTTCCATGATCTGCAACCATTTTTTAAGATCCATGGAGAAGCTAGTACTTTGGGTTACATCAATCTGCTGGCGCGCTCTATCGCCAAGGGCGATCAATGCGCAACATGGGGAGCTGCTCCAGCCTTTTTGCGGTGCAGTGATCACCACATCTACATTACAGGCTTTCATGTCCACCCACATTGCACCTGAGGCGATGCAATCTAATACAAATAAACCATTCACAGAGCGGACGGCCTCACCCACTGCCTTAAGATAATCGTCTGGCAGGATGATGCCTGCAGAGGTTTCAACATGGGGTGCAAAAACGACTGCTGGCTTTTCTTTTTTAATGAAGGCTACAACCTCTTCAATTGGTGCCGGTGCAAATACACCCTGAGTAGAGGGCTCTAACTGACGGCCTTTAATAATGCTAATGTCATTCGTAATATTGGCTAGATCAAAAATTTGTGTCCAACGATAGCTAAAATAGCCATTACGTAACACTAAACATTTTTGATTATTAGCAAATTGACGTGCCACAGCTTCCATGCCGAAAGTACCGCTACCAGGAACAATTACCGCAGAGCTGGCGTTGTAGGCATCCTTCAGGACGCTCGAAATATCAAACATGACACGCTTGAACTCTTCGGACATGTGATTTAAGGAGCGGTCGGTGTAAACGACTGAGAACTCTAACAAACCATCTGGATCAACATTGGGGAGTAAACCTGGCATAGCAATTTCCTAGGGATTT
>Ga0304729_1000933_pt1 | contig 20120 bp, 20 predicted proteins | sample C_131016_MF_Meta_FD_190475 | JGI IMG/M metagenome (GOLD analysis project Ga0304729, IMG submission 190475) | Freshwater microbial communities from Lake Croche, Canada to study carbon cycling - C_131016_MF_MetaG (v2) (version 2) | ecosystem: Environmental > Aquatic > Freshwater > Lake | place... | reverse complement strand
ACTGAAACATATAATGCCGTAATGCGCTCTTGGGCTAATGGAATGCAAAATGGATTAGGCACACAAACTATGAATAATCAGAGAGACAAAAAAGATGAGTGAGGAAACGTGTAGGGTTAAACACCTAGAAGAAAGTGACCCCGTTAACCATAGATGGGAACCAACAGGTGGAATGAGATATATTAGAAGGGATTATGAAAGAGTATTGCAGTATGAATATGGGTTAAAAATTAAAAAGGATGACGGTACTTTTAGTTTTCCTAACAAATTAATCTTTTATAAAGATAGTGCGGGAAATTGGATTTCTGAGATTGATAGCGAATGGGTAGACTTTTTTGTATGGCGTGATGTGCCTACAGTTATGCCGTGGCCTACAAGTTTAAAAGTTGGAGGGTAGAGTAATGGGTAACACTGGTCCGATAATTAATGAATACATCAAAGAACAAGTTGCTATAGCGATAGCTGAACAACTTAAACAACCTGAACCCAAATGGTACGATAATATCCCTGAGCAAGGTGTACTGTGTTGGTGTATAGAGTATGAGGATGATATTAAATACAAAAGACTTATTGAACGTATTGATGAGTATACAGAAGGTAGGTTCTTGTCTCGTACAACAGGGTTTCTGTATAAAAATGTACAACCACTAACCAACGAAGAGATTGAGGAGTTTAAAAGATGAATAAAATAACAATAAGCTTAGAACAAGTAGAAGCCTATATCAAAACCTTAAGTGGGGACTACGATGAATGGTGGATGCCTGAATATGATTTATATTGTACTGGGTTAATAAGTTTTCTTAAAGATGTTGATCGAGGTTTTGGGGATGACGCCAATGCGATAGTAAAATTACACGCTATTGAAGCTGACGAGATTAGAAGAAAGGCTGAGCAACAGGTAGTGGATGATGCGTACAGGGCTATCGGCACAGCGCCTATTAAAATTGAAGGGGAAAAGTATTTAGCAATAGGAGGTGAAGCATGATTAAGTATACAGCAATAATAAGTTTTAAAGTAGATATAGAAGCTGAAAATATTACAGATGCCATATGTGTCGCTGATAACTTTAACCAACCCAACCTTAGATTCGAAGCTGAGTACGGCACAGGCCAACACCTTAGAGGATTGCCACCTGTAGTATACCTACGAGAAGAGGAAGACAAACAGTACGATAGCTATTGGAGAAATAGATGAAGGAATTAACAGATGATGAATGTCTAGAAATGTTTCAGGCAGGGGGTGAATTATGCGATACTATACGACTTATATATAAGGTTGGATATGATGATGGGCAAATAGATATGGTTACAGCTAGTATAGAATTAGATGGTACTCTGAATGGCAAATAAGAAAACAAATAAGCAACGAAAGAAAATTAACCCCTTTAAAGCAGAAGAACATTATGGCAGACGAAATTGATAAAGCTAACGACCAAGTAGAATTAATACGAGAGAGGCAAATAGCAATAGCAAGAGGTAAACCTTTAAACATATTCCAAAATGAGTCTGGGTTATGCTGGGAATGTAATCGTCCAATAGAGGAAGATGACGGTAGACGCTGGTGTTCAAACGAGTGTAGAGATATGAGTAAATCATGAGAACTAAATTTGAAGAGTTAGATATTAAGCAAGAGAAAGAAGTTGAGGGTTATTATTCTAAACGTGCAGTATTTATGTGGTGTTTAGTTATTATTGTGTGTGCTATTGGGTATATTAGGTGGAATATATTATGAGTGAAGATACGACAACTAAGCCTGTGTGGAAAATAAAAAAAACACAGTCAGCAAATGATACACAAGTAGACGGTACACACTATAAGAAAATGAGTATAGAACCTTGGGAGCTTATGGAAGCATTATTAGAACCCGAAGAGTTTATTGGTTTTCTTAAGGGTAATGCTATGAAGTATGCACTGCGCGATGGTAAAAAAGAGGGTGCACTATATGATGCAGATAAAGCACGGCACTATATGGCTAAGTTAGCTGAAGTTAAAGCCAAATGATAAAACGAATTAGGAACTGGTTTCAAAGGCTATTTTATAAGAGGTATAATCCACCACATATATGTAAGATTTTTAGATACTACTATGGTGTAAATACAAAAATATGTGAACACTGTGGTAAAGAAGCCCCAATAGGGGAAGCACACTTTATACTCCATCAGAGATAATACAATGAAAATAACATTAGAAGAACATACCAATCCCCTAAATCTAGGGAAGTATGCAGGCATATGCTACGGCAGAGAAGGAAACGATGAGAAGAGACTGGCGCACATTATTGGGGTTGGGCATTTATCTGTACTTAGATTCGGTTCTGCTGTGTTCCGTATTCAAGGGATTAGTAGAGTATGCCTAGCACAATTAACACGTAGTAAACACTTAGATTATCTAGTAAGAAGTTCTAGGTATTGTGATGAGAGTGAAGCTTTAATTTTAATACCAAAAGCACTTATAGAACACGATGATCTTTTAGAAGCCTATACAACATTTAGTAAAGCTCTTTATAAAGACCTACGTGCTAAAGGTGTGTCTAAGCAAGACGCTCGTTACCTCCTACCACAAGGACAAGAGACAGAGTTATACGCAACAGGTAACTACCAAGCGTGGAGAGACTTTATTAAACTAAGATCATCTAAGTCAGCACAAACAGAAGTACGTGAAGTAGCATTAGAAATTGAACGACAACTGCAAGAGATTGCACCTATTATATTTGGGGTAGACGATGAAAGTTAGTGACCCTATCAGAGTACCTACTAATGTAATTATTTATCATTTATTAAACTTGCTCGATCATATAGAGGAAGAGGAAAAAGACGTACGTATGATTATCTTAGATAGCGCAGGAAGGCTCGTTACATTATTTAGGGCTTTTAGATTTATGTTTGTAGGTTTAATTGTTACTAATACAGTATGGATAGCCCACTCACTAGGTTACGTATGATAATCACATTAGACTTTGAAACTTACTGGGCTCAGAACTACACACTAAGAAAACTTACCACTGAGGAATATATTAAGTCAGACATGTTCCAGATAATTGGAGTGGGTATTAAGGTAGATAACCATGACACTGAGTGGCACACTGGCACTGAGAACCAACTGAAGCAACAGCTTGCTAAGTACGACTGGGCTAATGCTATGCTGGTATGCCATAACACTATGTTTGACGGCGCTATCCTTAAGTGGGTGCTAGATATAGAACCTAATTTGTATATAGATACACTTAGTATGGCTAGGGCTTATCATGGTATAGACGTAGGAGGCTCATTAGCATCATTAGCGATTAAATATAATCTTGGTGTTAAAGGCACAGAAGTTATAGATGCTAAAGATAAACGCTTAGAAGAGTTTAGTGAGAAAGACTTAGCGCAGTATGGAGAGTATTGTAAGAACGATGTAGAGCTTACTTATAGTTTATTTAAAATACTTATAGCTGACTTTCCTCACACAGAACTTAGTCTAATTGATATGACTTTGCGAATGTTCACTCACCCTATGTTAAAGGTAGACGATGGAATATTAGTTGAACGCTTAGAAGAAGTGCAGAGAGAAAAGCAAGAGATGCTTAGTGCGTTACAGAGTAAACTAGAGTGTGAATCAGAAGAAGACGTACGTAAGATATTAGCTAGTAGTATTAAGTTTGGTAAATTGTTAGAGGACTTTGGTGCAGTAGTACCGATGAAAGAGAACGCTAAGGGTAAGTTAATACCAGCATTAGCAAAGAACGATCTTGGGTTTATAGAACTATCAGAGAGTGAAGACCCATTCATTCAGCAGTTATGTGCAGTAAGGTTAGGTACTAAGTCTACGATTGAAGAGTCACGACTAGAGAGATTCATAGGCATTGGCAAACGTAATAAAGGAAACCTACCTATTCCACTAAAGTACTACGGCGCACACACAGGTAGATGGTCAGGGCAAGACTCTATTAACGCTCAGAACTTACCTAGCCGTGATAAGAAAAAGAAAGCCCTTAAGAACTCTATCATTGCAGATGATGGGTATGTAGTAATTAACTGTGACTCCTCACAGATTGAGGCTAGGGTACTAGCATGGTTAGCTGGACAGGACGATGTAACAGAACAGTTTGCTAATAACGAAGACGTATACTCTGTTTTTGCGTCAAAGATTTATGATAGAACTATTAGTAAGGCTGACCCCACTGAACGATTTGTAGGAAAGACTTGCGTTTTAGGATTAGGTTATGGTACAGGTTCGGCTAAGTTACAACACACACTAAAGACGCAACCCCCCGGAGCAGACTTAGACGATGACAAGTGCAAAGATATTGTCAAGCTATATAGATCAGTTAATAATAAAATTACAGACCTATGGAAAGAAGGGGATGATGTTATAAAAGACTTAGCCAACTGGAAACAGTTTAACTTTGTCACTAATAAAGACGAGAGTAAAGACCCTTACTATTATGGTGAGCATAAGTGCCTATTAGTAACTAAAGAAGGTATACAACTACCTAATGGGTTATATATACGCTACCCACAGCTACACCTAAATACAGAAGAAGCTAAGAGCTTTTATACCTATAAGTCTAGGGCTGGCATGAAGTCTCTATGGGGTGGGGCATTAGTAGAAAACGTGGTTCAAGCATTAGCTAGGATTATCGTAGGTGAACAGATGATTATAATAAACGAACGCTATAGAGTGGGCTTAACTGTACATGATGCCGCTGTCTGTGTAGTAAAAGAGTCTGAGTTAGAAGAGGCTTTAGAGTTTATAATTGGGGTTATGTCAGTACCACCAGCGTGGGCTAAAGGCCTACCTATTGCATGTGAAGCGGGCTATGGAAAAAGCTATGGTGATTGCTAAAGATATGTTATACTATACGTTAATCAAATAAGGATTTATATGAGCTATACTTGGTCTTTCTCAGCACTGAAGCAATACGTGAATTGCCCTAAGCAATATCAGGAAGTAAAGATTTTAAAGAACTACACACAGTCTGAGTCTGAGCAGATGAAGTATGGCTTAGAAGTACATAAAGCTTTAGAAAACTACGTTAAAAATGGCACACCATTAGTGCTTAACTACGTAAGATTTAAGAATGTAGTAGATGAACTAATAGCTATTGAGGGTACTAAGTACACTGAGTTTGAGATGGCTCTATGCCCAGACAAATACCCAATAGCTTTTGACTCTGAAGAAAGATGGGTTAGGGGTATAGCAGATTTACTAATCGTATCTAAAGATGAGAGTATGGCTTACGTAGTAGACTACAAGACTGGAAGTAATAAATATCCAGACCCTAAGCAGTTAAAGTTAATGGCACTTATGGTGTTTGCACACTTTCCAGAAGTAAAGGTAGTAAAAGGTGGGCTATTATTTTTATTACACAATAGCTTTATGACAGAAGAGTATAATAGAGGTGACATACCAAAGTTATGGGGTGCATTTGCAACTGACTTAGCTAGGTTATCCATGTCGTATGAAAGAAATATATGGCAGACTAATCCTACGCCGTTGTGTGGTTGGTGCTGTGTTACTAAGTGTAATTTTTATAGAGAAAGATAATGGCTTACAAAAACAAAGAAGATCGTCCGTATGAAAAAGAGTACAAACAGCAAGTAGCTAGAGGTGAATTGGCTAACCGTATGGAAAGGCAACGTGCTAGACGTGCTATGGATAAGACAGGTGCAGATAAGAACAAGAACGGAGAGGCTGATAAACGTGAAGGTAAAGATATTGCCCACGTAAAAGCTTTATCTAAAGGTGGCTCTAATAAAGATGGAGTACGTATTGAGTCAGCTACTAAAAATCGCTCATTCTCACGTAACAGTAAAGGTGGCTTAACGTCTGAGACTAGTAAAAAAGAACGTAAAAAGTAGTACTTCGTATTACTACGTATACGACTGACCCCCGTAAGGGGTTTTCTTATCCCTACAATATAGGTTCTATATGCAAGTAGTACACGATGATAAGGCTATAATTTTTGATATAGCAAGTAATAAAGCCAAGAAAATAACAGAATACTTAGAGAAAAGTGAAGTCATATATGATGATGGATATAGTGCTAAGCTAGTAGTAGCTTGGGAAATACATGAGATGCAACACGTTGCAGAGGTAGATAGCGAACTAAAACTATTATCTCCTATCACTAAAGAATATAAATGGCCAGGATTATTTACACCATTCAGCCATCAGAAAACAACTGCTGAGTTTTTATCATTAAGGAAACGATCCTTTTGTTTTAATGAAGCGGGTACAGGTAAGACTGCTAGTGTTATATGGGCGGCAGATTATCTAATGAATAAAGGATTAATTAAAAGAGTCTTAGTTGTATGCCCACTATCTATTATGTACTCAGCATGGTTGGCGGATGTATTTAGTACGGCTATGCACCGTACAGCGGCAGTAGCTTATGGCTCAGCACAAAAACGTATAAAGATAATAGATGGTGAGTATGAGTTTGTAATTATAAACTTTGATGGGCTAACATCAGTAGGTGATGCGCTTAAAGGGGCTAAGTTTGACTTGATAGTAGCAGACGAGGCATCAGCATTTAAAACTGCATCCACTAAACGATGGAAGTCTTTACAAAAACTACTTACTCCAGATACTAGACTATGGATGCTTACAGGAACGCCTGCATCGCAATCGCCTGTAGACGCTTTTGGGTTAGCTAAACTCGTTTCTCCAGATAAAGTGCCTAGATACTTTAACGCATGGAGAGATAAAGTAATGCACCGTGCTACTCAGTTTAAGTGGGTTCCAAAGGATACAGCAACTCAGGAAGTATTTAAAGCATTACAACCAGCTATTAGATTCACTAAAGATGAGTGCTTAGACTTACCAGACATAGTGTACCAGACTAGAGAGGTGGCACTAACACCACAGGTAGCTAAGTATTATAAAGAACTAAAGAACGAGATGCTTATAGAAGCGGCTGGTGAAGAAATATCAGCAGTAAACGCGGCGGCTAAGTTATCTAAGTTATTACAAATATCAGGAGGTGCAGTATATACAGACACTAAAGAAGTAATAGAGTTTGACGTATCACCAAGACTATCTGAGTTAAAAAGTATTATAGATGAAGCATCGCACAAGGTATTAGTATTCGTACCCTATAGCCACACCATACGGTTAGTAGGGGAGTATTTAACAAGTAAGGGGATAGATAATGCAGTGATAGATGGTAGCGTATCTGCTAATGCAAGACGTGTAACTATTGATAGGTTCCAAACATCTGAGGACATTAGAGTACTTATAATTCAACCACAAGCTGGGGCTCACGGCATTACATTAACATCTGCTAACGTAGCTGTTTTTTGGTCTCCTGTTATGAGTGTTGAGATATATTTACAATGTGTAGCTAGGGTTAATAGACTAGGTCAGGTGAACAAAATGCTTGTGGTAAATATGCAAGGGTCAGAAGCAGAACGTAAGATGTATGAAATGCTACAGGGTAAGATTACTCTGCATGGTAACTTAGTTGATTTGTATAAACATGAATTAGGAATTTAAAATGGAAGATTTAGACTTAGACCAATTAGTAAAGATTTATTTGACAATAAGAACTGAACGTGAGAAGCTTAGCGCGGAGTTTGATATAGCAGATAAGGCTCTAAAGAATGAAATGAGTACAATAGAATACGCTATGCTAAACATATGCAACACAACAAAAGCAGAGAGTATTAAGACATCATTTGGTACAGTAATACGTAGCACCAAAGAAAGATTTACCTGCACTGATTGGGGTAACTTTAAAGACTTCGTCCTAGAACATCAAGCAATAGACTTACTAGAACGAAGAATACACCAAGGAAATTTTAAAACGTTTCTTTCAGAAAATGAACATGATGGGTTGCCGCCCGGTGTTAATGTAATGAGAGAATTTGGAATAACTGTTCGTAAACCAACATCAAAATAAGGAAACTAAAATGAGTAATGAATTAGCAAACATATTAGCATCAAACCCTTCACTAATACAAACAGGATTAGATGCAGATACCCTAGCCGTTGCTGGTGGCAATGGCGCTTCTAACGGTACTAAAAGCATCTCTATCAAAGGTGGTGTGTTTCGTAAGTACAATGGTGGTAAAGAAGTAGGTACTATCCAAGACAGACATATGAACATCATCATAGTTAAGATGGCTCACAAAGCATCACGTATGTTATTTGATAAACCATTTGTTGAAGGTGATACTACTAGTGGCCCACTATGCTGGTCTACAGATTCTAATACTCCTGATGAGTCAGTAGATACCCCACAAGCGGCTACATGTTCAGCATGCCCACATAGTATCAAAGGTTCAGGTACTAACGGCACAGGAACTAAGTGTGGTCTATTCTGGAAGACAGCAGTAGTACTACCTAATGATCCTTCTGGTGATATTATGGAACTACGTCTAGCCGCTACATCTGCATTTGGTGAAGAGAAGAATGGTAAACGTCCTTTCCGTCCATACATACAACATCTAGCCTCACACAATGTAAGTGCTGGAAGAATCATAACTAGAATGGAATTTGACTTAGATGCTACTTATCCTAAAGTTGTGTTTTCTCCTGTAAGTGGTGTACCAGCAGAGCATTTAGATATCATCTCAGAACAAGCTAAGACTAAAGAAGCAGAAAGAGCTGTTACTATTAACGTTCGTAAAGACCCAGCTAAAACTGCTGAGATTGAGTTTATGCAGACACTAGCTGTACCTGCACCTGTAGTAGTGGCGCCTGTTGCACAACAGGGCTTTGTTGAGATAGTGGAAGAACCACAAGCCTTTGCAGAACCTGTAGTACGTGACAGCACACCAGCACAAAGTGCTGTTAAAACAGACGACTTAGCATCTATTGTTAATAAATGGTCTACAACTTAATAGGAGAAAAACATGTCAAGATCGTATAGTGTAGACTTTATAAAAGAAACTGAAGAATCTACAAGTGATAGGACTGGAGTACGGTTCGCAAAGGTTTGTATAAAATCAAATATACCAGCATTGTATATTTCAGCTGTTATGGGCGTGTCTCGTATGACTATTTATAGTTGGTTTAGAGGTAAACCTTTAAGAGATAAAAACGAGGAAGCTGTTAAATTATTAATTAACATTATAGAAGCTGATCTAAGTAGTGGTATATTACCAGCCAAAGATTTAACAGCGGCGAAAAGCTACTTAGAAAGTCTAACTGATACAACAATAGAAGATAGCAGTATCGAAGAACCACAACTGTAGTCTTTATATTCTAACATAAGCGGGGTAGCCCCCCGCTTTTTTGTCCCTGTAGATTATGTTAAGAGAATTTTACACTAAAACACTACCAGAAAATGGTGTTTATTGTGTCAGCAGTATTGTCCCTAATACTGACAGAAAGGGCATGATAAATAAATTCACGGAGTCTATAGACGAAGTCTTAGACCTTATTGAACAATCAAAAAACAGAGAACACAATACGTTTGTAGCACTAGGAAGTTACAACGGGTATAGCAGAAGTGCCAACGACTGCATCATGTACAGGTCATTATTTATAGACTTAGATGTGGGTGATGAGAAGGCAGAAGAAGGTAAAGGGTATGCGTCAAAAGAAGATGCGCTAATAGCATTAAGTAAGTTCTTAGAAACTAATAGCTTACCACCACCTGTAGTTGTAGATTCAGGAACTGGTATCCATGCGTATTGGCTATTTCAAAAGGCTGTACCGTTTAAAGATTACAAACCTGTAGCAGAGAAGTTTAAAAAGTTTGTTATGAGTCAGCTGTATGCTGACCCTGCAGTTATGGCAGACGGTGCGCGTGTTATGCGTTGCCCTAATACGTTTAATTATAAGACAAATCCTCCATCACCTAGTGGGTTCTTATCTGATAAAATTTATCAGTATTCTTTTGAGGTATTCAAAGAATTTTTAGGAGTATCACAAGAGGATTTAGAGGTAGATATATTTGCTTCAGTAAGCAAAGGATTAGACGATGACACTAGGGCATTATTAAAATTAGATAACTATGCCTACAACTTTTCAGAATTAGTTAATAGAACTTTTAATGGTACTGGCTGTAACCAAATACGTAACATATTAGTAAATGCAAAAACAGTTTCAAGAGACGTATGGGCAGGTGGATTAACAATAGCTATTAAGTGTACTGACGGCGCGACAGCTATTCATAAAATGTCAGAAGACCATCCAGAATACAATTATGCAGACACTTGTAAGGTAGCTAACTCATTTGAGAAGCCCCGAACTTGTGATTGGTTTAATGATAATGCACCTTCTGTATGTGATGGGTGTAAGTATAGAGGGCACATAAAATCTCCTATATCATTAGCCAGAGAACTAAAGGCAGTACCAGAACCAGATAGAGAACCAACTAAAGACGAACTTGCTAGAGCTACTAGGCCCATATTTCCGGGATTTTTAAAGCCGTTTGTACGTGGTGAGAATGGAGGTATTTATTATGTACCACCAGCAAAAGTAGACAAAGACGGAGTATCGCACTCAGAAGACCCAATGCTTGTCATACCACATGATTTATACCCAATACAAAGGCTATATAGCGTGTTAGATGGCGAGTGCCTCACTATGAGGTTACTACTTCCTAATGACGCAGTGAGAGAGTTTTTACTGCCAATGAAAGACGTATATGCACAGGATAGATTTAAAGCAATTATGGCTAGTCAGGGTGTTCTATATAACCCAACAATGATTAATCATTTAACACAATACATAATTAAATGGGGACAGTACATGGTAGAAAAAATACAAGCAGACATCATGCGTATGCAGATGGGCTGGACAGAAGACCGCGTAGATGAAGCGGCATGGCGGTCTAAGTCGTTTGTTATAGGTAACAAAGAAATACAATCAGACGGTAGTGAACGAGTGTGTGCGGCATCGCCATATGTAAGAGGTATATCTAAACTAATAGCTCCTAATGGTACATACGAGCGGTGGCAAGAGTCAGCTAATAGGTTAAATACTGAAGGGTTAGAGTTACACGCGTTTGTTATGCTAGGCGGGTTTGGTTCTACATTAATGTGCTATACATCTACTGCTGGTGTAGCTATATCTTTACTAGGTCGGTCTGGTTGTGCTAAGACAGGTGCACTATATGCGGCATTAAGTATATTTGGGAACCCTAAAGACCTTAGTGTTTTTGAAGCTACTGACAACGGTATGACTGGGCGTTATCTAGCACTACATAACATAATGCTAGGCGTAGATGAAATAGGTAATAAAGACCCTAAGCTATTATCTCAACTAATCCACAAGGTATCACACGGTAAAGCAAAAATCCGTATGCAAGCATCTACCAATGCTGAACGTGAGTACGAGCAGTCTGCATCCTTAATAGCTACGTTTACCACAAATGAATCTATCTATAATAAGTTAGAAGGTATTAAGGCTTCGCCCGATGGTGAGGTAGCTAGGTTAATTGAGTTCTTTGTTAAGCAACCAGAAGTATTGTCTGGAGTAGAAGGCGGTATAATAGGTAGACAAATATTTGACGCGTTCAGATTTAACTATGGACATGCTGGCCCGTTGTTTGTTAAGGAAGTATTTAAGGTAGGGGATCAGTTCATATTAGATACTATGGATTATTGGAGAGATAGATTTGCTAGAGACTTTAGGTCTACTGATAGCTCTTACAGATTCTATGAAAACTTAGTCCAAGCTAATATGACTGCGGGTACTATAGCTGTTAAAGCAGGCATCGTTGACTTAGACCTAGAACGCGTTTACAGAGTAGTCACTAAAGAAATGCTACACATTAAGGACAAGGTAGTAACTGTTAATAAGGTAGACTATCAATCTGTGCTTGGGGACTTTATCAATAAGAACATCACTAATATATTAATTATTAGAGACAACAAAATAGCTATGGAGCCGCGCGGTCAGTTGCTGGCTAGAGTAGATTCAGACAAGGGGACTTTAGAAGTATCTAGGACTATGCTTAGGAAGTATCTTACTGAACATAATATTAGCTCACGTGAGTTTGAAACTACCATGAGAGAGCTTAGGATATTAGCCCCACTAGACTCAAGAGTTAGGTTAGCATCAGGTTGGAAGTCTGCAGTATCACTAGAGCCAGTATGGTGCTATGTATTTAACACTCCATTTCCTGCTGAATGGGAAGGAACAAATGCTGACTACAAAGGTTGAACCAGAATGGATTTTTCCGTTTGAGGGAATGGAAATAGGGGATAGTTTTTTTATCCCTACCCTGCACCCTGAAGATTTAATCTATGCAATAAACTGTGGTGGTAAACGTATTAAAAAAAGATTCAGGTCGTTCATAACTGTGCATAACGACCTGATAGGGGTAAGAGCTTGGAGAGTACGTTAATTAGGTTTTACATCAAACTTTTCCATCATGTTTACTAAATTATATTTAAGGCCATTAATAGTGTCATCTATAGGTTTAATCAAACGTTTTCTTTCTATAGGTGACAATTCTTGATTGTCTTCATACACTCTTTTAGCATGATACAACTTATCTAAATATTTTCCTTTAGACTTATCATATATATCAACGATTGCAGGAGCCATAGGGTGGTCTTTAATATACTCAGTGTATTCTTTAGGGTTAGACTTAAACATAGTTAGATCATTTTTTATATCTTTAATCTTAGATTCTATCTTACCAAATTCTCTTGCGTCTACATGAGCTTCAGCACCAACAAAAGAACCAAAACCCGGAATATCTTTTCTAAATTCAAACTCTTTTTTACCTTGACCGTATAAAGCTAATCCTGTACCAATTTCTAAGAATCTAGATAAACCATCAACATAGTTATTAGCGGCAAAATACAAAGCATTAGGTGCTATATTAATCGCTCCGTTTGTAGCATCTACCATATATCTAGTAGCCATTTTATACATCTCAGGTACTTTTTCTCCACCTGAATAGGCATCGTTATGAGTTCCAGTAGCGCTATATATAGCTTGCCCCAATCCATTTTTGTTCATAGCGTATTCTACTAATGGGCGACCAATACTTGGAGTTATTGTATCTATTGCAAACTTTAATGGGTCATCTGTAAAATCTATTCGTGATATAGGAATAGGTAAGTACGAATCAAAAGTTATTTGCGTAGCTATATTACTCAAAGCATTAACCCAAGACGTCTTGTTATTAGGGTCTGCTACCATAGCCATCTGTGCACCTATAGCCGCAAAAGCACCTAACCCAAAACCCCAAGGTATTTGAATTGGGTTTTTATATCCGGGTATATGGAACCTAGCAAATTTAGTCCACTGGTCGGGGTTATCACTAGATACTTTATTACGTCCTTTATCATCATCATCTGCTAAAGACATAGCCATATAGTAAGTAGCCATACCTAAACTAATTAACGCGCTAGACATAATTTGGGCATTTTGTCTACGTTCTTTAAAGTTCTTTATGTAAGTATCAACAGCCTTTTGGTTAGCATATACTCTTTTATGAGTATTAGGATTTATTGTATAAGCAAATACACCAGAGTTATCTAAGTTTTTAACTGCTCTATCTTCAAAAGTAAACGCGGGTAGTACAGCATCAAAAGCCCTTACTGCACCTGTAGCAGCTGGTCTAGAGAACATAAAAAATGCTCCTAATGTTTTACTGTGCAAACCTACTTGTTCAAAGTTAGCTAAGTTTTTAGTATCAGCCGTGGCTTTAACGCCTGCTGACCTTTGTGCTTCTGCTAAAGACATGCCCTTTTTAATACCATCTTTAATGTATTTAGCTTTGAATGATTTATATGCTGAGGCTCTACTAGCTAGCTCAAACATTTCGTTCCAAGTATCTACAAGGGTATTAAAAGAGTCCATAGTATGAGCAATGTGGTGCTTATTTCCTATCTTAGACATCTTATCGTAGTTTTCTTTAAGAGACATAGCCGCACGATGTGATACTTTACCACCATGTAGTATGTACTCAGCTACATTCCGCTCAAAAGAATCCCCACTAGTAAGTTTTGCACGTATACCAGCAATATCATTTTTTTCATACATCCTCGCAATAGTCCACGATTTAAGTATACCCCTGTTAATAAACACATCACTTGCAATAGCTGATATATATTTAGCTGATAGACCTATACCTTGTTCCGCTCCCATTGTCCATGTGTTAGTCAACATATCACGTAGAAAGTTCATAGGCGCAAAGTTTACGTTGTATCTAGTATGGAATTGTCCAATAGCACTAGTAAGAGCACTCATAGTATTAATAACAGGCCCTGTAGGTATATACTGTCTTCTAATACCATCTAATATATTAACTGCTGTAGGATCAAACTCAATAATATTAACACTACCATCTTTATTATAATGCAGGATACATCGGTCTCTTAACTTCTGTCCAAGCTCTTTAAAAGTTTCTCTCTCAGTAAAAGGCATAGCAGGAAGCACTTTAGCATTTAGTAATTTTTTACCATTTACTACAGTATTAGCTGCGTTCATAATAGCTTGAGTTACGTTCTTATACCCTGCTCTATCACAAGACTTATAGGCATCAGTAAGAGTTTGCACTATGCTATTTTCAGAATCTTCAATACCACCTGTCCAAGGGTCAGCCATTTCTCTAAAAGTATTACTAGTTTTTAGTTTACCAAGGTCAAACGTGGTGTCTACTGCATTATGCTCTGGAATACCTTTAAGAGGAGAATAATTCTCCCATCCATAAAACCCAATAATATTTTCTACTGGATTAGACATGTAGTTAGACTTTCTATCTAAAACTTTAATGTTATCATTTAGTTCTTTTAATGATTTAAACACACTATCTACAAGAGCTTTAGCAGCGGGGTTAGACGAAGCAAGATCGTTATAGTCTTGTATAAGTCTTTGCTCTTCTTCTGAAGTTTTCCCTACTGAGTTGTATCTAGCATTATTAATATCATTATTTTCTACGCCGGGCATTGCATAATTGTCACCAAGACGTTTTATATTTGCTCGTAAATCTTTAAGTTGTTTTTCAGTTAATTTTTTATCAGTACGCACCATCTCTAATATTAGCTCTCTATATGCTTTTGGACTTATTGAGTTTCCTTTAGCATCTTTTAATACCATAGCAGTATCAAGTTCTTTAGTTAGATAATATTTAATTTCTCTACGTTCTACTCCGTGCAGACCTAGTTTAAAATTATGTAATAAGTTTAGTGTTTGATCTTCATTCTTAAATCCTAAAACTTTAGTTAGTTTTGTAATAGACCCAATAAGTTTATCTTCAATAGGAAGCACAAATTCTTTTCTAGCTATACGTCCAAGTTCTTGTGCAAGAGTTTTTTGGTTATAAACATCATTAAATGCTCCTTCTGGATCGCCATTTATTAACCCAGTAAGATCAGCTTGGTTCTGCCAATTCTTTAAGTACACTGAAGCATTCTGAAGTTTTCGAATTAACTCACGATATGAACTAGTAAGAGTACTGCCTTTAGCTTCTTTACTAGCCTCACGATGTCTACTTGCTCTATCTATAGGGTCATCAATACCATCATAGGCTCCACCGGGAGCTGATCTAGAATATGAAACATCTTGTGCTCTGATACTTTCTGTAGGACGTGATAGTAAATTTAATACATCATCTAAAGCAGCTTCTAAAGCCATACCATTACTAGTATTTTCAAAGCCCAGCACTTTTGATATAGCCTTAACTACAGTATTAAAAAATGATTTAGACTTTTCACTAAATTTTTTATCTTCTAAATAAGGCATTTTCCCTAAAGCTAATTGAAAATCACGATTAGATATTGTTTCAGCAATAAACTCTTTAAGACTACCTATTTCAAAGTTCCCCTCTTTAATAGAAATATCTGCTTGTGCAATCTTATGTAGTTTTTTTAGTCTAGCAATGCCTTCTTTTACTCTAGCTTGTTGGGCAGAGTTTGTTAAAGATTTAATATATGCAGTAGGGTTTTCTATAACGTGGTCAGTTAAATAGTGAGTTAATTCATGTAATATTACTTCATCTAAATTACGTGTGCCTGTGTAGCCTTTTCCTGTAGAACCCTTAATAGTAATAGTATTAGTAGTAGGATTAAACTCTCCATCAGAATCAGCTAGTTCTCCATACACAATTTTAGGCATGCTTAATGCCCCAGTCCTATTATCAATAGTTTCTAAAGCAGTTAATAGTCTATCAGCTATAGTTCTAGTAGAACGATGTGTTCCATTAGTGTTTATAGTACTGAGTAAAAATGATATATCCCCAAAAGAATCAAACATAGGATTCTGCATCATTCTATCTAAGGACTCTGTAATTTTATTTTTTGTCTTTACAGGCTTACGTGGGGCTTCTTCCTCTTCTACGTCTGGTTTATTTTTAGCTTCTTCTGATAGTTTTTTATACTCCGCTAATTCTTCTTCACTAGTTTTAAATGCTTTTTGCTTTTTAATTATTTTATCTTGTTCTTTAATATAAGAGTCTGCATCAGCTTTAGTTTCTCTGTCTTCATTAGCATCAAGTATAGCTGTTTCTTCTGCTTTATTAGTACGAGTTATTTCTCTACCTTCATACTCTTTAGCACTCACAGCATCAGCATGATGCTTATCTAATTTTTTAGCATAAACCGCACGTTGCTTATTATTTAATGAGGCTACAAAAGCATTTCTATTATCTATATACTGCTTTCTATTTGATGGAGTATCTTTCTCTATTTTAAAATTATCTATTTTATCCTGCGCTGCAGAAAAAGCTGCATCATCAATACCATTTTTAGTTGTTTTAGGGCTATTAGTAGCATATAAAGAAGTTTGGTTTAAGAAGTTCTCTGCTGACGGTTGTTCTGTAGGTGTATAATTTTTATCATATTTAACGTTTTTAGGAAGAGCCTTATCACGAGCTTTTTCAAGTTTAACTATTTGCTCTGGAGTTAAAAGTGTCTCATCAATTTTATTAGTAACTGGTATAGTTTCAGCAGTTTGCTCTTGTATTAAAGCTTTAGTTCTAGCTAGTATAGTAGGAAAAATATCACCTTCTTTAGCTATACCTAGTTTTTGTGCAGTTATAATTGCACGTTCTTTATTTACACCGGGTTTTTCCCAAGCACGAACTAAGTTATTTAACTGCTGAACTTCTTCTTTAGGTAACTTAGGAGCCTTTGGAGTTTTAGGCGTAGTTACTTTAGCTTTTGGCGTAGTTACTTTAGCTTTTGGTTGACCATGTTCTTTATTATATTCATCCATATAATCTGGATGATACTTTCTCCATAAGCCAGTTTTTGCAGCCGCAGATAACTTAGTAGCAGTATCAGTAAATCCTAACCCAGATATAACATGCATAGCCCCCTCATTTGAGGGCTTTGTTAAAGACTCATACACTAAAGTATTTAATTCTTTAGAGCCGTACTTATTATTTAATATATCAGATAAGTTATTTTCCCCTTTGCTAAAATGAGCTACGGGTATAGCATATCCTGATTTATTTCGCCCATAAAAAGTCACAAGGCCTTTACTATAGTCTATGATTATTGCTCCTTTATTTGTAGTTTCAAGCTTTAATTCATTTCCACGTTCTTGTGCACCAATATAAGCTATATTATGTGTCTGTTTAGGGTTACTAGGATTTATAAAAAGGTTTCCGCCTCCCGTATCTGTATAGGCTTCTCCTTTATCTGACACATATTTATAATGCGCCGCATATGTACCGTCACTAGGACCATATGAAACTCCTTCTACATCTTGCCCTTGTGCTTGTTCATCAGCTAGTTTTTTAGCTTCTACATCTGCTTCATCAGCTTGTTCTTGCTCTTGTTCTTGATTTTGTTCTTGATTTTGTTCTTGATTTTGTTCTTGATTTTGTTCTTGATTTTGTTCTTGTTCTTGCTCTTGTTCTTGCTCTTGTTCTTGATTTTGTTCTTGCTCTTGTTCTTGATTTTGTTCTTGATTTTGTTCTTGATATGCAGCTATAGCTTTATTAGTAGAGTTAAACGAATGGGCTTTATTTTTACTATTAGGGCCTCCAAGGTGCGTATCATAATATTCTCCGGCAGTTATTACATCACCAAGACCATCATACACAGGAGCATTACGCTCAAAGGACATTTCCTCTTTGCCTTTAGGTTTATACTTAACTAAGTTGTCTACGCTTTGGTCTTGGTTTAAGTTTTGGTCAAGGTTTAACTCTTGGCCTGCTGTAACGTCACTAGGAAAGGATGTGTCTATATCTGCGGGTGGAACTTGCTCTTGATTTTGTTCTTGATTTTGTTCTTGGTTTTGTTCTTGATTTTGTTCTTGATTTTGTTCTTCACGTTGCACTAGACCAAAGGCACCACCACCTAATGCTCCTGCAGCTAATGACGAACCAGCAACTTCTTTATATTCTTTATATGCTTCTTCCCCTGTTACAGGTAGTCCAGCTTGACCGCGTTCTAATGCTTGTTGTGCTATTTCTGTAGGAGGTTCTGTAATAGTACCCTTAACTGCACCCTTACCAACTCGACCGCCTATCTGACTTAATATAGACCTTTCAATTTCTTGAGTAGCAGCGGCTTTAATTGCATCTTTGGCTCCGGGAGCCATCTTCATACCAAAAGTAAACCTATCAGCAACGTAGTCTAACGGGCCTTGAACTGCTGCAGCAGCAGCTGCATCTGCTGGGCTTAACTGTCCTGCGTCTACTTTTTCTTGTGCTTGTCTAGCCATATCATGACCAAACTGTTGAATTATAGATGTAGCAATACCAGCAACAATAGGTGCAGCAACACCGCCAGTAAACGCACCAGCAATACCACCTACAATAAACGGAGCAGCAGACTCTACAGAAGACTCAGCAAACTTTTCAGCAGCAAACCCCGGAGTCTCAGCTAGGCCAGATAAGATACCTTTATTTTTGTATACGTTTTGTAAGTCCTCAAAAGACATAGACTTAGGGCCGGGCTGTTCTTTAGCCTGCATAGCCTTACTTTCTTCCATCCATTCTTTAGTATGCTCTGGAGTGTCTATAGCAGAAGTAATACCTAAGCCAACACCCTGCATAGCTTCTTTAGCACCTTCTACTGCCCTGCCAAATGCAGCACCAAATCTACCGGGCTCTTCTTTTGGCTTTTCTGGTTCTTCAGACATAGTCTGTTGGCTACGTGCAGCTTTATAAGCCTCTGCTACTGTATTAAAATTATCAGTGCCTTTTTTATCTTCATTAGCAACTAACCATTGTGCATAATTTTCTGCAGATGCCATTATTTAATCCCCACAATTTTATCAGCTCCTGAAAAATCAAACGTACTTCCACCGCCACCGCCACCGCCACCACTACCAATATTAAGGCCTTTTAATAATGGGTCGTTTTTCATGTAATACCTTATTAATTCATTTTTCCTTTTCATACGATCTTCTATAGACAAAGACATAGTTAGAGGAGAACCTGCCATATCTTTTTCTGCATTATCCACTGCTTTATCATAAGCCACAGATTGTTTTGCAGCTAGTTTTGACTCACCATACCCACCACCATACCCACCACCATACATCACACCAGTACGTCTTTCATTACTAGCTAGTTCTTTGGCTTGTAGCGCTTCTTTTTGGTTCATTTCTTCTAGTTTAAGGGCACCAGTAACTAAGGCACCCCTTGCATTCTGCAATGTTTTAGAAGCTTGTTCTTTTAAATCAGAAGCTCTTTGAACCTGTCCTTTTCTTTCTAAATAGTCAGCGTGGTTTACTTCGTATATAGCTTTATCTATAGTACGCATAGTAGCCTTTTCCTCTTTTTTATCAGACATAACCTTTGGTAGAGTAGCTTTAAGTGCTTGCATACCAGCAACAAGTGGAGGTCCAGCAGTAGAACCCCAGTTAGCACCAAACTCCATAAGGCGCATATACATCATTCTTCTAGCATCGTCTGAAGAATCTTCTTTTTCTTTCTTAAGTGACTCATTATAAGCCTCTTTACCAGTATCTTTACCAACATATTTTTCATCTATTTTACGTTGTTCTTCTATACGTTCTGTTATAGACTTATCAGCCTCAGCTTGCGCAGTTTTTACGTCTTCACGTAAAGGCGATATTATATCATCTGTATTTCGTGAAGTAGGTGTAGGGTTGTTAGTAAGTCTAATGTTTTGTTTAGCAGCCTCGTTTACGTCTTGCTGATTTGCAGCTAAGTTTCTAAGCGAAGGTTGATCTCCTATAGGCCCCGCTTTATATGCCTCTGCTGGAGTATTAGCAGCGGCCGGTTGGTAATTAGTAGGAAGTAATTTT
>Ga0304729_1000932_pt1 | contig 20137 bp, 16 predicted proteins | sample C_131016_MF_Meta_FD_190475 | JGI IMG/M metagenome (GOLD analysis project Ga0304729, IMG submission 190475) | Freshwater microbial communities from Lake Croche, Canada to study carbon cycling - C_131016_MF_MetaG (v2) (version 2) | ecosystem: Environmental > Aquatic > Freshwater > Lake | place... | reverse complement strand
TCTTCGCCGCAAAAAGCGCCGCCTTTCTCAGGCATACACAATCTGGGATTTGCGCGATATCGCTAAGAGGCGCACGCCCAAAGGTCCATTTGATTACACAGATGGATCTGCTGAAAGTGAAGTAAGTCTTGAACGTGCACGCCAAGCATTTAGAGATCTTGAATTTATCCCAAGCATTCTCAAAGATGTTTCTACTGCAGATTTAACTCGAACAACACTGGGTGAGACTTTCTCCATGCCAGTTGGAATTGCACCAACAGGATTTACTCGGATGATGCAAACTGAAGGCGAAATTGCAGGCGCACGAGCTGCAGCAAAATATGGAATTCCATTTACGCTTTCAACTCTAGGTACATCAACAATTGAAGATGTTGTCGCTGCTGCACCTGATGGTCGCAATTGGTTTCAGTTATATATGTGGAAAGACCGCGATGGCAGCATGGCGCTCGTTGAACGCGCCAAACGTGCGGGTGTTAAGAATTTGATGCTCACTGTTGATGTGCCTGCAGCAGGACAACGAATTCGAGATTATCGCAATGGCTTAACAGTCCCTCCACGTCTAACTGCTGGAACAATTATCAATGCCCTTCCACGGCCAGCATGGTGGATTAATTTTCTGACCACTCCTTCCATCGAGTTTGCTTCCATGAAAAATTGGGAAGGCACCGTCGGAGAACTCTTGGATTACATGTTTGATCCAACGATGACGTGGGAAGATCTCAAATGGATTCGCCAGCAGTGGGATGGAACTCTTACCGTTAAAGGTATCCAGAATCTCGAGGATGCTAAGAAGGCTGCAAAACTTGGCGCCGATGCAGTCTTGCTTTCAAACCACGGTGGGCGCCAACTAGATCGCGCCCCAGTCATGCTCCATTTATTGAAAGATGTCAGACAAGAGTTTAAGAAAGATTACGAAATTCATATCGATACCGGAATCATGCACGGCGCAGATGTCTTAGCAGCAATCGCTCTTGGCGCGCGTTATACATATGTGGGTCGTGCTTATCTATATGGATTAATGGCAGGCGGACAAGATGGTGTTGAGAGAGCCTTAGAAATTCTGCGCACTCAGATGGTAAGAAATATGAAGTTACTTGGTGTTAATTCATTAGATGAACTGACACCTGCGCACGTGCGCTTCCTAAATCGCCAATAAGCATTACCCTAACGTTTATGAAATTAGCTCTGGCTGGTATCTCTTATCTGATTACAGTCTTTGCACTCATTCTGTTAACAGTGCGAGTACGGCACTTAATTGCGCTTTACAAAAAGCAACAACCAGATCCAACTCGCAGCGATAATAAATCTGCTCGTTTTAATAATATGTTAAAAGAAGTCCTTGGCCACACGAAGATGCTTAACTTCACTGGCACCGGAATTGCACACTGGTTTGTGATGATTGGCTTTGGCGCACTCTTTGGAACGCTTGTCACTGCATACGGACAAGTTCTTAAACCGGATTTCGCCTTACCGATTATTGGCCACTTTGTTGGTTATGAATTATTTGCCGAATTAATTGCTGCACTCACCGGTGTCGGTATCGTTACCTTGATTGGAATTCGCCAAGTAACTCGTTTTCGTATGCTCAATCGTTTTAGCGGTTCAGGTATGGGTAAGGCGTATTACGTTGAAGCTACCATCCTTGCAATCGTCTTCTGCGTTTTTGCACTACGTGGACTTGAAGGCGCACTTGCTGGTGAAACACAGTGGAATTGGCATTACGCAATCTCATGGCCTGCAGTTCTTGCATTTAAATCTATGTCACAAAGCTCAATTGAAAGCGCAATACTTTATGTAGCAACAGCAAAAATTATTATCTCAATGGCGTGGTTTATCGTCATTGCAACAAATCTGACAATGGGTATTGCTTGGCACCGGTTCCTAGCTTTCTTTAATATTTATTACAAGCGAAATATTGATAAGCCAGCATTGGGCGCACTTCCTGAAATGCTCTCTAAGGGCAAGCCAGTTAACTTTGAAGATCCTGCCGAAGATGATGTCTTCGGACTCGGCACACGCCAAGATATTTCTTGGAAAGGTTTGTTGGATATGACCAGCTGCACCGAGTGCGGCCGTTGCCAATCTCAATGCCCTGCTTGGCATACAGATAAACCACTTTCTCCTAAGTTATTGATTATGGCTATGCGCGATCACGCGATGGCAAAGGTTGTTGAGACCGAAAATCTTGTCGGTGAAAATGCACCTATCTCTCTCGATGTTTTGTGGTCCTGCACGTCGTGCGGTGCATGCGTTGAAGAATGCCCAGTAGATATCGAACACGTTGATCACATCGTTAATATGCGCCGCTTTCAAGTTCTTGTTGAATCGGAATTTCCTGCCGAGCTTGGTGGAACTTTTCGTAATCTTGAAAAAGCAGGCAACCCATGGGGTGCTAATAAGCAAGACCGCGAAGGGTGGATTGCTGAGTGTGACTTCCCTGTTCGCGTAGTAAGTGGCGAACTACCTGAAGAAGTTGAATATCTATTCTGGGTCGGATGCGCCGGTGCATATGAAGACCGTGCAAAGAAAACCACCAAGGCAGTTGCTGAGTTGCTTCACATGGCTGGAGTCAACTTTGCAGTTCTTGGAAAGCGCGAAACTTGTACCGGAGATCCTGCGCGTCGTTCAGGAAATGAATTCCTCTATCAAATTCTTTCGCAAGAAAATATCGCAACATTTAATGAAACCTTTGGAGATCGACCAAAAGGTAAGAAGAAAGTTGTTGTTACCTGCCCTCATTGCTTTACAACAATCGGGCGTGATTACGCCCAGAGTGGTTTTGAACTCGAAATGCTTCACCACACACAGTTATTGAATACTTTGATTAAAGAGGGACGACTAAAGCCAAGCCCCCATAAGTCAGATAAGAAGTTGACCTATCACGATCCTTGTTATCTCGGCCGACACAATCAAATATATGCACCACCACGTGAACTTCTTGAAGCAAGTGGTTGTGACGTTGAAGAGATGCCACGTAATCAAGAGCGATCATTTTGCTGTGGCGGTGGCGGTGGCCGCATGTGGATGGAAGAGAAACTTGGAACTCGAATTAACTTAAGCCGCGTTGATGAAGCAATCGATACTGGTGCGCAAGAAGTTGCTGTGGCATGTCCGTTCTGTCGCATCATGGTTGGCGATGGAATGGTGGCGCGTCAATCAGATGTTGAAGTACTCGATGTTGCTCAAGTTCTACTTAGGAACGTGAAGAGCTAAGTAAGACTTTGGTAAAGAGGGCGCCTGTAATCAAGCCCCCTAGGTGTGCGCGCCAATCCACACCACCAATCGTGAAGCCAAGTGCGAAGTTCAGTCCGATAATCACATAAGTGCTCTTTACTTCTGCTCCTATTCTGCGGCCAATAACTATCCATGCTCCGAAGAGACCGAAGACCGCACCTGAAGCTCCGATTGAATAACCGTTATAACCAAGGAACATTGCTGATGTCAGCGATGCGCCAATGAGTGATACGAAGAAGATCAGAAGAAATTTCGCACGTCCTAAGAATGCTTCAATGGGCGCGCCTAGCGAGTGCAGCGCAATCATATTAAAGGCAAGGTGAATTGGAATTGCACTTGAGTTATCGTGAATGAGAGCAACTGTAATTAATCGATACCACTCGTTTGTTGTCTTCAGTAAATCGATTCCATAGAGAGCGAAGGTTCCGATGATTCCTGAATCCAACATTTCCCAAAGATAGAATGCACAAATAACTGTAATCAGTGAGAGAACTGCTGAACGCTGCTTCATGCGCGTTATGTATTAAGCGATAGTGACGCTATTGATTACAACTGGTGTTACTGGCTTATCTTGCGCACCAGTTGGAGTTGAACCAATTTTATCTACAACCGCTTGTGACGCCGCATCTTTTACTTCGCCGAAGATTGTGTGCTTGCGGTTTAGCCACGTAGTTGGGGCGACAGTGATAAAAAATTGTGAACCATTTGTTCCTGGTCCTGAGTTAGCCATCGCAAGAATGTATGGGCGATCAAATTGGAGTTCGCCATGAAATTCATCTGCGAATTGGAATCCAGGACCACCGAAACCTTGACCGAGTGGATCTCCACCTTGAATCATAAATCCGCTGATGACGCGGTGAAAAACAGTACCGTCGTAGAGATTTTCATTTGATTTCTTACCTGTGCGTGGATCTGTCCACTCTTTCGCACCCGTTGCAAGACCAACAAAGTTCTCAACGGTCTTTGGCGCATGATTAGGGAAAAGTTCGATAACGATGTCACCGAGTGAAGTATGAAGAGTTGCAGTTGATGACATGGGTATCTCTTTCTGAATTAGGTTTCGTGACGAGAGATGAAGATCTGAGTGGAGACCAGGGGAATCGAACCCCTAACCCCCGCCTTGCAAAGGCGGTGCTCTACCAATTGAGCTAGGTCCCCGTATTAGAACGGGTGGGCCTAGATGGACTCGAACCATCGACCTCTTCCTTATCAGGGAAGCGCTCTAACCAGGCTGAGCTATAGGCCCGCAAACGAACTTTCGTGCGTATGCAGAAGCGCAAGGTTACTTGAAATTCATCAAGTCGCCAAAACGGCCACCATAACTACAGGCGTGAACCCTACTACTTTTGCGTCGAAATCTCATCTTCGCTGTTGCGGGTCACAGATAAGAGGCTGGCACCTTCATCAAGGTTCACCAAACGCACTCCCATTGAATCTCGCCCAGTTTGGCGAACTTCTGCAGCTGGTGTGCGCATTACGGTTCCGGCAGAAGTGATTGCAAGAATTTCATCTTTATCTTCAAGCACAAGTGCCGAGACAAGTGATCCGCGAGATTCTTCATCAATCTTTGCCGCTTTAATTCCGATACCACCGCGGCCTTGAAGTCGATACTCCTCGATAGGAGTCTTCTTTCCATAGCCGCCATCAGTTGCAGTAAATACAAATGCGCCTTGTGAAGATTGAGAATCAACGCGTGCCATCGTCAGAAGTTCATCACCTTCACGAAATTTCATTCCGATAACACCTGATGTTGATCGACCCATTGGGCGAAGAGATTCATCATCTGTTGTAAAGCGAAGTGACATGCCTTTTTTAGAGACAAGTAAAAGTTCGTCGGCATTTCGGACAAGCGATGCTGAGACAACTTCATCCCCAGGCTTAAGAGAAATTGCAATAAGGCCACCGGTGCGCGGTGAATCGTATTCAACCAACGGAGTCTTTTTAACTAGCCCACCCTTGGTAGCAAGAACTAAGAATGGCGCTGCGTTGTAATCCTTAAATGAAAGTACCTGTGCAATTTGTTCTTCTGGTTTAAATGCCATCAAGTTTGCAACATGTTGTCCTCGTGCATCGCGCCCCGCATCTGGAAGCTCGTGAACTTTGGCGCGATAGACGCGGCCTTGATTGGTAAAGAAGAGCAACCAATCGTGAGTCGAGGCCACAAAGAAGTGGTCGACAACATCATCTTGCTTTAGAGCTGCGCCTTTAACTCCACGACCCCCTCGGCGCTGTGATTTATAGAGATCTGCTGTTGTGCGCTTTGAGTATCCCCCACGAGTAATAGTGACCACTACATCGTTATCTGGAATCAAATCTTCTGCAGAGAAATCACCTTCACTAGCAACTAATTGTGAACGGCGCTCATCACCATACTTGGCAATCAATTCTGCAAGCTCTGTCTTGATAATTTCACGTTGCTTAGCCTCTGATGCCAAGATTGCATTGAGTTCGATGATATCTGCCATCAAGCCTTCATACTCATCGTTAATCTTTTGACGTTCGAGCGCTGCGATACGGCGCAACTGCATATCAAGAATTGCATTAGCTTGAATTTCATCTACATCTAACAACTTCATCAAGCCCGTGCGTGCCTCTTCTGGCGTCTTAGATGCGCGAATAAGTGCAATCACGGCATCAAGTGCATCGAGTGCCTTGAGGTAACCCTTGAGAATATGTGCGCGCTTCTCTTTTTCAATTAATCGGAATTTAGTCCGGCGAACAATTACTTCTACCTGATGCTCGATGTAGTACTTGATAAATTCATCCAAGCGCAAGGTACGTGGAACGCCATCGACCAGCGCCAACATATTTGCGCCGAAAGTATCTTGCAGTTGGGTCTGCTTATAGAGGTTGTTAAGAATCACCTTTGGAATTGCAGAGCTCTGCAGAACGATTACAAGACGTTGACCTAAGCGCTCGTTACCTTCATCGCGAACATCTGCGATGCCCTTAATCTTTCCATCTTTCACAAGCTCTGCAATTTTCAGAGCCAAATTATCTGGGTTTACCTGATATGGAAGTTCAGTAACAACTAAACAAGTGCGCTTGTTAATCTCTTCAACGTTAACAACGGCGCGCATTGTGATTGAGCCACGACCAGTGCGATATGCATCTTCAATACCGCCGCGTCCAACAATAAGTGCCTTAGTTGGGAAATCTGGACCTTTAACAATTGTAAGTAAGTGGTTAAGTAAATCCGGCGCCGGCATATCCGGGTGCTCGAGTGAGTACATCACTGCTTCGCCGATTTCGCGCAGGTTGTGAGGCGGAATATTTGTAGCCATACCAACTGCAATACCTGCAGATCCATTTACTAAAAGATTAGGAAAGCGCGATGGCAATACATCAGGCTCTTGTGATCGTCCGTCGTAGTTTGGTGAGAAGTTGACTGTATCTTCATCGATATCGCGCATCATCTCCATGGCGATAGGCGCTAAACGTGCCTCTGTATAACGCATTGCAGCAGCTGGATCATTTCCGGGAGAACCGAAGTTTCCGTTTCCATCTACAAGTGGATAACGAAGTGACCATGTTTGAGCTAAGCGAACAACGGTGTCATAAATAGCGGTGTCACCGTGTGGATGGTAATTACCCATGACGTCACCGACGATGCGAGAAGATTTGTAATAACCCTTATCTGGACGATATCCGGCGTCATACATCGCATATAAAACACGGCGATGTACTGGCTTCAAGCCATCGCGAACATCAGGCAATGCGCGACCGACAATAACTGACATCGCGTAATCGAGATAGCTTCGCGCCATCTCAACTTGCAGGTCAACTTTTTCGATGCGATCGAAAGTTACTTCATCCGGTGCAATGTCGTCGGTAGCCATTAGATATCCAAGAACCTAACATCTTTAGCGTTGCGCTGAATAAATGCGCGACGTTGTTCAACATCTTCACCCATGAGCACAGAGAACAAATCATCTGCTGCAGCTGCATCATCGAGAGTTACTTGTATCAAGACGCGGTGTTCAGGATCCATTGTTGTATCCCATAACTCTTTTGCAGGCATTTCACCTAAGCCTTTAAAGCGCTGGATTCCGTCATCTTTCGGAAGGCGCTTTCCAGCATCGAGACCTAACTTGATCATTCCATCGCGCTCTTTATCGCTAAATGCGTATTCGACGGGATCTTTCCCGCCCCACTTCAATTTATACAGTGGTGGTTGTGCAAGATACACAAAACCATTTTCAATCAACGGGCGCATAAAGCGGAATAGCAATGTGAGAAGAAGTGTTCGGATATGTTGACCATCAACGTCAGCATCGGCCATCAAGATAATCTTGTGATAACGAAGTTTTGCAATATCGAAGTCATCGTGCACACCGGTGCCTAGTGCAGTGATGAGCGCTTGCACTTCATTGTTCTGCAAGACGCGATCAATGCGAGCTTTCTCAACATTAAGAATCTTGCCGCGAATTGGTAGCACTGCTTGATTGCGAGAATCACGTCCGCCCTTTGTCGAACCACCTGCAGAGTCGCCCTCAACAATGTATAGCTCGCACTTTTCAGGATCGGTCCACTGACAGTCTGCAAGCTTTCCGGGCATACCGCGACCTTCGAGCAAACCTTTGCGATTACGTGCCAGATCACGTGCTTTACGTGCTGCAACACGAGCAGATGCCGCATCAATTGATTTGCGGATTATGTCTTTGCCCTCTTGAGGATTTTGTTCAAACCATTGAGTCAAATGTTCATTAACAACTTTTTGGGTAAAGGATTTTGCTTCAGTATTTCCCAGTTTTGTCTTTGTCTGACCTTCAAACTGTGGTTCGCCAAGTTTGATAGAGACAATAGCTGTAAGACCTTCACGAACGTCATCACCTGTCAGGCGATCTTCCTTCTTGCGAATCAAACCTTGTTCTTCGGCAAACTTATTGACGACAGATGTTAAAGCTGTACGGAAACCTTCTTCATGTGTTCCACCTTCATGTGTGTGGATGGTATTTGCGAAGGTGTAGACCGATTCAGAGAAACCGTTATTCCACTGCATAGAAACTTCGAGGGATAGGCGAGCCTTCTTATCTTCAGCCGCAAGTGCAATTACTGATTTATGAAGTTCACCACGAGTTGAATTTAAGTGCTTAACAAAATCAGTGATTCCGCCTTGATATTGATAGCGGACCGAGAGTTGCTCGCCCTTTTCATCAACGTGTCCTGGCCGTAAATCTGTAAGGGATAAAATCAAACCGCGATTGAGAAATGCCATTTCGCGAAAACGTGTGGAGAGAACTTCGAAAGAGAAATCTGTTGTTTCAAAGATATCTTCTGATGGCCAGAATTGAATCGTCGTTCCGGTTTCAGTTGTTGCTGCACCTTTTGCAACGGGCGCAGTTGGAACTCCGAGTCGATAATCTTGAGTCCAGATAAATCCATCGCGCTTTACCTCAGCTGATAAAACTGATGACAGCGCATTTACTACTGATGAACCAACGCCGTGCAATCCACCCGAGACTGAGTAGCCACCATCGCCAAATTTTCCGCCTGCATGCAAAACGGTAAGAACAACTTCAAGAGCTGGCTTCTTTTCAATCGGATGAATATCAACTGGAATCCCGCGACCGTTATCGATTACTTGCAGCGATCCATCTGGCATCAAGGTGACTTTAATTTCAGTGCAATATCCAGCGAGCGCTTCATCCACTGCGTTATCGACGATTTCATAGACAAGATGGTGCAGACCGCGTTCACCTGTTGATCCGATATACATTCCGGGGCGCTTGCGGACAGCTTCTAGCCCCTCAAGAACGGTGATGGAGGAGGCGTCATATCCGCCAGATTCCTTCTTCACATCAGCCAAAGTGAGCTCCTTCAAATCTTGCCTATGGGGCTGGAGAGCGGTATTTCCTCAACAGCAGGCTCAAATCCTATCTCTAAATGGAAAGTGAAATAACCCTGAAAAGCCTTAGGAGTGGGAAATACCGCGCTTTCGCCATCGGGGTGAGGGTTCCTACTAAAAGTGCTTACAAAAGAAGGTAAAAATCGTTCTCTCCACAGGGTTTATCCCCATTGTGGGTGGAGTTACACGACTGTAATTCAGCGCAGCGCTGCACTCGGTAAACCCTATGGCGAATAACTCTCTATTCTCAGTAATCACCCAGTAAATGCGAGGAGGCTATCCACATGGCAATTGAATCAACAGCACAACGCATCCTGGTCGTCGATGATGAATCAAGTATCAGCGATCTCATCGCAACGAGTTTAAAGTTTGTCGGATTCGATGTGCGCACTGCTGCAACTGGTTCACAAGCGCTACTGATTGCTGAAGAGTTTAAACCTCACGCAATGATTCTTGATGTGATGTTGCCAGATCTCGATGGTTTTGAAGTCTGCCGCCAAATTCGCAATGAAGGAATTGAAGTTGGCGTGCTCTTTCTCTCAGCTAAAGATGAGATGAAAGATAAAGTACAAGGACTCACCATTGGTGGCGATGACTACATGACTAAGCCATTTAGTTTGGAAGAATTAGTTGCTCGACTTCGCGCTCTACTTCGCCGCATTGGTGTGACAACACAGAGCGTTGATGAAGAAAAAATTAGATTTGCTGATCTTGAACTCGATGAAGCAACTCATGAAGTTCGCCGCGCAGGAATGCTTCTTGAACTATCCCCTACAGAATTCACGCTACTTCGCTATCTACTTATTAACGCCGATCGAGTTGTTTCAAAAGCGCAGATACTTGATCACGTCTGGGATTACGACTTTGGTGGCGATGCTGGCATTGTTGAAACTTATATCTCTTACTTGCGTAAGAAAATTGATATCTATGAACCTGCTTTAATCCATACAGTGCGTGGCGTTGGATACAGATTGCGTCTGCCTGCGGCAAAGTAACCATATGACTAGCCCACTTCGTACCTGGAGCTTACGCAGCCGATTAACCTTGGGTGTTGTAGCACTGAGCGCCGTTGGCTTTCTAACATCAAGTTTGGTTGCTCAATCTGCTCTGAAGAGTTATTTGACTTCCCAAATTGATCATCAGCTCGAAGCCATTGCAGGTGGCACACTTCCGCGCATTGTTAGTTCTGGAATCGCACACGAAACTTTTGAAACAAATAAGGATGACGATGGCAACAATCTTCCTGCAAGCGCGGCACCAAGTACTCCGCTGCAAAGAATTCCAACGACTACCTCACTCACAGTTTTAGATTCACAAGGCAAAATTGTGGGTGGCCTAGGCGGCGATCTCAACTCTGCATCTATTAGTGATTACGTGAAAGGTTTGCTTCCTGAAGAAGTCGCTCAACATGGAGATAAGGCATTTACGATTGAGGCGCCAGGGGCAGATTTCCGCGCGATTGCACGATCATTGCCAAATAATTCTGGAACAGTCGTAGCCGCTCAGTCACTAGCTGATTTAGATAACACTGTTGGCAAACTCGGTTTTCTCTTCTTTGTCATCAGTCTTGTCTTACTTCTACTGATGGCAATCGCAGCTCGCACAGTTATCAAAGTCGGTCTGCAGCCGCTAGAAGATGCTGAAGAGACTGCAGAAGAGATTGCATCGGGCAATTTATCTGCACGTATGCCAGAGGCTGCGCCAAAGACAGAAGTAGGTCGCTTAGTGAATTCATTGAACGCGATGCTTTCACGTATTGAAGAATCTTTTGCTGTGCGCACTGAGAGCGAAAATAAGTTGCGCCGATTTGTTGCAGATGCTTCTCACGAATTACGTACCCCAATTACTGCAATACGTGGTTTCTCTGAACTTCATAGACAAGGCGCTGTCACTGGTGAGAAAGAGACGAAAGAACTCATTGGTCGCATCGAAGGTGAGTCAAAGAGAATGGGTTCACTGGTCGAGGATTTATTAATGCTTGCGCGCCTAGATCAATCGCGAGATATGGAATCTAAACCTGTAGATATGAATACTGTTATTGCAGATGCTGTTGCATCAGCTCGCGCTGCAGGGCCTGAATATCCAGTAACTCTGAGCGTTCCAGATGAAGAAATTTTTATGTTGGGTGATGAGACACGTATTCATCAAGTTGTTGCGAATTTACTTGCTAACGCCCGCGCGCATACTGCAGTAGGCACGCTAATAACTATCACGATGAGCGCTGATGAATCTTTCGTGCGGGTTTCAGTTGCAGATAAGGGGCCAGGAATGAGCGTTGAAAATCAAGAACGTATCTTCGAACGTTTCTATCGCGCTGATAGTTCACGTGCGCGCACTGGTGAAGAAGGAAGTGGTCTAGGTCTTTCAATTGTTGATGCCGTAATGAAGGGCCATGGCGGCAGCGTTAGCGTTGAATCCAAAGTTGGAGAAGGTTCTACCTTTACCCTGCAATTTCCTCGTAACCAGAATTAAGCGCTAGCAGGTCCGAGTGATTCCATCGCACGCAAAGTTGCGATACGTTCTTCAATCGGTGGATGAGTACTAAATAATTTAGAGACGCTCTTTCCATCAAGAGGTGATTCAATCCAGATATGTGCAACGGCATTTGATTTCTGCCTCACAACAGTTGAATCCGCTGCTAGAACTTCTAGCGCTTTGCGAAGTCCTGCTGGATTTCGAGTAAAGGAGACTGCAGTTGCATCGGCAAGCGCTTCGCGATTTCTAGAGATAGCAGACTTCAGCAACATTGCCGCGATAGGTGCAAGTATCAAAACCGCGAGCGAAAGAATAAGTGCAAGAGGGTTTTGGTTCTGATCACGATCTCTGCGACCACCACCAAACCACATCATTCGCGTTAGGAAGTCACTTAAGATTGCAATTGCACCGGCAGTTGTTGCAGCAACAGCTGAAACCAATGTGTCGCGGTTTGCAACATGCGACATCTCATGTGCAATCACACCTTGTAATTCATCTCTGTCCATCACTTCAAGGATGCGTGTTGTGAAGGCAATCAGTGCATGTTCTGGATTACGCCCAGTTGCAAAAGCATTAGGCGCGCTATCTTCAACGATTGCAACCTTCGGCATTGGCAGCCCGCTTGCAATCACAACTTCTTCTATGACATTAAATAGTTCTGGTGCATCTTCGCGAGCGATAAGTTTTGCACCCGTCATGGTTAAAACCAATTTATCTGAGCCGTAATACGAACCCCACACACCAATCAGGGCAAAGCCAACAGCTATAGGAACAATTGTTGATGTCGTGCCTGCGCCAAAATAAGTGAGCGCTGCATATGCAACGAGCCAGGTGAGTAACCCCATTGAGGCGAGCAAGAAATATGTCTTGCCTTTATTGGCAGATTGAAGTGCGCGGAAGTTATTTTCAGCCATTGAAGATATTAGAACTTAACGTTTGGAACGTTGCGATCTGTTGGGTTTTCCACTTCATAGAACTCGCGAGCGCTGACTTTGGCCAACCCTGCAAAGAAGCTGGTAGGTATTGTCTTTACAGCAGTGTTGAGCGAGCGCACATTATCGTTATAGAACTGGCGCGCAAATGAAACTTTATTTTCAGTAGTTGATAGCTCTTCTTGCAATGATAGAAAGTTTGCAGATGCTTTGAGATCTGGATAAGCCTCGGCGACTGCTAGCAATCCACGAAGTGCATTTGTGAGCGCGCCGTCGGCTGCTGCAACATCTGCAACAGTTGACGCACTTGTTGCCTTTGCACGAGCTGCTACAACTACATCAAATGTTCCTTGTTCGTGCTTTGCATATCCTTTTACGGTCTCAACCAGATTAGGAATTAAATCTGCGCGACGCTTGAGCTGAACTTCGATCTGAGCGAATGCTTCATCGACTGTGATATTTAAACGCACGAGTCGGTTGTATTGAGCTATGACAAAGAGAACGAGAAGTGCGATAGTTCCGATTACAATATATTTCATACCTTATTCAACCCCTTAGGCCTGGTTGTTATTCCCCCAGATAAAAGTATCTGGGTGGTTACTTGATTTTACTCTGGTGGAAATTCATAAAGGAACGACTTGGAGTAGGTCCGCGCTGTCCTTGATAACGTGAAGCGTAAATTGCTGAGCCATATGGATGTTCTGCCGGAGATGAGAGTTTGATGAGACAGAGCTGACCGATTTTCATGCCTGGAAATAACTTAACTGGCAGATTGGCAACGTTGGAAAGTTCGAGAGTGATATGGCCAGAAAAACCTGGATCAATAAATCCGGCAGTTGAGTGTGTAAGTAGACCAAGGCGGCCGAGTGAAGATTTTCCTTCTAGGCGCCCTGCGATGTCATCAGGAAGTGTGATGATTTCATAGGTGCTTGCCAGAACGAATTCACCTGGGTGCAAGATAAATGCTTCGCCATCTTCGGCGATTACTTCGCGTGTGAGCTCTGCTTGTTCGATGGATGGATCAATAACTGAATACTTATGGTTTTCAAAGACGCGGAAGAATTTATCCAGGCGCACATCCACCGAAGATGGCTGGATCATCGCCTCATCAAAAGGTTCAACGGCTACGCGGCCGGCAGTTATTTCAGAGCGAATATCGCGATCACTGAGAAGCACGGACAGAGCCTATAACGCCTTTTGGCTAATCGAGTGGATCGTTCGCCCATAGCCAAATATTTCTATCCTCCGGGGTGCCTTCCAGTGATTCAAAGGAGTTGATGCCCTCACGATGACGCTGCCAATCATTTGCGGCCAGAAGCCTCGAGAATCCTGCGAGTGCAACTGGGTCACTTAACTCTTTCGCACTGCCTTTAAATAACAACGGTCCAGCATGATCGATGATTGAAGTTCCGATAACAATCTGGTCATGCTCAGCTTTCATGATTTCGATGATGCGAGATTGTTGTGGCCAATCAATATGTGAACCTGTGCGGATCTCCCAGAATGCATGTGTGCCATCACTCTTTACACACTCTTGAATCTTATGATCGTGCACATGTCCTGAGAACCAGAGAATGACGTTCGGATACTTCTCAAGAAGTTCTTGAACTTCTTTTTCAAGGGCAGGCTCACCCACACCGTCTGGCACATAGCTATTAAATAAATTCTCTAGCGGATGATGTGACGAGAGCACAACATATTTATCTTTTGATGCCTCCAGTACTTCACAAAGCCATTCAAATTGTTCGCGGTGAATACATCCTTGCCAACCTCCGTATCGATTGACTGTATCTAGACCAACCAGGCGAACTCGTTCACCGATATTGCGATACCAATATGCAGTCTCGGGTTCCTCCCGATCTAAACCATGATCGTGTCCACAATTGGTATGGATATCTATCCAATCCTTCATCTCGACTAATTTGCGTCGAGAGTCAGCACTGACTTCAATTGTGTTGAGTTGATCAACACCCGGGTATACAGCAGGTCCGACTTCGCCGAAACCTGAAAAGAGGGTTGCTAAATCATCCATACTCTTCAGTCCTGAAAGTTTTGCTCCTCCTTGCACTAATTCATCGAGGGTTGGTGTTGGTACAGCAGTTCCTTGTAAAAGTGCATCGTGATTTCCATGTACAGCAAGCCACTTATGTTGTATCCCTCGCGCCTCAAACTCTCGTTCTGAAGCCGCTAATAGCCCTTCGTAATGAGGGAATCCGTACTCAGTGTGAGGGCGATCAGCTTCCAACCCTGAAGGTGGACCATCGGGATGATAGAAGCGCACGTCATAGGTATCCGGATTCGATGAATGAGCAGCCTCGGATTTCTCGCCGTGACCACTCTTGGGATTTACTTTTCCGCCTTCAAGAATTGTCTTATACCAATACAGCTCGTTGCTCTGTGCGTTATCGGTTACATCCCCTGTAACCACTACTACATCAATGGGCGCTCCGGTCATGGGTGCATGAGTTATCTCATTTACCGCTTTCACCATAGCTTCAAGAACTTGCGTTGTCAGAAATTCTTGTGCTCTATATGTGCCAACGTAAGGAATAAGTGCTGAAAGTGGGTGGTCTGGATCTGCAAGACGATCGAGAAACTCTAAACGCGCAGGAGAAGCTGCATCACAGATATGAAGATCGCTAAGGTGAATAAATGTCGCAAGCGCTTTACGTTCGCGCGGTTCGCTACCAATAGCAATCTCTCCGCTATCCATAACCAAGTCGGTCCACTTTGATTCTGAAGTTGCTTTAGAACGAACGATCTTTCCATCGAGTGAATTAGACATGTGAGACGAGCACCTCGCTCAAAGTTACATTCAGTGTTACATCTTCACCGGGATGGAGATCTCCAGATTCGTGACTTGGCATCAGCGCCTGGATTACTGCGCCTTCTGCGGTCTGACAGATAATCTGTGAAGAGGCTCCGAGGAACGAGCGAGTGATGATCTTCGCGTTTCCACTACCCGATGTTCGTGTGACTTCAATACTCTCTGGTCGTACAAGGGCTGACACGGAGCCATTGACTCCCTTCGAATTCTTGACACGAATTTTCTTGCCGAAAATATCTACAGTGTCACCAGATGCAATCGTAGGTATGTGGTTCATAGTTCCAACAAAGTTAGCAACGAAAGTTGATGCCGGGTTGTTGTAGAGAACATCTGGAATATCAATCTGTTCGAGGCGACCGTTACTCATAACCCCAACGCGGTCAGAAATGGTTAACGCTTCCTCTTGATCATGGGTAACGAAAAGAGTCGTAATTCCAAGTTCTAATTGAATTCGTCGAATCTCATCGCGAATCTGACTACGGACTTGTGCATCCAGCGCTGAAAGGGGTTCATCCAGAAGCAATACACGGGGTTCGATTGCTAAAGCACGGGCGAGTGCCACTCGCTGCTGCTGACCACCGGAGAGTTGGTGTGGAAATGATTTCGCCTTACTTTCTAAGGCAACGAGTTCAAGCATCTCCGCAACTCGCTTAGCACGTTGTGCAGATCCGATCTTGCGTGCCCGAAGACCATACTCAATATTCTCGGAAACATTGAGGTTTGGGAAAAGTGAATATGACTGAAAGACCATGCCCATATCTCGAGCATTTGCGGCTACTCCGTTGTATCTCTCACCATTCACAAATAACTCACCTGACGTCGCTACTTCTAGTCCAGCGACAATACGAAGAGCAGTTGTCTTACCGCAACCAGACGGCCCCAAAAGTGCAACTAGTTCACCTGGAGCAAGCACAAGATTGAGGCCGTCTAAGGCTCTAACGGGTCCAAAGTTTCGACTGATTCCACGCAGTTCAAGAGTGCTACTGATACGTTCTTTTTTACTCATTGGTCTACCTCTACTTTTCGCGCACTCTTCTTTGGGAAGAGTGCGAATATTGATAAGAGCGCAATTGCGCCCACAAAACTAAAGACTGATAGTGCGATCGCACCCAGAAGATTCTGTTGTGAGGCCACAACGGTCCATGTCGGAAAAGTTTCCCAGTGCAAGAGCGATGTAATTGTGTATTCGCCGATTGATAATGCGATAGTCAAAAACAGTGCGCCAGTTATTCCACCGCGAATGGCTGGAACAATTACACTAATAATCGTTCGCATCCATGACGCTCCTAAACTTCGTGATGCTTCGACTAAAGTTTTTAGCGAAATGGCTTGAAGTGCGGTATCAAGTGAGCGGTATGTGAATGGCAAACCAATAATGACAAAGAAAAATACAAGTTCGTATTGGGTATTTTGAAGAAAAGATGGCATTGCATTTTGAGCGCCTATGGCTAGAGAAACAACTGGTATTACAAGTGGAAGAATGCAGATGAAATCAACCAGCGGTTTGAACCTCTGCCCCGTGAAATTGAGATAGACCATCGTTGGAACCATCAACGAGATATTTAAAATTCCAGCTAGCGCGGCCAACTTTAAAGAAATCCCCATGCTGGCAAAAAAGCCATCTTGATGCAAGAGCCAGGTATAGCTAATGAAGGAAAATCCCTTGCCTCCTGGTTTCTGAAAACTGTAAATTGAAGATGCAATGACTGGCATTACAAAGAGGGTGAAACCGAGAAGAGTGGCAAAGCTAATAATGAGCAACTTTTGTAATGATGAGATCCTCAAGATTGACGCCATTTTGCACTGCTCTTCTGTGCCCATATATAGCCAGTCATCACAACGAATGCAACCACAATCATGCCTACCGCCAATGAAGCGCCGAGGTTGGCTTGGCTGGCTTGAGTATTACCATCGACTAAAGCACCGATAACTATTGGAACGATTGAAACAGTTCCACTGGTGAGTGCTCTGGCTGTTGCATACGCTGAAAAACCGCCAGCAAATAGCAGGAAAAATGCTCCAATAAATGGAGGCAGGAGAATAGGAATTCCTACTCTTCGCCAGTAAGTAAGTGCGCTTGCTCCAAGATTGGTACTTGCTTCCCGCCATTCTTTTCGCATTCCAGAAATCGCCGGCTGAAAAACTAATATCATAAGAGGTGCTTGGAAAAATGTATAAACCAGTACGACACCAGTAAATGAGAAGATTGTAAAATGCCCAGCATAAATATCGAAGCCCAAAAATCGAATAAATTTTGTTGCAAGACCATTAGATCCAAAAGCCGCTATGAACATAAAGGCTAAAGGCACGCCACCTGAATTTGCAAAAACTGCCGAAATAGAATCAAGAACATTCTTTAAACGTCCACCAACATACGTGACGATCACAAAAGCAAAAAATGCACCAACAATGGACCCGATTGAAGCTGTAATCAACGCTAATTTTATTGAAACTATAAATGAATGAAGGTAGGGACCACTGTGAACTATTGGCCTAAAATTATCTAGCGTCCATTCACTATTCTTGCCCTTAAAGCTCTTTAAAGTCACAGCTACAACTGGCCAAAGAAGAAAGAAGCCTGTGAAGGCAAAAAATGGGAGCAGTGGAAGTACGCCAGAACCGCGGCTACTCGAGCGAACTCGAGATTGTGCTTCAACTGCTCCCATTAATTTACCGTTTCTCCCTAACTTGATTTAGTGATTAGTTAGAAGAGATTGTTGGCCAGACCGCGGTGATTGCTGTTTTCGCAGCAGCTTGCTGATCTGGATTTGGAGTACTGCCCTTCTTTGCAGAAGGAATCACAACGCTTGGAGGTGTGACATTGAGACCCTTCTTGATCATTGCAGGCTCGGTGATTGGGTGAGCTCCGCCAGTGATCCAGATGTTCTGTCCACCCATGAGTGAAGCGAAAATCTTTGAACCTGACATGCCCTTTGTTGATCCTAGAGTTGAAGAGATTTTTCCCTTAGCTTGTGAGTAAAGGAATTCAGTCCATAGACGGGCTGCCGCTGGGTGTGGAGCCTTAACTGGAATACCAGTTACATAAGGTGTTCCAATGATTGCAGCATCTGATGGAATTGCACACTTCATGTCAACTCCAGCTGCTTTGTATGTAGCAACTGTGCCTGGGCAGTTGAAGTCCCAGGTAAGCACTACCTTGTAAGCACCAGAGGTAAATGCTGCAGCTGACGGTGCAACAGTGACATAGTTTCCTAAAGTCTTGAGCTCCTTGATCAGGTTCAAGCCCTTGGTTACATCATCAAACGTTCCGCCTGCTGCTTGGTTAATTGCGAAAACGGTCATCAACGCTTCTTGAGCCGATGTTGGATCTCCCATAGCAAATGCACCTTTGAATGCTGGCTTCTTTAGGTCTGCAATTGAAGTTGGAGGCGTTGGAAGCGATGCTGGATAAAGGAATGCAATTTCTCCGGCGTAGCTACCCACCCAGCGACCATCTGGCTGCTTGTATTCGGCAGGAATATCGTTCCAGGTTGCTGGCTTATAGTTTGTGAAAAGATTTTCGTTTTGCTGTCCATAAGTAATTCCAATATCTACTTGATCTGGAATCTTTGACGCTGGGGCAGTCTTAATTGTCTGGATTTCATAAGCCGATGATCCAGTTGGATTATCGTTAGTGATTTTAATTCCGAATGCCTTGCTAAAGGTATCCATCATTTCGCCATAGTTTGCCCAATCGCGTGGCAAAGTGATTACGTTAAGAGCTCCCTCTTTTTGGGCTGCCTTTACTAGCGCATCCATGCCACCGCATGACTTTAGGTCTGTGCATGTTGAGTAATTTATTGCTGCTTGAGCAGGTGCTGTTGCAACAACAAGGCCTGACACCAAGATTGCTGCAGATGTTGCAGCAACTACTAAACGCTTTGCGCGCATATTTTCGATCCCTTCCTTAGGATTGTGGGAGGAGTATCAACTTGATGCAATAACAAGCGGGGGTTAAATAGTTAATTGTTAACGTAATGTAATTGAACTGCGATGGACGGGAATATGTTAAATAAATGAAGAGATGTCGGCTACAGAGTTAACAACAGATGTCGCACCGCCTGCAATAAGTTGTTCATACGAATGTGCGCCACTCAGCACACCGAAAATGTTCTTGGATCCATAAGCAACTCCAGATTTCATATCAGAAGCTGTGTCCCCCACCACAAGCGAGAACTCTGATGATGGCGCATTTACTTTCTGTGCCGCAAATTGCAACATATCTGGGTGGGGTCTTCCACGACCTGCCTCTTCTGGTGTCACTGTGAGATCTACAAGGTCAAACCAATTCAATTCAGTCAGCAATACATTGAGAGTTGAACGGCTAAAGCCTGTAGTTAAAACTACTGGAATCCCTTTTTCGCGAAGCGCGGCGAAGAGTTCGATTGTTCCTGGAATTGGTGAGATTCCTTGCTCTGCAACTTCATTCACATAAGCTTCCTCAAAGGCAATATTTGCTTCGTAGGCAGCTTCTGCATTTCCAAGAAGTGTAGTAAATACTTCAATCTTGGATTGACCCATGGTGTCGATGGCATATTGAGTCCATTGCGCACCCTTGGTTGGCCATAAATCCGGTTGAGTCATTTCAAATGCGACTTTAAAGGCTTCGATAACAATTCCATCATCTTTCACCGTTGTTCCTGCAACGTCGAAAGCGGCCATCTCTAGATTCATTGAATTTCCCCTGGCTTCATTTAATTTCTCCTAGGGTGGTTTCCGCAATGGCTGGTGCAAGTGAGTTTCCGCGCCCTCCGGGACCGGTAACAGAAATAATATTTGTCGCAATTCGGCGGCGATCACAAACTCCGCCCTCAGTCTGTT
>Ga0304729_1000928_pt1 | contig 20201 bp, 22 predicted proteins | sample C_131016_MF_Meta_FD_190475 | JGI IMG/M metagenome (GOLD analysis project Ga0304729, IMG submission 190475) | Freshwater microbial communities from Lake Croche, Canada to study carbon cycling - C_131016_MF_MetaG (v2) (version 2) | ecosystem: Environmental > Aquatic > Freshwater > Lake | place... | reverse complement strand
ACTTTTCAAAAATAGTTCTAGGTGGAGACTTCGGTGTTGCTCGCATGCGGATTCAGGGGAGCTAGTTTAGAAGTACCACCTCCTCAGTACTTGATTTTTTCGGTTGTTGTTGCCAAAGAGAATTCTCAATTGCCGAAGACAGGTTTGATCATCGACTTTCTGGGGTCGGAGCTGTCTGTGGATGACTATTTGGGTGACAAACAAAAATTCATGAATTTGGCCATGGGTAAGTTCGTGCCCTGAGGGCGTACCGCGTCCCCCGCCCCGCCCCCATCTGCACCAACACCCCCATCTCGCACGGCGCCATGAGTTCGCGGTAAGCCGTGGCGCGTGACACGCGGCAGAGGTTCACTTATTTCTCGGTGCGGATGCCGCTGGCAAAGCAGAAAAGTCAGCCAACTTGCAGCAAGGCCTTGATCTTGGCGCGTACATCCTGAAGCACTTCTTCAGGCACTGTGCCTTTCTTTTTGGCTTGGCGAACGCGCCAGTCCAATGATTTGACCTGGTCGGACAGCACAACACCCGGTTTACCGCCGAGCAAGGTCTGGACTTCAAAGGGGTAGCCTTTGATTTGGGTAGACAGGGGACAGCACACCATCAGGCCTTTTTTGGCGTTGTATGCCGCAGGGCTCAGCACCAAGGCGGGACGGTGGCCGGCCTGTTCATGCCCGGCTTGAGGGTCAAATTCCAGCCAAACAATGTCACCGGCTTCGGGCACATAGGCTCGCGTGACCATCAGAGGGCTTCCTGCCCAACTGGCCCGCCAAAGTCCACCACATCATGGGCGTTCTCGTCGGTCATGCCTGCCAACAGGTCTTCTAATTTGTACTCGGGCTGGGTAGCGGGCTCGATGACGATGCGGCCTTTCGTTGCCGTGATGATGACGTGCTGCTCCAAGTCGAATGCGGCCGACTTCATGACTGCGCCTGGCAGGCGCAATGCAGGGCTATTGCCCCATTTGCGAATCACAGCTTCCATGACATTCTCCCGTTGTGTATCTACATTGTAGACACGCCATATTCGGCGCACAACACTTTCTTTTTGAGCCGTAATCAATCGGCTAAAGCGCATTCGCAGGATTTACGCTTCACGCCTTCGAACGGCATCCAGCACATCAAGCCCTAAGCATTGACAAGTCAAGCGATTGTCGTAACATACAAACATTAAGTCTTGAGGGGCATACATGAGCATTCACACGTTTTCAAGCCGCGACTTCACACGAGACGTGTCGGCCGCCAAACGTGCTGCCGTGGATGGTCCCGTGTTCATCACCGACCGAGGTCGCCCCGCGTTTGCATTGCTCAAAATCGACGACTACTACCGAATGGCCGGAAAGGCAGCACCTTCTTTGCTGGAGGTGATGGACGGCATACCAGGCGGTGAAGGCATCGATTTCGAGCCACCCCAACTGGGCATTCAGATCCAGGCCGCGAACTTGGACTGAAAACGGTCCATGTTCGTTCTGGACACCAACGTCATTTCCGAACTTCGCCAAGGCAAGCCCAACCCGGCCATGGCGGTGCGCCAATGGGCTGCTGGGCAGCCTAGCAACCAGTTATTTTTGTCAGCCATCACACTGCTCGAGCTGGAATTGGGTGTTCAAGCGCTGGAGCGCAATTCGCCTCCACAAGGCAGCGCTTTGCGCCATTGGCTAGGAGGCGTTCGCGTCGCTTTTGCGGGTCGCATTTTGCCGTTTGCAGAAAGCGCCGCACCCGTTTGTGCGGCGCTGCACATCCCTCATCCGCGCTCTGACCGGGATGCGATGATCGCGGCCACAGCCCTTGAGCACAGGTTCACCGTCGTGACACGCAATGTGTCGGATTTTGAAGCGACCGGTGTGGCGCTTTTGAATCCTTGGCTCGGTTAAAAAAAGCCACCTTCAAAGGACTTCGTCATCAACCATCATGTCAAAGCCCACCGCGTCGTATAGGTTGCCTTGGGCCGTGCCCGGCAAAGTTTTCTTTCGTTTAAATTCATTTGAGCCCCCACCATGACCACACCTAATCTCATCCTCGTGCCCGGTTTGATGTGCGACCACACATCCTGGGCGCCCATGCTGCCCTATTTGGAAGGGCATGCAAACTACACCGTGGTCGATCACGGACAAGCTGATTCGTTCGAGAAAATGGCCCAGCAAATTTTGGACGCCGCGCCGGCACAGTTTTATTTAGCGGGTCATTCCATGGGTGGCCGTGTGGCCTTGCAGGTGCTGCGCTTGGCGCCTGAGCGGGTGCAAGGGTTGGCCTTGCTGGGCACGGGGCATCGTCCGAAAGAAGAAGGTGCCGCAGGTGAGAAAGAAGTGCAAGGTCGCCAAGCCTTGCTGGATGTGGCGCAACAACAAAGTATTCGCGCCATGGCACTCATTTGGGTGCAGAACATGGTGGCCCCTTCACGCTTGAAAGAGGCGGCCTTCATTGAAGACATTGTGCAGATGTTCGAGCGCAAGTCGGAGGCGATTTTCAAAAACCAAATCCAAGCCTTGCTGACGCGGCCCGATGCCACGCAGGTCTTGCAGCAGGTGAAAGTGCCTGCCCTGGTGATGGCGGGTGAGTTTGACGGCTGGGCTCCGCCTTCGCAGCACCAAGCCATGGCCGATTTGATTCCAGCGCATCCAGTGATCGATGTGATCACCGGTGCCGGTCACATGATGATGATGGAAGCCCCCGAAGCGGTGGCCAAGTGCTTTGTGCGCTGGTTGAAGGCTTGAAAATTATTGAACGCCGTAGCGCTGGCGGTAGGCTTGGGTACGGGTCAGGTGTTCGTCCATGGTGTTGCCGGGCTGGGTGTTTAAAAAAGCCAGCAAGTCCGACAACTCGGCAATCGCGCACACCTGCATCCCGAGCGTATTGCGCACGTATTGCACGGCGCTGTAAGGCACGTCTTGGGTGCTGCCATCGGCTTGTTTCTCGGTGGCCATTTCCTGGCGGTCCAGCGCAATGGCGATGGCTTGGGCGGTCGCACCTGCGGCTTGGATCAAGGCAATCGACTCACGCGCTGCTGTGCCAGCGCTCATCACATCGTCCACAATCAAAACACGGCCTTGGAGCGGCGCGCCCACCAGTGAGCCCCCTTCGCCGTGGTCTTTGGCTTCTTTGCGGTTATAGGCAAAGGGCACATTGCGGCCCAAGCGGGCCAACTCGATGGACACCGCCGCACCCAGGGGAATGCCTTTGTAGGCCGGCCCAAAAATCATGTCGAACTCGATGCCGCTGGCGACCAGCGCTTTTGCATAGAATTGGGCGAGCTTGCCCAGTTTGGCACCATCGTCAAACAAGCCGGCGTTGAAAAAATAAGGGCTCATGCGGCCGGCTTTGGTTTTGAACTCGCCAAAGCGCAAGACACCCGACTCGATTGCAAATTGCACAAATTCTTGCGCCAGCGCGCTTGTGGCTGGCGTGTGGCCTGTCACCATGGAGAAATTCCTTGTTTAAATTAACCAGCCTGAACCTGAACGGCATTCGCTCTGCCACCACCAAGGGCGTGGAGGCCTGGATCGCGCAAACAAAACCCGATTGTATTTGCGTCCAGGAAGTCAAAGCCCAAGCCGCCGACATGGCCGGCAAGTTTGAAGCCTTGGCCGGGCTGAAAGGACACTTTCAGTTTGCCCAGAAAAAAGGCTATTCAGGCGTGGGCATTTACACCCGGCACGAGCCCAGCGATGTGGTGATCGGTTTTGATGGCGGCGAGTTCGATGCCGAAGGCCGGTATGTCGAGTTGCGGTTTGACACGCCACACCACAAACGCTCGGTCATCAGCAGTTATTTCCCCAGCGGCTCTTCCGGTCCTGAGCGGCAGGAGGCCAAGTTCCGGTTTTTGGCGGTGATGTTCCCGCACCTGAAGGCGCTTGCGCAATCGCGTGAATTTGTGGTGTGCAGCGACGTCAATATTGCGCACCAGCAAGCGGACTTGAAGAACTGGAAAAGCAATCAAAAGAACAGCGGCTTTTTGCCTGAAGAGCGCGCCTGGATGACCCAATTGACCACCGAGGGCGGTCTGTTGGACGTCTACCGCCGCTTGCATCCTGACACGACCGACGCTTGCTACACCTGGTGGAGCAACCGGGGTCAGGCTTACGCCAAAAACGTAGGCTGGCGCTTGGATTACCACCTGGCCACACCGGCCGTGGCCGCCAAGGCACGCACGGTCGACATTTACAAGGCCGAAAAGTTTTCGGACCACGCGCCGGTCACAGTCACCTACGAAGGCTTCATGTGAGCCGTTGTTCAGAAGTCTTCAGGGCCGCGTGTAGGTCAGCATCCGGCCTTTGTAGGCGGCGTGCCCACCCAGTCTGGGGTCTGCTGCGCGGTTCAGTAAGTCTTCGTGCATGGAAAAACCGAGTCCCGCCATATGGCGGTTGAAGTGCGCACGGTTGCCCCGGTTGGGGTCTACGACCCAGACTTCGGCCGAGGGTTTGGCATGCAAGTCGATGAAATCGGCCAAGGTACCCAGCTCATCACGCTCATACAAAATATCGCTGCCCACAATCAGGTCGAATCGACCGGTCAAAGCGATATCGCTGTTTTGAATACCGGGCTGCTCGCCCCACTGCCCATGACGGTAATGCATGGGTGCCAAGCCATTGAGGCGCAGGTTTTCCAGTAAAAAAGAACCAGTTTCGGGGTGGCAATCGCTGGCTGTCATGTTCGCGCCGCGCCGGTGCGCGACCAAGCTGGACAGGGCCAAACCGCAGCCGATTTCCAGAATCCGTTCCAACGGATTGACCGGCCTGAGCGCCATGCGCTCGGCCAAGCGCGAGCCCGAGGGCCACAGCAGACCAAACAAAGGCCAGGTGGCCGAAGAAATCCCCAGATGCAGCGCAAGGCCCAGCGGGTCGTGAAACTGTTGTTTGTCCAACAGCGAGCGGATGATCAAATGGGCCACACCGTCGACCGCGAAGTTTTCTTGTTTGGTCTGGTAGCCGAGGTCGCTGGGAACAGCTTGAGGGGGCACGGAGGCAGTCGTGTCAGCGCGAAGGGCGCTGGAGTTTCTACAATGTACGCTGAAAGCGTTTGCAAAGTGCCGCGCTCAGGCCAAATAAAGTCATTGACATGCTCCAGTACCAAACCATCCCTGTGACGCCATTCCAGCAAAACGCCTCGCTGGTTTGGGACGACGTGACGAAACAAGCCGCCGTGATCGACCCGGGTGGTGACTTGCATTTGCTCTTGGGCGCCGTGGTCGAGTTGGGTTTGAAGCTGGAGCAAATCTGGATCACGCATGGCCATGTAGACCATGCCGCAGCCACCGACGAATTGGCCGAGCGTTTGCAGCTGCCGATCATCGGCCCGCACACCGCCGATCAGTTCTGGATCGATGGGTTGCCGCAAGCGGCGGCGGGCTATGGGTTTCCCCCGGCCAAGCCCTTCAAGCCCACGCGATGGTTGCAAGATGGCGACACGGTGACCTTGGGTCACCATACGCTGCAGGTGCGCCATTGCCCGGGTCACACGCCGGGGCATGTGGTGTTTTATTCACCCGAGATCCAACGTGCTTTTGTGGGGGATGTTTTGTTTGCCGGCAGCATTGGGCGCACAGATTTTCCGCAAGGCAATCACCAGGATTTGCTGGACAGCATCACCCAGCGCTTGTGGCCAATGGGCAATGACACGGTGTTCATTCCGGGCCACGGACCTGAGAGCAGCTTTGGTCAAGAACGTCAGTCCAACCCCTATGTGGGCGGGACCTGAAGCCGTCCTGTGTTGAGACCTTGAGCTGTTCAGCCGCGCCTGGCTTCTTGGTACAGGTGCTGGACTTTGGGCAGGTTGGCTTCGAGTTCTTGAATGCGGTTGCCGCCACTGGGGTGTGTTGACAGAAATGAGGGCCCACCTTGGCCATTGGCACCCAACATTTTTCGCCATAAATTGACACTGGCTTCGGGCAAAAAACCGCCGCGTGCGGCGATTTCAAGGCCCACCAAATCCGCTTCGGTTTCGTCGTCGCGGCTGTATTTGAGCGACAGCAATTGCGTACCCAGGTTGGCTGCCACGTCACCCAATTGCCCCAGGCCGAGCAAAGCCGACGCGACAGACAGGCCGATGCCGGTGACTTTGGATTTGGCGATCCGCTCGCGCGCATGCTCGCGCAGGGCATGCGCCATCTCGTGGCCCATGATCATGGCGATTTCGTCGTCGGTCAGTTTGAGTTGGTCCAAGATGCCGGTGTAAAACGCGATCTTGCCGCCCGGCATGCACCAAGCGTTGAGTTGTTTGCTGCCGATCAGGTTCACCTCCCAGCGCCAGTTGGACACCCGCGGGTTCCATTGCGATGCGAAGGGAATCAAACGGCGTGCAATGCTGTGCAAGCGCTGCAACTGCGGGTGGTCGTTGGGGGCCAGCGCATTTTTCGATTTCGCGTCTGCGAGCACTTGGCTGTATTGCTGTTTGGCAGACGACTCCAGATCTTCAGCCGAAACCAAGGTGCGAACGCTGGAAGCGCCGCCAACATCCACTTGCGCCAGCGCCGGGCCGGCCACAGCCATGCCCGCGGCCATCAAGAAACCCCGGCGTGGAGGCTGGCGGTGGCCACTGTCAGCGTCGCAAGGCGCCAGGGTAGAGGAAGATTTGAGCTCGCAAAGAAAACACATGGTGCGCTGATAATAGCTGCAAAGTCGTATTTTATGAGCCAGATAAATGCTTGTTGTGTCGCTTGCGCAAAGCGTGTGTTTTGCCTGCCGCACGCGCCTTGATAATGGCGTTATGTCTGCGCCTTCAACCCCACAACCTGTTTCAACACCAGTTCAACAACCCGCGCCCGCTTGGTGGGCTGCTTGGCGGGTGTATGTGCAACCCGCCAGTTTGCGCATGCTGTCTTTGGGATTTTCCGCAGGCCTGCCCTTGCTCTTGGTGCTGGGCACCCTGAGCTTTCGCTTGCGCGAAGCGGGGATTGACCGCAGCACGATTGGCTACTTGAGCTGGGTGGGCTTGGCCTATGGCTTTAAATGGGTCTGGGCGCCGCTGGTGGACCGCCTGCCCTTGCCTTGGCTGACGGCCCGTTTGGGGCGAAGACGCAGCTGGTTGCTGCTGTCGCAAACCGTGATCATGGCCGGTTTGATGGGCATGGCCTGGTGCGATCCGAGTCAAACGCTGGGACCCATTGTGGGCTGCGCTTTGGCGGTGGCGGTGGCGTCAGCCACGCAAGACATTGCGCTGGATGCTTTTCGCATCGAGTCCGCCCGCACCGACCAACAAGCGGCTTTGGCGGCCAGTTACCAGACAGGCTACCGTTTGGCCATGATCTGGGCGGGTGCCGGCGTGCTGTGGGTGGCCGCAGGGGTGCAAGGCCCACACGTTGCGGGCTACCAGCACGCCGCTTGGCAGGCGGCCTACATGGTCATGGCTTTGAGCATGATGACCGGCATGCTCACAGTGTGGTTCTCTGGCGAGCCTGCGCATGCGCCCCTGCCTTCCACCCGCAACGCGCGCGAGTGGCTGCGCGGTGCATTGATTGAACCCTTTGTGGACTTTGTGCGCCGCTATGGCTGGCATGCCGTATTGATTTTGTTGTTGATTGCAACCTACCGCATCAGCGACGTGGTCATGGGCATCATGGCCAATCCCTTTTATGTGGACATGGGCTTTACCAAAAACGAGGTGGCCACGGTCACCAAGGTGTATGGCGTGATCATGACTTTGGTTGGCGCCTTTGTGGGCGGCGTGTTGTCGATGCGCTTTGGCGTGATGCGCATCTTGATGCTGGGTGCGGTGCTCAGCGCCGCCAGCAATGCGCTGTTCGCTTGGTTGAGCGGCGTGGGCCATGACGTCACCGCGCTGGTGTGGGTCGTGTCTGCCGACAATTTGGCCAGCGGCCTGGCCTCGGCGGCTTTCATTGGGTATTTGTCATCGCTCACCAATGTGACGTATTCGGCCACCCAATATGCCTTGCTCAGCTCCATGATGCTTTTGCTGCCCAAGTTCATCGCCGGGTTCTCGGGGGACTATGTCAATGCCCACGGGTATGCAGATTTTTTCATGGCCACAGCCTGGTTGGGGCTGCCGGTGCTGATACTGGTGGCACTGGCGGGCAAGTTAGCCCCGGCGCCAACAGCGCCGCAAACGACCAGCGTGGATGGATGAAGGGGTTTACCCAACTTTACGGGGGCTTCATCTGGAGCGCACGCAGAACGTGCATCATCTGAGGGGTTCCAAAATAACAGGTCAAGGAAACTCGCATGAGCGGCACGCTGCTGTTGATTGAAGACGATTCGCGTTTGGCCCAAATGGTGGCGGATTATTTGAGCCAACAGGGGTTTGCGTGCACGCATGCGGGTGATGGGCAAACTGGCTTGTTGCGACTGCAAGAGGGGCTTGTCGACTTGGTGGTGTTGGACCTGATGCTGCCCGACATGGACGGCTTGCAGGTGTGTCAACGCATTCGGAGCCTGCAGGGCGCTAAGGGCCAAGTGCCCATCTTGATGCTCACCGCCAAAGGCGATCCGATGGACCGCATCATCGGCTTGGAGTTGGGCGCAGACGATTATTTGCCCAAACCTTTTGAGCCTCGTGAACTGTTGGCGCGCATCAAGGCTATTTTGCGACGCAAGCCCGTTGAAATCACGCAGCGCCAGTCGCTGATGAGATTTGGCAGCTTGGAGATCGATCGTGACGCGCGGCGTGTTTCTGTGCGGGACCAACTGTGCGATTTAACCTCTTACCAATTCGACCTGTTGGTGGCCTTGGCCGAGCGCGCCGGTCGCGTCTTGACCCGTGACCAAATCATGGAAGCGGTACGCGGCCGAGAACTGGAAGCCTTTGACCGCTCCATTGATGTGCATATGGGCCGCATCCGGGCGGCCATCGAGGTGGACGCCAAAGACCCCAAGCGCATTTTGACGGTGCGTGGCGTGGGTTATGTGTTTGCGAAACAACAAGACTGAAGTATGTCGATTCGCGCCGCATTTTCAAAACGCCTGTACCTTCGCATTTGGTTGACCGTGGTGCTGGGCGTGTCCGTTTTGATGCTGCTGGTGGGCTGGTTCTGGCGAATGGCGGAGGAACACAACCGGCCGCAGGGCATGGTGCGGGAAGTGATTGTGCGCAACGCTTCCGGCGAAGTGATTGGGACGGGTGAAGCCCTGACGCAGCGCGGGCGGGGGGGTGAGTTTGAATTGAAGTTGCCCGGCGGTGAGGTCTTGCAAATCCAAATGCCTTACCGCAGGCCTCCTGGGCCTCCCCCGCATCATGCCGGGCCACCTTGGTGGGCCAGACCGCCCTATGGGTTTTTGTGGATGCTGGGAGGGGTCGGTCTGGCGGCAGCGGTGGGCCTGTACCCGGTCATGCGCAAACTCACGCACCGTCTCGAAACCCTGCAGCAAGGTGTGCAAAAGTGGGGCGATGGTGACTTGAGCAGGCGCGTGCCGGTGACTGGTCAGGACGAGGTGGCCGATTTATCGCAGCATTTCAACGACGCTGCGCAACGCATTGAAAACCTGTTGTCGTCTCAACGGGCTTTGCTGACCTCCCAAAAATCATTGCTGGCCAATGCTTCGCATGAGCTGCGCTCCCCTTTGGCGCGGATTCGCATGGGGCTGGAGTTTTTGGGTGAGGCGCCGCCCGCCGTTAAAAACGAGATCTCCCGCAATATTGCCGAGTTGGACCAATTGATCGATGAGATTTTGCTCGCCAGCCGACTCGACGCCCAAGAGTCCGACCTGGGCACCATCGAGTCGGTGGACTTGATCGGGCTGTGCGCCGAGGAATGTGCCCGTGTGGGTGCCCGCTTGCAACTGCCCGAAGGGGTGCAGTCGGTTGAGGTGCAGGGCGTGGCCAAATTGTTGCGTCGCATGGTGCGCAACTTGTTGGAGAACGCCAAACGCTATGGCGGCGAATCGGGTCAAGAAATCGGTTTGACCTTGTCACAAACAGATGCGGCCACCACCGTGCGTGTGGATGACCGCGGCCCCGGCGTGCCCGCCGAATTGCGCGAAAGGATTTTTGAGCCCTTTTACCGACTGCCCGGCGCGAGCGAACGCACTGGCGGGGTCGGCTTGGGGCTGGCGCTGGTCAAGTCGATTGCCCAGCGGCACGGCGGCCAGGTGTCATGCCTGGGGCGGAACGGCGGCGGGGCGTGCTTTGAGGTGATTTTGGGACACGCGCATCCAAAACATGAACTGCAAAGCCCGTAGCCAACGGCCCCGCGCCAAGTAAGCCGAGATCAGCTTCGAATACCTCAAGGGCGAGGCGCTTTGCCACACCTTGGCGAAAAGCGCCAAAGCGTGGCGGGCTGTTGGTGTTTTGAAATGGTGCATCTTTTTGGACGCCCGAACAAATGTGCGCGCGCAAAAGTGGGCAACTTCAAACAAAGTTTGGGCTTGCAGTCCGGGTGCGTGCAAACTCAAATAGCTTGAATAACCACTGAGTGCATGCATCCAATCTTCAATTTTTGGGGCGGAAAGGCTTGAAAGTATGGTTCCTTTGCGCTGTCTGTAGGCGATCCAAACTTGCGGGCAGTGGTAAAAAGTTTGGACATTCAAGATCAATTTGGGAATGACGGCCAGATCTTCAAAATTTTTGCCCACTGGAAAGTATTGCTGTGCAGGCCAGCAGGCTTTGCGAATGACTTTGGACCAAACATGAAATTGTCCGGTTTTGAACAAGCCAGAGATCAGCACATTGAGATCTCGCCCCAAGACCGCAGAAGGCCCATCGAAGCTTGCGATGTGTTCATGGCGCGACTTTTGGGGCGCATGGCGGTTGTCTTCAAAGCGGCGAAAATCACACATCACCAGATCTGCTGATGTCTGAGCTATCAAAGCCTTGAGTGTGGGCAGCACATTGCTTTCCAACAGATCATCCGAGTCTATAAACCAGATGTAACGGCCTCGGGCTGCGTCCAGCAGGGTGTTTCTGGCGGCGCTCAGTCCCAAATTGTGTGTGTGTTGCAAAACCCGAACCTGGCGGGGGTGCTCGCGCTGTATCTGATGGAGGATGTCCGCGCAACCGTCCGGCGATGCATCATCGACGAACACCACCTCAACGCCCTCGTCCGCTTGCGCAAGAAGGGAGTCAGCGCAGTCTTGTAAAAAAGCTTGGACCTGATAGACGGGCACCAAAATACTCAACCAAAAATGGGGTTCGGCTTGGGTGGGCTCGGTATGCGCCGCAGCGTCGGTGTTAAGGGCTGATGACATCATGGCTTTGAGTTTCAATCGGCTTGAGCAGTTTGGCGAGTGCGCTGCTTTCGAGCAACCAGCCGCGCGTCAAACCACGTTCAAAAACACGTCGATCGCCACCCCGCAATTTGATGATGCAGGGCAATCTGGCGGGCGCTGGGGTCAGGGCCAATCGGGCATAGAGGTGACGTTTGCGCCATTTCAGTGCAGCATGAAAGCCCAGCGCAGAATCTTCGGCTCGGATCAGCGCGAGTTTGTAAGCCTCAGGATCTCGGTTCAAAACCACTGCCGCGGCCACATGCATGATCAAATACAACTGGTCTTTGGCCCCAAGGCCTTGCACCACGGTCTCAAGACAACCCTCGTCACCCAGTGTGGCCAGGTAATGGGCCTCACCTTGGTGGACAGCGCGGTTAAATTCTTGGGCCAATGCCAAAATAAAGGGGCTTTGAGGGGGCGCCGCCATGAACCAGTTTTCGACAATCGGCTGGTCCGGGCGGGTGGTGAATCGGTCAATGTAAAAACCAACATACTCGCTGCCCCTTTCGGCTTGAAGATGGTGGACCCAGTCCAGACTTTGGGTGAGCAATGTGGATGCGTCGATCCAAATCCCGCCGTGTTTTGCCAGCAATTGCAAACGCAGCCAATCGGCTTGGCGAAAGGGTGGCAATTGGGTGAAAAATGCTGTGATCGAATCAGCCCCAAGCCACTTTGCAATATTGCCTTGATGCACTGAACGCACTTCATGGTCGGGGGCAAAATGCCGCCAATTGGCCAGACATTGGCGAATGAAATCCGGTTCAGGCACGACGTGCCAATACGTCCAGATGATGCGCGGCACAGGCCTGGCTTTCAGATCCGACGGGCTGAACAGCCCCGTGTGCAGGCTGTGCGGCTGCACAGGCACACTTGCCTTGAAGATTTGAACGACCTCCCAAGTCAGCGCCAAGGCCACAAGGCCCAGCACAGCGGCCATGATGTCTATCAAGAGGAGGTCGTTCATCGGGCCAAAGTGCTGAACAGTTGGTGATACCGTTGGTGCATCAAGCTTGTGCCAAATTTCGCTTTGACGCTGGCGCGCGCGGCCAGTCCCAGCTGCTCGGCCCACACGGGCTGCGCGAGCAATTGCGCTATGGCATCGGCCAAGGCTTGTGCATCGCCCTCAGGCACCAGCAGGCCGGTCTGGCCATGTTCAATGACTTCGCGCACACCGACCACATCGGTGCCAATGCAGGCGCAGCCCATGGCCATCGCTTCGATCAAGGCCAGTGGCATGCCTTCGTAGTGGGTCGACAGGACAAACACCTGGTGCTTGGCCAGCAAGGGGGGCAGCTGGCTGACATGGCCCAAAAAATCGATCTGTCCGGTCAGCTTGGCTTGTGCGCTGGCCTTTTGGCATTGCGCCATCAGCCTGGCTTTGCCCAGCCCCGCAAAAGACAAACGGGTGGGTTGGTGCTGATCGCGCAAGATCCGCATTGCGCGGATCAGCGTCATCGGGTCTTTTTGGCGGGCAAACCGTGAAGCCATGATCACGTTCGGCGCCCGTGCAGACCAGATCGGCTGCGCAACCGATTCAAAGAGCGCAAGAGGCACCCCATTGGGGATGGCCCAGCATTTTTCTGGCGGAAACTTCAGCGCCAACAAACGGGTTTTGACACCTTCAGAAACGCCCACAAGGGCCGCTGTGCGATGGGCCAGCCAACGCGCCAAAACCAAGCGCAAGAAGGTGTAACGTTCGCGCGAGTTGTGCTCCACATGCACCAAGGTTTTGACACCCGCCCACAGTCCTGCGAGACGACCCCACAGGTGTTCGCTGTAACCATGGGCAACCAGAATGTCTGGCGACCACGATCTGCACACATTGCGCAGTTGCCAGATGGTGGCCGCGTGCGACCAGCCCGCCACCACCTGCACATCCAAGCCTTTGTTTTGGAGCGCCAAGACCCGTCCTGCATCGGTATTGCGTTTGCGCCGCAGCACCAGTTTCACATCCATGTCACCTGAAGTTTGCGCAGCAAGGCACAGGTCAACCGCGACTTGTGTGGCTCCCGAAAAACCACCGGTGACAAAGTGCAGAACTTTCAGTTTGACCGCTGCCATGGGGTGTGACCGAGGTGTTCAGCTCGGTTGAGCTGCAGGTCGCAATTGGCACCAAATCCAGGCGGTGCTCAGCACGAGCAGGCCATTGGATGGGCCATACACCAAGGCAGAACTGAACAAGCCCTCCAAGGCGTAAGAAAGCATGACCGCGGCGGCCAACAGCACCACCTCGCGTTGGTTGGGGGTCGGCTTGAAGAGCCATTGTTGCGCCAGGTAAGCGAGCGCGGCGCTCAGCACGAGCGCCCAAACAAGTCCGCCTTCTACCAAGGTTTGCAGGTATTCAGAATGAAAATGCCGGTGGGTGAACATCTCTGGCGCAGGTGCGCCGAATTGGGCCAGTTGATGCGGTCGGATGCCGGCACCCCAGCCCAGCCAAGGTTTGTCGCACAAGGCCAGAAAAGCCAGTCGGTACATTTCCAGACGGCCGCCGATGGAAGTTTGCGTGACGCTGATGTCGTTTTGACGCAGGGCCATGAACTGCGTGGCTTCGTGAACGGCTTGGGTGTAAAGGCTCGAGCGCAAGCTGGCCACGACAAGCATGACCAAGCCCGCCCCAGCCAAGAGGCCCATCACCTGAAATCTGGAGAGTCGGTGCCACAAGCGGTAGGCCATCACACCCAAAATGATCACCGCCAAAGCGGCCATCTCGATGCGGCGGGAGGTGGCATGCACGATGACGATGCTGGCCAGCAACGCCAGCGCAAATAACCAGCGGGGCGCGCTCAGTTGCGGCCGGGTCAAGGTCAAAAAGTTCATGGCGCCCAGCACCAGCGTCAATTGACCCAGTTGTTGGTAGCCTGTGGTGCCCGCCTCGAAATAGGGACGTGTGGCATCTTGGCTTGTCCAGAAAATACTCAACAAATACCAAACCGCTGTGGCAATCAGCCCCCATGCGATCGACTTTTCAATGTCACGGGTGTGGGGTTTGCAGCGGCTCAATCCGATTGCAACCCAGGGCCACAGCAGCAGATGCGTATGCCACAGGGCATTGCGCACAGCCAGATAAGGGGTGTCCGACCACAGTGCACTGAGCATCTTGAAAAGAAATACCGAGGCAATACACAGGCTGATCAGTGTGTCGCTGCGCTGCCAAGACAGGCTTTCAAGTGTGGCATTGCGCGAACCGATCAGCGCAAACAGACCGATCAGTGCAAAGACCAAGACCCCCATCTCGGACATCAGTGGCAAAAGCAAAATCAAGCCAAAGTAGGCCCCAGGCAGCAGGTACAGGATCTTGGATGGGAATCCGTTATTTGAGAATCCGAGGTTTGAAATAGTCACTCCCAGCAGGGCATCCAAGCCTTGATCAATGTCCGCCGCCGAAATGCTCACCTGCTTTGAGCGCATACGCGGTGCCGCAATAAGGGCATTTGGCTTGACCGGTCTTGGCCACATCCAGATAGACCTTGGGGTGGTTGTTCCAAATCTTCATGTCGGCTTGGGGGCTGGGGCAAAACACGCCGCCTTGGGGGTTCAGGTCTTTGGCCAGCAGTTCGATCGGATTGTGCATGGGATGCTCCTCAAACCAAAGTCAGCCAATGGGCGTACTTGGGGTTGCGACCGTTGACGATGTCAAAGAACGCGGATTGGATTTTTTCGGTGATCGGCCCGCGGCTGCCCACGTAGCCGTCTTTGCCCAGCTCGATGCGATCGAGTTCGCGAATCGGTGTGACTTCTGCGGCCGTGCCGGTGAAGAAAGCTTCATCAGAGATGTACACCTCGTCCCGGGTGATGCGCTTTTGCACAATCTCCAAGCCCAAATCTTGGGCGATGTGGAACACCGTGTTGCGGGTGATGCCGTTGAGCGCGCCAGCCGACAAATCCGGGGTGTAAATGACGCCATCTTTGACCACAAAGATGTTTTCGCCAGCGCCTTCAGACACAAAGCCCGAGGTGTCGAGCAACAGGGCTTCGTCGTAACCTTCGTCGGTCACTTCCATATTGGCCAAAATGGAGTTGGTGTAGTTGCTCACCGCCTTGGCCTGTGTCATGGTGATGTTGACATGATGGCGGGTGTAGCTGCTGGTCTTGACGCGGATGCCGCGCTTCATGCCTTCTTCGCCCAGATACGCGCCCCAAGTCCAAGCAGCAACCATCAAATGGATGGTGTTGCCTTTGGGGCTCACGCCCAGTTTCTTGTCACCGATCCAGGTCAGCGGGCGGATGTAGCCCGACGCCAGATGGTTTTCGCGCACCACGGTGCGTTGGGCTTCGTTGACTTGGTCTTTGGTGAACGGAATGGGCATGCGCAAAATTTTGGCGCTGTTGAACAACCGTTCGGTGTGCTCTTGCATCCGAAAAATGGCGGTCCCTTGCTCGGTTTTGTAGGCGCGCACGCCTTCAAAGGCGCCGCAGCCGTAGTGCAGGGTGTGGCTCAGGACGTGGATTTTGGCGTCGCGCCAGTCGACCAACTGGCCGTCCATCCAGATTTTGCCGTCACGGTCTGACATTGAAGGAATTACGACGCTCATTGTGTGTCCTTGTAAAAGAGGTGCCTGAAATAGTGCTCAAGTGCATTTTAAGGCTTGAAACTGTCCAGCTTATTCAGGTCGGTGCAGCACCCATTCTGTGAGTTTTCCGCCGTAAAAGCTGCAGGTGACATGGGAGTCACCATTGTCTGTCCATCTGAAAATCTCAGGCTGAACCTCTTTGTCGCTTTGCGGAGCACCTAAAGAGCGGGTCATGGCGATCACATGCATCAAGTTCACGCCTTTTTTGAGTTTGGCGTTCAGCATCACTGCACTGGCCACAGTGCCGATGGGCCGGTCAGTAGCACGTTTGAGCACGGTCAGCATGCGGGTAAAGTGCAGCAAAATCCACATCACAATGCCACTGCCCACCAGGGCCACGCCAGGCCACTGGTAAGAGCGCCAGGCAGCCACGGACAAGACGATGCAGCCGACGGGAATCAAAATACGGTTGAAATTCATGGCGAGATTGTCGGTCTTTTTTTCACTCAACCCAGGCTGCGCACCAGACTCATCGCCTCTTCGATCCGCTCGACCGGATGGATGGTCAAACCTTCAAAGGACTTGTCGTTCTTTTTGGGCGCATTGGCCTTGGGCACGATGGCCACTTGGAAACCCAATTTGGCCGCTTCCTTCAGTCGTTCTTGTCCGCGGGGTGCGGGCCGCACTTCGCCCGCCAGGCCGACTTCGCCAAAGGCCAAAAAGCCTTTGGGCAAGGCTTTGCCGCGCAAGCTGGAGGTGATGGCCAGCATCACGGCCAGGTCGGCAGCCGGCTCGCTGATCCGCACGCCACCCACCGCATTGACAAACACATCCTGGTCCATGCAGGCCACGCCCGCGTGGCGGTGCAGCACCGCCAGCAGCATGGCCAGGCGGTCGCGGTCCAGGCCCACGCTCAAGCGGCGAGGACTGGGGCCACCGCTGTCCACCAGCGCCTGAATTTCGACCAGCATGGGCCGTGTGCCTTCCAGCGTGACCATGACGCAACTGCCGGGCACAGGCTCCGAATGTTGCGATAAAAAGATGGCACTCGGGTTGCTCACCCCCTTGAGGCCTTTTTCGGTCATGGCAAACACGCCAATCTCGTTCACCGCGCCAAAGCGGTTTTTGATGGCGCGGATCAACCTGAAGTTCGAATGCGTGTCCCCCTCGAAGTACAGCACCGTGTCGACCATGTGTTCCAGCACACGGGGGCCAGCCAAGGCCCCTTCTTTGGTCACATGGCCGACCAAAACGATGGTGGTGCCTGTGGATTTGGCGGTGCGCGTCAGGTGCGCCGCGCATTCACGCACTTGGGCCACCGAGCCGGGAGCCGAGGTGAGCTGGTCCGAATACACCGTCTGGATCGAGTCGATGATGGCAATGTTCGGCTGGCGCGATTGCAGGGTGTGCAGAATCTTTTCGAGCTGAATTTCAGGCAGCACTGGCACCTGCGAGGCCACCAGGCCCAGCCTGCGCGAGCGCATGGCGACTTGCGCGCCACTTTCTTCGCCCGTGACATACAAGGTGTTCATGCCACTGCGTTGCAAAGCGTCTACCGCTTGCAGCAGCAACGTCGATTTGCCAATACCCGGATCCCCGCCGATCAACACCACCCCGCCTTCCACCATGCCGCCGCCCAACACCCGGTCCAATTCGTCGATGCCGGTGGGGTGGCGCTCAAAATCAGCCGCTTCGATTTGCGACAAGGGCAGCACTTCAGAGGTGGGCGCCAAAGAGGCGTGCACCGAGCCAAAGCGGTTTTTACCGGCAGCGGGCTCCGCGGCACCTTCGATCAGGGTGTTCCAGGCATTGCAACTGGGGCATTTGCCCATCCAGCGAGCGCAGGTGCCGCCGCATTCGGTGCAGGTGTAAATCGATTTGTCTTTGGCCATGGGCAGTATCAGGTGCAAACATCAGGTAGCTTTGTAGTGTGCCTGATCCCCGGCTGTGAATGAGGCCCTTTTTGTCGAGTTTCATTGCGTACTGAACAGCTGCAAGAGGGTCCATGCTGCCTACAGCGGCATGGCTTGCAACGCCTCACGCAACGCCGCATTTGTTTCATGGCGCCACTGCGGCAGAACAGGCCTTGACAGGGCTGACTTTTGCAGAAAACTTCTAGTCTTGTAGCGCCTATTTGCTATTTTATTTTGTTTTTATTAGAACTAAATTGCGCATGCAATCTAATTTTTTTACAGGAGATCGACATGAGCAATCTGACAGTGGTTTTGAAGAAGTCCGATGGGCAGGAGCAGCGCACGGAAGTAAAAACGGGTGCGCCATTGCTGGTGAAGGTGCCGGCAGGCAGCCAAATTCATTTGGAGCTCAATGGCCAAAAAGTAGATGGTTCGCAAAAGTGGGGGGGCAAGACACTGCGCTTGGTCCAAATGGGCAAGATGCTGATGGTGGAAGCCGGAAGCGAGGTGGTCGTCGAATTGGAGAACTACTACACACAACCGATGGTGAGTTTGTATGGCGAACATTGGGATGTCTCTGATGCGAAGGGTTTGCAATTCACGCCGCAAGGGCTGCAGTTGACGCCCGAGGTGTTGGCTGAGGTACAAACGGCGGACAGCGGCGCAGCGGTGGGTTTGTTGGCGCCCGTTCTGACAACGGGGTCGGCCACCGCGGGGGTGGCCGCAGCTGCGGTGGCAGGCGGTTCAGCGGTTGCATCGGGTTCCTCAACAGCAGGGGCCGTTGTGGCGAAAGAAAAGTCATACCAAGCGGTATTGACACTGGGGCCGGTCACAGATGCTGGCGTGGGCACCAAGGTGGTGCTCTACAAAGCAGATGGAAGCAAGCTGGGAGAGATGAGTTACAACGCAGCGACCAAGGCGTTCGAATACATGGACAAGAGTGGCTACAGCGGGGTCTTGATCGCCGTGGCGGCGGATACCGATGCTGCGCCAGACTACATCAGCGAAGCGACGGGCGCGCGGACCAACATAGGTGACACCACAGACCTGATGGCAGTCTCGGTCATCGGGGCGGCAGAGACTGCGGTCAAGCTGAACATCACTTCGGCGACCACGCTGGCAGGCAATCGACTGGGGGTGGTGATCAGTGCAGGCGGCGCTCTGCAGTCGGTGGGTCAGGCGACCGATATCACGCAGGTGAGCAGCGTGAACGCTTGGGTTGCCACGGCACTTGGGCTTGGCGGTGTTGATCTGGTGCGCAGTGCACCGGTGAGCACTATCAATGAAGATGCCAGTGGGAATCTCGCATCCTCCAACGCCTACGGCAAAGTGCTGGCAGCCATGGCAGGCATGGTTGAAATCAACGGCTCAATTGATGCGAGTGTGAGCAAGTTGGCAAGCGGATTTGCGAGCGCAGACGCATTGAATGCAACGTCAAAGGCCGCGCTCGTGCAAGGCGCTTTGGTGGCCGAGGGCCAGACGAGCACGCAAACAGGTTTGAGTGCAGCTGTGCAAAGCCTGCTCAATGCGGACATCAGCAAAGTATTGATGCCGTCGAATTTGACGATTCAAGTCAAGGAAAACATCCCCTCGACGACGATCATTGGCAAGGCGATGGCCTTGGATGAAGCGCAAAGCGGGGTCAAATATTATTTGGCCGGTGGTGCGGACGACGGTAAGTTCTCCCTGAACAGCAGCACAGGCGAGCTCAAGTTTTGGGACACCACCAATCGCAACTTTGAAGCGCTGAGCGTCAACGGTTCGCAGCCGAGTTACCAAGTCAAGGTCAGGGCCACAGACGCTGCGAACAACAGCAAGATTCAAACGATCACGATCAAGCTGCTGGATGTCAATGAATTTGCGGTCTCGGACATCACCAATGTGGCTACCAACCCGACCCTCAAAGTCAAAGAAGGCGAAGTCGCGGGCACACAGCTGGGTTTGCAGGCCTTTGCCAAAGATGCAGATGGCACCAATAACACCATCACTTACAGCCTGGCCAAAGATGCCAACGCATCCGCAGATTACACAGACGCAGAGTTTGTGATTGATGCCAGCACAGGCTGGGTGAGCACCGCCAAGCCACTGGACTATGAGGCAGGAGCCAGCCGCACGATCTATATCAAGGCCAGCTCAGCGGATGGCAGCACCAAAGTCAAGAGCTTCACCGTGGGGCTGATCGATGTGGATGACACAGCCCCAGTGATCACCAATGCCAGCGCTCTGGCGGTCAATGAAAACGTCAACAAAGTTGCGCAGTTGACCGCACAAGATCCAGACACGCCGAACGCGGGACAAATCAGTTATGCCATCACAGGCGGCGCTGACAAAGCTTTGTTCGAAGTGGTCAATGGCGAGCTGCGCTTTATTGCAGCGCCTGACTTTGAAAGCCCCAAGGACAGCAAGAAGTCGAACAAGTACGAAGTGGAGGTGACAGCCAGTGATGGTGTTAACAAAGCCGCCAAATTGTTCGCCATCAATGTCAACGATGTGCTTGAAACAGGGCCGGTGTTGACCGTGGCCAACAACTTGGTGGCGGCATCAGACCAAACTGCCGTGACCACCCTGACCAGCAGCACGGCCAAGGCAGGTATGGTTGCCAGCTACAGCCTTGCCGGAGGAGCCGATGCG
>Ga0304729_1000924_pt1 | contig 20219 bp, 17 predicted proteins | sample C_131016_MF_Meta_FD_190475 | JGI IMG/M metagenome (GOLD analysis project Ga0304729, IMG submission 190475) | Freshwater microbial communities from Lake Croche, Canada to study carbon cycling - C_131016_MF_MetaG (v2) (version 2) | ecosystem: Environmental > Aquatic > Freshwater > Lake | place... | reverse complement strand
CTTTCACCATATTGTTAAAGCGCTCAGATTTATTGTTATTGCGCGTTGGATCAGGTTGCTGCTTTTTAAAGATTGCAATTAATTGGCGCACTCGAATAGTTAAGAGAACGAGGGCAAAGACTGTAACCAGGTACGAGATAGTGGCCAGCGCTAGCTTCATGAACGCTAGGGTAATCGTTAAGCGGGGATAAATACCTTTGAAGTAAAGGATTTCCCAATCAAGGTCCGTGCGGCCTTGAGATCGGCTATTACACCTGCAGATATAGCCTGTACAGCGATATTGCCGAAGAGAGTTGCCTCAACTGGGCCAGTCTTTACTGTGACACCACATATATCGGCAGTTAATTGGTTCAGTAAATCATTCTGTGAACCGCCACCCAAGATGTGAATCAATTCGATGGTGCGCCCAGTGACTGCAGAAATCTCTGCGAGAGTCTTCTTGTATGCATGGGCCAGACTATTAAGAATACAGATTGCGTATTCCCCATGGTTTTCAGGAGGGATTAGCCCTCGCACAACACAATATGTATGGATACGTTGTGGCATCCCACCAGGTGGCGCAAAGAGTGGATCATTGGGGTCGATCAATGTAGTGAAAGCTTTTGCTGCAATTGCTAACTCTAGAAGTTCTGGCATTTCATAGTCACGACCTTCGGTATGCCAGTGTCGGCGGCACTCTTCAAGAATCCACATTCCAGTTACATTCTTGAGTGCACGGACAGTTCCATCTACTCCGAGCTCGTTGGTGATATTGGCAGCAAACGCTTCTGGAGTGGTTACAGGTGCATCGAGTTCAACTCCGACAAGCGACCATGTCCCGCTGGAAATGTATGCCTCGGAGTTGCGGTTATTGAATGGAACACCGGCAATCGCAGCCGCTGTGTCGTGCGAGGCGGTTGCGACGACATTGATTCCATCGAGCACATCGAAGCCCTTCACAACTCCTATAAGTGTTCCGGGTTCATGCAGTTCGGTAAAGAGATCCTCGCGAATTCCGGCGAGTGCAATCAACTCAACGTCCCAGTCGCGGGTACGTGTATTAAGGGCCTGAGTGCTCGATGCGTTGGTTACTTCAGTAGATAATTTCTGAGTCAAAAGGAAATTAACGAGGTCGGGTAGCATTAAAAACTTTGCCGCTTGCTTATATTCTGGAAGTTCGCGAGCAGCATAGAGTTGATAGATCGTATTAAAGGGTAGGAATTGAATTCCGGTCGTAGAGTAAATCCGCTCTTTACCAATTTTCTTTGAAAGCGCCTCATATGCAATCGCATTACGAGGATCGCGATAAGCATGAACCGGCGGAAGATATTGATTTGAAGAGCTAATAAAGCCGTAATCAACCGCCCAAGAGTCAACGGCAAGGCTGATGGGGTCAGATTTCTTCACGGCTTCTCGCAAGCCCGTAAAGACTTCAGAGAGAATTAAATCCCAATTCCACAGAAGAGATCCATCGCTTTGCGGAAGAACTTCATGGAGAAAGCGGTGCACAACATCCAGTGAGATCGAATCGCTACCAACCCGTCCTATAGCGACTCGACCACTGGTTGCACCAAGATCTACTGCAAGAAATTCAAACATGGAGATCTATCGCATAAATGCGGCAGCGACTCCACTGTCGACAGGAATATGAAGACCGGTGGTCAGTGAGAGATCAGATGTGCAGAGAACAAATACTGCTGCTGCAATATTTTCTGGCAGTACTTCTCTCTTCAAAATCGAACGTTGTGCGTAGTACTCACCAAGCTTCTCCTCTTCTACACCGTAGACAGCAGCGCGGTTTGCACCCCATCCTGATGAGAAGATTCCTGAACCACGAACAACACCATCAGGGTTAATTCCATTGACACGAATTTGATGTGCTCCAAGTTCAGCAGCCAGCAGACGCACTTGATGCGCTTGGTCTGCCTTCGTTGCACCGTATGCGATGTTATTAGGACCGGCAAAGATTGAGTTCTTTGATGAGATATAGACGATATCTCCACCCATCTTCTGAGCAATCATTGCCTTTGCGGCTTCTCGTGACATTAAGAATGAACCGCGAGCCATCACATCATGCTGCAAATCCCAATCAGCGACAGTTGTATCAACAAGTGCCTTACTTAGTGAGAGACCAGCGTTATTGACAACGAGGTCAACGCCACCAAAGGCGAGGGAAGAAGCATGAACAGTTGCGATGATTGCATCTTCATCCGTGACATCAACCTTGACTGCAATTGCCTTATCTGAATTGCCAATCTCAGCAGCAACAGCTGTTGCTGCATCTAGATCGCGATCTGCAACAACAACGCAGGCACCTTCTGCTGCAAGGCGAAGGCATGTTGCCCGACCAATTCCGGAGCCGCCACCAGTGACGATTGCGATGCGGCCAGCTAGCGGCTTTGCCTTTGGCAACCGGCGCAGCTTTGCCTCTTCAAGATCCCAGTACTCAATATTGAACTTTTCCAATTCAGCAATTGGCTTATATGTCGAAACAGATTCAGCACCACGCATCACATTGATAGCATTGATATAGAACTCACCTGCAACGCGAGCAGTCTGCTTATCTTTTCCATAGCTAAACATTCCAACGCCTGGAACCAAGATGATGAGCGGATCTGCCCCACGCATCGCAGGACTTTCAGGCTTTGCATACTTCTTGTAGTAAGCAGCATACGTTTGACGATACTTTTCATGGAGTTCATGTGCACGAGCAATAACATCTTCCACAGATGCATCTGCAGGGGTATCAAGCACCATTGGTGAAATCTTTGTACGCAAGAAGTGATCTGGGCATGATGTGCCAAGAGCTGCAAGACGTGGCAGTTCAGAGTGAGAAATGAAATCAAGAACTACATCGGTATCACTAAATCCACCGAGCATTGGCGCATCCATTGATGCGATGCCACGAAGTGCTGGTGCAAGAAGTGCTGCCTTTGCTCTGCGGGCTTCCGGTGAAAGTGGAGCCCTCTCTTTAACAAGTGTTCCAAATGGATCCTTCTTACCCTTTGCAGCTAAGAATTTTTCAGCCTTTTCAATTGCTTCGATAGAGCGCTTCTCACACTCAGCTGAAGTCTGTGCCCATGTGGTTAATCCATGTCCGCCAAGGATTACACCTTTTGCTGCTGGATTTTCCCTCGCCATCTTTGCAATATCAAGACCAAGTTGGAAGCCAGGACGGCGCCAATCAACCCAGAGAATTTCATCTCCGAAACATTCTTTTGTCAGCGCTGGACCATCTACGGCTGTAGCAAGGGCGATAATGGAATCAGGATGCAAATGATCGACATGTGCGATATCAACAAGCCCGTGCATCGCTGTATCAATACTTGGAGCTGCTCCACCGCGTCCGAATGTGCAGTAATCAAAGAGAGCGACCATCTCATCTTCATGTTCAACGCCCCGATAAACATCAACTAGTGCGCGCATTCGATCAAGATAGAGACCAGCAAGACCTGCCTCTTTCAATGTTCCTAAATCTCCACCAGAGCCCTTCACGTAAAGGACTTCAACATCCTTACCTGTTGATGGATCTTGTGCGGCGCCCTTTGCAGAAGTGTTTCCACCTGCATAGTTGGTGAACTTTGGATTACTCCCGAGACGGTTACTGCGCCCCAATAACTCTTCAATTGTCTTATTCGCCATCTACTTAAGCACCCCACCCAGCTTGATTTCCACCAACGCGGTCCGTTGCAATCTTCTTCGCATATCCACTTGCTGCATATGCCTTCATTGGTTCTGGATCAATTCCCTTTTCGCTGCGCCATTCGCGCAGGAGTCCACGAGTATCAGTGTTGTATGCATCCATCAAGACTTCATGTCCTGCAAGAACATCACCTGCAAGTTGCGCCTTCTTGAGCGCATCTTGATCAACAAGAACTGCCTTAGCTACTGCTTCTTGCACATTCATGATGGAGCGAATCTGGCCAGGAATCTTGGCTTCAATGTTGTGGCATTGATCAAGAACGTATGAAACAGGAGTTCCCACATCAAAACCACCATTGATATTTACTTCATGCATGATGCGGAACAACTGGAATGGATCTGCTGCACCAACAATAAGATCATCATCAGCATAGAAACGTGAGTTAAAGTCGAATGCACCAAGGCGCTTTGCACGAAGTAAACCAGCGACAATGAACTCAATATTTGTTCCCGGTGCGTGGTGGCCAGTATCAACAACAACCATCGCCTTAGGACCAAGTGCCATGCAGTGAAGAAGTGATGTGCCCCAGTCAGGAACGTCTGTGTGGTAAAAAGCTGGTTCAAAGAACTTATATTCAAGCAACATGCGCTGGTTAGCACCGAGACGGGCATAAACCTTGGCAAGGGATTCGGCTAAACGATCTTGGCGATCTGCGATGTTGTCTTGTCCTGGGTAGTTGGTTCCATCTGCGAACCAGAGCTTGAGATCTTGAACTCCAACTTGATCCATGATGTTGATGCAATCGAGTAAGTGAGCAACTGCATTTGCGCGAACCTTAGGATCTGGAGCACAGACAGAACCGAGGATGTATTGATCATCTTGGAAGGTATTGGAATTAATCGTGCCTAGCTTTACGCCCAAGCCTTGTGCATGTGTTGCAAAGTCTTTGTAATCAGCAACCTTGTCCCATGGAATATGGAGAGCAACTGTTGGGGCAGCACCGGTGTACTTATGTACCTGCGCGGCATCTGCAACTTTCTCGTATGGATCGCGAGGTACGCCTGGCTGACCGAAGACCTTAAATCGAGTTCCAGAGTTGCCATAGGCCCATGAAGGAGTCTCAACACCTAAACGGTTGAGTACTGCTTTTACTTCATTTGTGCTTGCCATAGTCGTATCCCATTTCTTCTTATTCTTCGTTACTTGAGGTAGAAAACATTTTCCAGTTTGAGGAAACCTTCATCTGGTCTGCGACCTTCGAGCGCCTCAAAATATTCAGCCATAAATGCCTGCCAACGTTCGTTGACATCTTTTGTAGCCATGCCATCAAGAGCTTTCTGTAGATCTGGTGTTTCAAAGTAACCAATCAAAGTTGCGTCACTGCGGTCAAGGAATAGCGAGTAGTTATGCCATCCAGTTTCAGAGAGAGCTTCAAGCATCTCGGGCCAGACGTTTTGGTGGTGCAGGACGTACTCATCAAGCTTCTCCTTACGAAGCTTGAGTCGGAATCCAACTCTCTCCACGGCTACCTCGATTGAAACGATTCATTTACAATGGACTGACCGTAAGTGGAATTTGAGCGTGAGTCAACCCAGTGCCAATAACAATTCGGTGAAGATTCACCCTTTTAATTGACACGGTTCAATCACGAGGGCAGACTCTCGTTCCATGAGCGTAAGCCTTCGTGATGTAGCCAAGGCGGCGAAGGTCTCAGTCGGCACTGTTTCAAACGTCCTTAACCGCCCTGAAGTTGTGGCCCCAGAAACACTCGCCCGTGTTCAAGGCACCATCAAGGCAATGGGATTTGTACCCAACGGCTTTGCGCGCCACCTTCGTTCGGGCAATAGCCGAACTCTGGGCTTGATAGTCCCTGACGTCGCAAACCCATTCTTCACTGAGGTTGCTCGCGGCGTCGAAGATGCTGCGAGCAAGCGTGATTATGCAGTTTTTCTTTGCAACTCGGACGAATCTGCCACCAAGGAAGAGCGTTATATAAATGTTTTGATTCAACAGCAAGTCCGTGGCGTACTCATTACTCCGGCAGATTTGAAATCGGATCGCCTCGAGGCGATGCGTGATCGTGGAATCGCCGTCGCTCTCGTGGATCGCGAAATCAAGGGACGTAAGCAATGTTCTGTTTCTGTAGATGACGTGCACGGTGGACAGTTAGGAATTGAATATTTAACTGGACTTGGACATACCGATATTGCATGGGTCTGTGGTCCTGACAGTATTCCTCAGGTTGCAGACCGTGGAGCTGGGGTTGCAAAAGCGGCAAAGGTTGCTGGTGCCACAATTGAGATAGTTCGAGTCTCACTAATGAATGCGGCACAGGGTGAAGAAGCTACTAAGAAAATTCTCACTCTCAAGAAAACTCCTACTGCTATCTTTTGCGCAAATGACTTGTTAGCCCTCGGGGTAATGCGCTCACTGAAAGAAAATAAAATTCGTATCCCAGAACAGATTTCAGTCCTAGGTTATGACAATATTGAGTTTGCACCATCAGCTGCCGTACCGCTTTCATCGATTGCCCAGCCTGCATATCAAATGGGCGTCACAGCTGCCGATCTCATTCTCAATGAGTGCGAAGAAGCCGACACTCACGAACATCAACAGATTCGTTTTCAACCGCAATTAGTTGAACGCGCATCGACAGGAAAACGCTAACTACTGACGATTGAGAAAGCGCACATGCTTCGGCGTTAATTCATCAAGTGAATTGACTCCAAGTAACTTCATATTACGAACCATCTGAGTGCGCATAATTTCTAAAGCTCTCTCAACACCGTCTTGCCCACCAGCCATAAGGCCGTACAAGTAAGCGCGGCCGACGTAGGTAAATTGAGCACCGAGAGCCACGGCGGCTAAAACGTCAGCACCATGCATGATTCCGGTATCGATATGGATCTCGTAATCCTTCTTAAATTCCTTTTTGATATCGGCAAGTAGATGCAACATCACTGGTGCACGGTCAAGCTGACGGCCACCGTGATTTGAGAGCAAGACAGCATCAGCACCTAACTTGGCAGCCTTCTTTGCATCTTCAAGGTTTTGAATACCTTTAACGGTCAGAGTTCCATCCCATTGTTGGCGGATCCACTTGAGATCTTCCCAGGTCATTGTGGGATCGAACATGTAATCAAGAAGTTCACCTACAGTGCCTTCCCAGTTTTTCATCGACGCAAACTCAATCGAAGGAGTTGTTAAGAAGTTAATCCACCAAGCTGGTCGTGGAATTGCATTGATTACTGTGCCGGCAGTTAAACGTGGCGGAACTGTTAAACCGTTTCGGTAGTCGCGAATACGTTGTCCTGCAGCTGGAACATCGACGGTAAGCATGAGGTTCTTTACACCAGCACGTTTTGCACGTTCGACGAGCGCCATGCTGCCTTCGCGGTCTTTCCACATATAGAGCTGGAACCAGTTGCGACCTTCAGGTGATGCTGCAACTACATCTTCAATAGTGCTTGTTCCAAGAGTTGAAAGAGTAAATGGAATTCCAAATTTTTCAGCTGCACGTGCTCCAGCAATTTCTCCTTCAGTCTGCATCATGCGAGTAAAACCAGTAGGAGCAATTCCTACAGGCATTGAGAATTTTTCACCGAGTGTGGTGCGAGTTAAATCCGCAGTGGATACATCTTTAAGAATGCTTGGAATGAATTCAAGGTCGCGAAATGCCTGGCGGGCTCGCTCAAGACTTACTTCACTTTCTGCAGATCCATCCGTGTAATCAAATGGGCCTTTAGGTGTTCGCTTCTTGGCGATATCGCGCAGATCCCAAATTGTGTATGCCTGCTCAAGACGGCGCCTCTTGCGGCGAAGGGTGGGCAGGGAAAATTTAAGGAGAGGTGCTAGCTCAGATGGTTTCGGGAATTGACGCTTTACATTCTTTCCCACGGGAACCACCTTCATCTGCGCTCATTGGAGTTGAATGCTTACAATAAATCACCATCAAATTAGTGCAATTCGAACTCCAGGCTCGGATCGAGGGCCGTCATTTAGTGGGTCCGCTTAGGGTAGGGGTTGAAATGTTCAATAATCAAGGGCTCGGTACGCGTAAAAACGTAATGAAACCGTTACAAATCTCCTGCGAAAATTCATTGACGGCTAGGTCACAACACCACTAAATTCCCCTCTAAGGTTGAAACGATTCAACTAAAATCTACCTCAGGAGGATAGATGAAGACAATGATGAAGCGCGGAATTGCTCTCGCGCTGCCTCTCGCGCTTATCTTTGGAGTGACAGTTGCTACTCCATCGCATGCTGCAGATACACAAATTACTTGGCTTGTCGATAACGGCCAGGCCAACCAAGATGCTGCAAACGCTCTAGTAGCTGCCTACATGAAGATCAATCCAACCGACAAAGTCACCGTGGTTCCTCGCCCAGGTGGCACCGATGGAGATAACTTGGTCAAGACAAAGCTTGCAACAGGTTCGATGGAAGATGTATTCACATACAACTCCGGATCACTCTTCCAAGCGCTTGCTCCTACTAAGAATCTCATGGACATGACAAATGAGCCATATATGAAGAATGTACTCTCCGGATTTTACCCAGTTGTTTCTGCAGGTAAGAAAATTTACGGAGTCCCATTTGGAACAGCAAACGTTGGTGGAATTCTCTACAACAAGAAGATTTACGCAAAACTCGGCTTAAAGATTCCACTAACTTGGGACGAGTTCATGGCTAATAACAAGAAGATCAAGGCTGCTGGAATTGATCCAGTTATCCAGTCATACAAGGAAACTTGGACTTCACAACTCTTCGTTCTTGCTGATTACTTCAATGTTCAAGCTGCGTATCCAAACTTTGCTGCTGATTACACAGCAAATAAAGAGAAGTATGCAAAGAATCCAGTTGCTCTTCGCGGGTTCCAATATATTGAAGAACTTAAGAAGCTCAACTACTTCAACCGTGATTACGCATCAACTACCTATGCACAAGCGCTTGATAAGCTCGCGCTAGGACAAGGTGCTCACTACCCAATGGCTACTTGGGCAATCCCACAGATTGCAGCACAGCAACCAGGAAACCTAGAGGATGTTGGCTTCTTTGCACAGCCAGGTCCAAAGGCGAGCGTGAACGGTGTAACAGTATGGGTTCCATCTGGAACATACATCCCTGCAAGTACTAAGAACGCTGCAGCTGCAAAGAAGTTTGTAGGCTGGATGACAACCGCTAAGGCTGTTGACGTTATGAACGGTGTTGAAGGATTTGCTGGTGGACCTTATTACATCAAGGGCGCAAACATCCCTAATGCTCTTCCAGGTGCAGTCCAGGATGTCATGAAGTACTTCGCCAAGAATGCAACTGCTCCGGCACTTGAATTCGTCTCACCTATCAAGGGACCAAATCTTGAGAAGATTCTGGTCGAAGTTGGACTAGGAATCACACCTGCCAAGAAGGCGGCCGCTGCATACGATGCAGATGTCGTAAAGCAGGCAAAACAGCTTGGACTTCCGGGCTGGTAATTAAGAATAGATAGGACTGGTGGGCCACTTCGGTGGCCCACCAGTTTCTCTTATGTAACTTTGATGAAATGGTGATCTGTGAGTAAGGCAAAGCAAAAGAAGATAGCAAATCCGTACTCCTATGCCTTAATAGCCCCAATCGGAATAATCTTCACAATTTTCTTCGTTATTCCCACCATAGTTTCCTTCTTCTTCTCCATGACACGTTGGACTCTCTTTGATTGGCACTTTGTTGGATTTGAAAACTTTGTTCAATACTTTAAAGAGGCATCGCTTGCAATCGGTTTTAAAAATACATTGATTTACGGAGTAGTGACATCAGGTCTAAAAGTAGTCTTTGGTTTAGCTCTGGCTCTTCTACTTACCGGTCGGCTTCGTTCAAAAGGATTCTTGCGCTCGGTTGTCTATTTTCCCGTGTTGGTTTCAACCATCGGAGTTGGTTTCACTTTTAGCATTCTTATGGATCCGAATTATGGAGCGATCAATAAAGCGATTGTCTCGTTTGGTAAATCCATCGGTTGGGAAACTTACGGACCGGGTTGGCTAGTTGACCCAAACCTTTTGCCGCTATTTTCTGTTGCCTTTGTTGATGTTTGGAAAGGTGTTGGAATAGCAACTGTCCTTTATATGGCAGGGCTTGCAGCCATACCTCAGGAATATTATGAAGCGCTAGCCGTTGATGGCGGAGGTGCTTGGGATAAATTTAGGAACATCACACTTCCGCTAGTTAGACCAGCAACATCTGCGGTTGTCATTTTAAGCTTCATTGGTGGGCTGCGTTCATTCGATCTGATTTGGGCAATGACTAATGGCGGACCAGGCTTCCTCTCAGATGTAATTGCCTCAATCAACTATAAGCAGTACCAAGCAGGCTTCTATGGACTGGCGACAGCAGGAAACGTGATTCTCCTATTCTTTGTTCTGGCGATTATCGGCCCTGTTTACTGGTTCTTCAATAAGAAGGAGAAGCAGGCATGAAGAAATTCTTGCGCAAATACGGTTTAGATTTTGTCGCTATTCCCGTCGGGCTTTTCGTCTTTGCAGCCCCATTTATATTGATATTTCTTACCGCCTCAAAGAATTCGAAAGAGTCATTCCAATTCAATTTCCAATTGGGAGAAAAGTTTCTTCTCTGGAAGAACATAAAAACCGTATTAGGAACTAATAATGGAGTTGTGATCAGAGCATTCATCAACTCAACTATCCTCACCGTAGTTTCTGTCACACTCATTGTATTTGTGAGCTCCATGGCAGCCTTTGTATTTGCGCGACGCCCAGGAAAGTTAACAACCGTCGCAAATCTCATGGTTCTTGCAGGCCTTGTTGTCCCTCCAGCTGTGGTTCCCACCATCTGGGTGCTCCAAAGACTTCATCTCTTCAAGACAATGCAAGGACTTATCTTTATTGAAGTGGCGTATAGCGCGGCATTCTCAATCTTGATTTATAAGGGATTTATTGCATCTATCCCTAAAGAAATTGATGAAGCTGCAGCTATGGATGGCTGCACTGGATTTGCACTTTATCGCCGAATCATTTTTCCACTGCTAATGCCGGTCAATGTGACAATTATTGTGACAACCTCAGTTGCTATCTTTAATGACTTTACCAACCCGCTCTACTTCCTGCCGGGTAACGAAAACGCAACAGTTCAATTAACTCTCTTCTACTTCCAGAGCGCATATTTAACTCAGTACAACTTGCTCTTCACCGACATCCTATTGATCACAATTCCACCACTTATCGTCTTCATCATCTTCAACAAAAAGATCGTTTCAGGACTTACCGCGGGCGCTGTTAAAGGTTAGTTTCAACCAAACAAAGGGGATCGACATGTCATCACTTCCATCTACTTCTCAGCGCGATGAGGAAACTCGTGTTATTGGCTTGCAAACACAGTTCTCAGCAGATCTCATTGGTCTACCGGTGGTTGAACCTGTATTAACATGGCAAGTTTCAAGTTCTCGCAGCGATGCAGTGCAAGTTGGATATGAAATATCCTCGCTGGATAACGACGGAAAGATAATCACTTCAACCGCGGTCGAATCTGCCGAGGCTATCGAAATTGTTGCAGCTGGTCATATTTCAAAGGCCCGTGAGGTAAAGCATCTGCGTGTTCGCATTGCAACTCAATACGGATGGTCTGATTACAGCCCTATTGCAAAATTTGAAACTGCTCTCTCTTCAGGTGCCGATTTCAAAGGTGACTCAATCGGAGATGACTCCTCTCACTCCGAACCTTCCCCAATCCTGCGTAAGGAATTTCAATCAGGTAAGCAAGTAAAGAGTGCGCGACTTTATGCGACTTCAGAAGGTATTCATGCGCTATATATCAATGCAGTTCCGGTCACTGATGAATTCTTTACACCTGGATGGACCGCATACGATGATCGTCGTACTTACGTAACGCACGATGTAACTTCACTTATTCAAGATGGAGGCAACTGCATTAGCGCTGAGTTAGGTGACGGCTGGACTCGCGGGAAGCTCGGATTTATGAATATGTATGACAACTACGGCAAGAAGATTCACCTATTGGCTCAACTAGAGATCCACTACTCCGATGGTTCTAGCGATGTCGTAGTTACCGATAAGACTTGGAAGGTCTCTTCCGGCGAAATCCAATTTGCTGACATCTACGACGGAACCACAATTGATTACACAAAACGTCAAAAGGGATGGCAGCTCGCTGGGTTCAATGATTCTGCCTGGGCGGCACCCGTGGTCTACCCATTTGCAAAAGAGACTCTTTCAGCCCGCACCTCAACACGCGTCGTAAAGATTGAAGAATTTGCATCAAGAGTTCTTGATGCAAAGAACACAACCCGCACCCTGCTTGACTTCTCACAGAATATTTCAGGTTGGGTTCGCTTAACGGTTGATGGAAAGAAAGGTGACGTAGTCACAATTCGCCACGCAGAAGTTCTCGAACCAGGACCAAACCTGCATACAGCGGCGCTTCGCACTGCGAAGGCGACAGATCACTTCACCCTTGATCGTGATGGACGCCATGTGCTAGAACCAAAGTTTACTTTTCATGGATTCCAATTTGCCGAGGTAACTGGCCCTGCAAAGTTTGTCTCTGCAGTTGGAGTTGCGATTTCTTCAGCAAATGAACGCCGTGGGTACTTCACATCATCTGATGCTCGACTCAACCGACTTCACCAGAATGTTGTTTGGTCGATTGCAGACAATATGGTCTCTGTTCCGACAGATTGCCCACAGCGCGATGAGCGATTGGGCTGGACAGGTGATGCACAAGCAATTGCAATGACATCCAATACTCTCTTTAAGTTAGATAGCTTCTGGCGCAACTGGCTCACCGATCTTTGGGTTGACCAGAAGAGGGTAGGCGGTGTTGGTGCTGTTGTTCCAGATATTTTGTCAAAGCAACCATCCCCAGCAGAAGGTGCAGGTTGGGTTATCACAGACCGCGCGGGCTGGGCCGACGCTGCAACGATTGTTCCGATGGCTGCATACGAGTCATATGGAAGTGCTGCGACTCTGACGCAACAGGTAGAAAGTATTCGTGCTTACGTTGAAAGCTTGTCTGCACACCGTAAGGGTGAGAAGTTTTTACCTGAGGAGTTCCAATTTGGTGATTGGTGCGACCCTGATGCACCTGTTGATCAACCGTGGCTTTCAAAGGTCAAGGCGCAATTCGTCGCTAACGCGTTCTTTGCGAACACAGTTCAGCTAGCTGCTGAAACAGAAGCGCTGGTGGGCGACGCTGCACACCAGAAGAAGTTTGCAGATCTCGCATCAACCCTTAAGAGAGATATTTGGGAACACTTCGGTCAAGAGGCGAAAGAGACAACTGCTGGTTGCTCGATTGCGCTTGAATTCGGAATCGTTCCTGAATCTGAGAAAGCGGCCGTTGCAAGGATTCTGAGCGACACAGTCATTGCAGATGAAGGCAAGATCACGACTGGATTCCTCGGAACTCCATTGATCTTGCACGCGCTCTCTAAGAATGGCTATTTCACCGCTGCATACACAATGTTGATGCGACGCAAAGTCCGCTCTTGGCTCTACCAAGTAGATCAAAAGGCAACAACAGTGTGGGAGCGTTGGGACGCTATCCGTGAAGATGGTTCAATCCACAAAGGTGAGATGGCAACTTCTTCAGCAGAGCAGCCAGATGCATCAATGATCTCCTTTAATCACTATGCCTACGGTGCTGTCATTGATTGGGTCTATCGCAACGTTGCAGGAATTGCGCCAACGACAAAGAACCCCGGATATCGCCACATCACATTTGCACCTCGACCTGGTCAAGGATTCACCTATGCATCTGCGGAGATCAATACTCCACTGGGTAAAGCTGGGATCTCTTGGGAGATTGTTGGCGACAGTGTTCTTTCTGCGAAGATTTCGGTTCCATTCGGATCTCGCGCAGTGATTGACTTTCCAGTTTCTTCTAGTTCAGTGCTTCGTGTCAACGGAAAAACTGTTTCGAATAAGGTTGAAGTTGGGCATGGACATTACGAGGTGACTACCAGTGCACCCGTGATTGCTGAATTTAAAGTTGCTCTTTAAAACTTATCAGGAGCTCTTTAAAACGCCGGGTTCAAAGAGAATTGCATCTGCAGGCTTTATCGCTCGGATGCCGGTTGCGATGGACTCCATCGCAATTATTCTTTTTGTGCATTCAGTTGAGAGTAGATACTCGATAGCAGGTGCGCTCACGGCTGTGGCAGCGCTTACAACCGTATTTTCATCTCCACTATGGTCAAAAGTTGCCGATCAACGTGGTCAAGCTTTTGTCCTAAAAATTGCTATCCCGATGCGTGTAATCGCAATTATTTCGTTTCTTCTGCTCGTGAAGAATGGGGCACCAATCTGGACGTGGTTTATCTCCATTTTTATCGCCGAATGTGGTTCGGTGAGCATTGGGTCGATGACTCGTCGTCGCTGGGTAAATCTCATCGACAATAAGAATAAAGACCTTCTCTCAACGTCATACGCCTTTGAATCCCTATTGGATGAATTTGTCTACATCATCGGGCCAATCATCACTACAGCCATTGTTGCTGCCACAGAACCAGTTGCAGGACTAATACTTGGTATCTGCTTCCTCGTTATAGGAGTTCCACTCATTGCCACACATAGAAATTCAGATCCGGCCATTGAGCCTCGTGAATTGGGTGAGAAATTAAAATCGGTAACGCGGAATAGAAAGTTACAAGCAGTGGGGATACCTTTAACAATCGCGGGAGGATGTTTTAGTGCTATAAATATTTCAGTTGTTGCATTCGCTAATGAAAAATCGATGGCATCTACCGCAGGGTTAGTTCTTGGGGCGTGGGCTGCAGGCGGTGCCGTTTCTGCGATTATCAATGGAGCGATAACCTGGAGAATTTCACACGGGGTTCGCTATCTCAGTTATCTCGCTGGCATTACCGTGGTTGCAATCAGCTTTCCCTTTATAAGCAACCTTTACTTACTAGCCTTTGCTCTTTTCCTACAAGGTATGTGTATTGGACCATTACTTCCTAATGGATTACCTCTAGTTACTAACTCTGTACCAGCTTCACAGATGACGCATGCAATCACTTTGGTAACTTCTGGAATTCCATTAACTGGAGCACTTTCAAGTTTCTTATCCGGAAGAATCATCGATAGTTATGGCGCACGGGCAGGAATGTGGCTGCCATTTGCCTTCTTACTCTTAGCTTGCGCGTCGACGATTCCGTACTTAAAAGAGTACAGAGATTAAATTTAACGCCACTTAGTCGCGAGGCTAAAACCAACTGCAATAAAGCTGAAACCAATGATCATGTTCCATGCGCCGATACCTGGAATTGGGTAGGCAGTCTGGCTGATGTAGAAGACTACGATCCAGAGCAAGCCGATGAGGAAGTTAGCGACCATCACTGGTGCAAGCCATGATGGGCTCTCGAGAAGAACTGACTCTTCTTCTACGTGGTGCTGCTCTACGTGAGCGTGCTGCTCCTGAACCTTCTTACGCAATTTCGACTTTGGCATAGGCCCTAGGTTACAGCACAATTACGGCATGGCTCGAATCCTCGTCATCGATAACTATGACTCCTTCGTCTTCAATCTGGTGCAATATCTGCAGCAGTTAGGCGCCGAGTGCACCGTTGTTCGCAATGATGAAGTTGAGGCGAGCGAAGCTTCCAAATATGACGGAGTACTTATCTCCCCAGGTCCTGGAACGCCAGATAAAGCGGGTGTCAGTATTGCGATGATCAACTACTGCGCCGAACACTCAATTCCACTCTTCGGAGTTTGTCTTGGCCATCAAGCGATTGGAGAAGCTTTTGGAGCAACGGTTTCTCGCGCACCAGAGTTATTGCATGGAAAGACTTCACAGGTAATTCATAACAGTTCTGGTGTCCTTGCAAATCTCCCATCACCATTTACTGCAACTCGTTATCACTCACTTGCAGTAGAACGTGACACTGTACCTGCAGTTTTAGAAATTACTGGAGCAACTGATTCTGGTGTTGTGATGTCAATGCGCCACACATCTCTACCTATTGAAGGTGTGCAGTTCCACCCTGAATCTGTTCTCACAGAGCATGGCCATCTGATGCTTGCTAACTGGTTGGTCAAATGTGGCGATGCTGATGCACCCAAGCGAGCAGTTGGATTGACACCAGTGTTAGGTAAATCTAAATAACCTAAGCTTTATTCCAGTTGATAAATACTTTTCCAGATTGATAAGTTGCTACAGGATGGGCGAACTCCATCGGTTCAAGTTGTTCAGCTGAAACAAGCTCTATGGAATCCAAGGCACCAAGTAATTGTGTTAAAGATTCTTGTATAACTGAACGCGCAAGTTGTTGCCCTAAACACCCATGGATCCCATGGCCAAATGAGAGATGAGCTTGAATTTCGCGATCTAATTTCAATTGGTCAGGCTCTGCCCAAATTTCTGGATCACGGTTAACTGCAACGGGGGATACAGAAACACTCTGACCTAAACCAATCGCTTGGCCAGCAATTTCGATCTCCTCTGTTGCAGTCCGTGGGAATAAGGTTACAAACATGGCGCAGTACCGCATGAGCTCTTCAATTGCTTCTTGTGATACAGGAAGATTATTTTTTAATAGCGCTAGCTGTTCTGCATTTTGTAAGAGAGCGACCATACTTGTTGAGATCAAATAAGCGACCGAGTCGCGCCCAGAAGTAAAGAAGACGTAAATCAGGCCCTCTATTTCGGCGCGCGTGAGTTCAGATTGAATGAGATGCGAAATGAGATCTTCGCCAAGATTCTCTTTCTTGAAGTTATGAACTGCCCGAAGAAATGTAATTCGATCAAGACGACTCGAAGATTGAACGAACGTCTGTTTAAATTCATCAATCATAAAGTCGGGAATGCCGAGCACAAAGGCATGATTTGCAATTGAAATTGGCTCACTAAAGTGTTCTGTCAGGTCTACTGGCTGCTGCTGATTGAGTAAGTGAGTGAGCTGCCGCGATACAAGAGCAGAAATAGTGTCAGAATATGAATTGACGGCTTTAAAAGAAAACTTCGATGTTACCGAGCGTCTGCACTTTCGATGCTGCTCTCCATCAAGAGCTAGCAAATCGGCGCTCTCGATTGCTAATTTATCTTCTGCATCGATAAATTCCTCTTTTGGTAATCGGGGAGCCAACCCCGGAAATCGATGCGGCAATTGGCTGAAACGAGAGTCAATTAGGATTACTTGGGAAAGTCTCTGTTCAAGTGCAATCCACCCGTCATGACCATCGGCGTAAATCAGTTGAGATATGGGCGAATCTTCACGCCACTGCTTAAGAGTTGATGATGGCGTGAGTGGTGTTCCATCAGCTGGAAGATTGTTCTTGTGTGGACAATCCATTTTCTAATCCCTACGGAGCCTTATTAATCGTAATCGTTACTGACTTACCAATTGTTTGTGTTGTGCCAGCATCTGGTGCCTGCCTGATTACAACACCGATAGGTTGTGTTGCGTCGTAAGCGTTAAATTCCTTGATGAGGAATCCTGCTTGAATCAGTAAAGTCTTAGCTTGGATTGATTCAATGCCAATTAAGTTTGGAACAGTTACTTCACCGCTAGCAATGGTGAGAACAACAGCGCTTCCAGCTGTTGCGACCGATCCCACGGGTGGAGTGACATCTAGAACGGTTCCTTGCGGTTGATCTGAAGGCATGGCAATAGTTTGCGAAACTAAGAGTCCTACTGAAGTAAGCGCAGTACGTGCATCAATGAGCGACATTCCAATGAGGCCATCAGGAACGATGGCATCTCCCGGACCGTCGGAGATTGTCAGTACAACAGATGAACCAGATTTTGCTCGGGTTGTTGCAAGCGGTAATTGGCTAGCGACGCGATCTTTGGGAATTGCACCATCGTGAGCATGTTTAATTGTCACTGCATAATCTGCAAGTAGTGCACGCGCCATATCTTCGCTCAAGCCCACAACATTGGGTACAGCAGGTTGGTTTCCTGAAGAGTTGCCGCTGAGCATGAAACCGGTGATGGATAAGGCGATTGCTGCCATAAATGATCCACCTAAGACCAGTGCAGATCGTCGTGTGAAGAATGGCTTCTTTGCAACCTTTGTAGTGACAATTTCTCCAGCGCGAACCTTGGTAATGTCATCGAGCATTGCTTGCGCACTCTGGTAACGATCTTCTGGTTTCTTCGATAGCGCAACAGCCAAGACAGTTTCAATTCCTTCTGGCAGATCGCTCTTGATCGTGCGTACAAGTGGTGCGACATTGGATGCATGCTGAAATGCAATCGATACAGGAGTTTCTCCAGTAAATGGTGGCTGTCCTGTAAGAAGCTCAAATAGTAGGCAACCGGTTGAGTAAATATCACTACGTGAATCTGCAGGTTCACCAATCGCTTGTTCTGGTGAGAGATATTGCGCTGTTCCAACAACATTCCAAGTACTTGTAAGAGTTGCACCTAAATCATCCATAGCGCGCGCAATACCGAAATCCATAACCTTGACGTCACCTTTATCGGTGATCATGACATTTGCAGGTTTGATATCGCGGTGCACGATGTGGCGCGCATGTGAGTATTCAAGACCAGTAAGAATTCCTTCGGCAATTTCAAGTGCGCGATTGAGCGCAAGTCTTTCTCCGCTATGCACAATCTGGCGCAGCGTGTGGCCTGATACAAGCTCCATCACTATGTATGGTGCGGGTTCTTCGCCAGAGTCATAGACAGCAACGATTGCTGGGTGATTGAGCCCTGCAGCAGCCTTTGCTTCTTTGCGGAAACGGGCAACGAAGGCAGGGTCTTTTGCAAGATCGCTACGAAGAATTTTTATTGCAACTTCACGTGATAACCGTTGATCTTGAGCGATATAGACATCGGCCATTCCGCCTGTGCCGATCATTTCACCAAGAAGATAGCGCCCGCCTAGCAATGAGTTCATCACTGTGCTGCTCCAATCTTCTCAATATGTATTGGTTGTGGTTCTTCTACTAAATCTGCAATTACGATTGTTACATTATCGGGTGCGCCATTGATATATGTTGCATCGATAAGAGCTGCGACAGCTGCATCTCGGTCTTTACCCTTCATCAACGATTTAATCTCTTTATCCGTAAGTACGGTGCTCAGACCATCGCTGCATACTAGGTAGCGATCCTTAATTTTTCCTTCGAATATCGGTAGTGGAAGTTCGATTTTTCCTTCGCCTATCAACACCTGGGTCAAGACTGATCTCTGGGGATGGGTTGCAATGTCAGCTTCAGTGATTGTGCCTTGATTAAGTAGTTCTTGAATGACTGTGTGATCAACGCTGAGCTGGTCGAGTGAATTGCCGCGCAATCGATAGGCACGTGAATCACCGATATGCAGCAATGCAACCTTGTCCCCGCGCAAGAAGAGCGAGGTCAAAGTCGTGCCCATCCCCGTAAGTTCCGGATTATCTAATGATGCAGTTTTGATATCGGCATCAATAGAGTGGATTGAATTGAGATAAATATCGTCAGCTGACTCGGCATCAATATCTGGGGCTGCAAATACGTGAGATAGATCTGATAGCGAGGTAATTGCAATTCTTGATGCAACTTCACCGGCAGCATGTCCGCCCATGCCATCTGCAACTGCAATCAGGTGAGATGAAATAACTGCACTATCTTCGTTTCCACTTCGCACCAGGCCAACTGCAGAACGCGCAGATGTTGCGAAGTAGAGCTGGCTCATGTGGGTAAGCCTAATCTCTTTGCTACTCTCGGTCTCATGCTTATCTATGCCCACCGTGGTGCTAGCGCTGATTATCCAGAGCTCACCCTCGCGGCCTATGAAGGCGCAGTTGCCCAAGGTGCCGATGGCTTTGAATGCGATGTTCGCTTAACCAAAGATGAAGTTCCAGTCTTATGGCATAACGCGAGGATGCTTGAACGTGCCGCCAACCCAGGGTTGATCGCGGAGATGACATATAAAGAGGTATCACGCGCATACCCGCAGATTCTGACCCTTGATGAATTTCTCACCTTTGCAATCAAGAGTAAGAAAGGTGTCTTAATCGAGACAAAGCACCCTGTCCTATCCGGCAATCGGATTGAAGAAGTTGTTGTTGAAAAACTTCATGCAACCAAAGGAATTGAAAAGATAGATGTCTCTGTGATGTCTTTTAGTTGGCTTGCGGTGGAAAAGATGAAGAGGTTAGATCGCTCAATTCCAACAACCTTTTTAATGCATAAGAAGACCCCTTGGTTTCAAGCGAAGTTAACTTCTGCAAAAACCATCGGACCTGGAATCAATGAACTTCGAGAAGAACCAATTCGTAGCCAGCGCATTAAAGAGCTTGGGCGCTCGCTCAATGTTTGGACTGTCGATGATGATGCAGATATCAAATTATGTGCGCAATTAGGCGTCGATATTCTCATCACAAATAAGCCGGCACATGCACGCGAGGTACTCAGGTATCCTTAACCAGTGAGCGCCGCCGATAGCCAGAGATTCGCCTATTTAGGCCCTGTCGGCACATTTACTGAAGCCGCACTTCACAAGATTACCTGCGACTCTGATGTTCTTATTCCTTATGCAAATGTCACAGCAGCGCTGGATGCTGTACGAAAAGGCGATGCGCAATTCGCTCTTGTCCCAATTGAAAATTCCGTCGAAGGTGTTGTCGCTCGCACATTGGATGAGCTTGCAACAGG
>Ga0304729_1000922_pt1 | contig 20231 bp, 19 predicted proteins | sample C_131016_MF_Meta_FD_190475 | JGI IMG/M metagenome (GOLD analysis project Ga0304729, IMG submission 190475) | Freshwater microbial communities from Lake Croche, Canada to study carbon cycling - C_131016_MF_MetaG (v2) (version 2) | ecosystem: Environmental > Aquatic > Freshwater > Lake | place... | reverse complement strand
GTATCAAGAAAAAGATGATGGTCCGCGATGTTCTAAAGATTTTACGTGACAGTTACTGCCGCACCGTTGGTATTGAATACATGCATATACATAACCCAGCCGAACGTAAGTGGATGCAAGAGAAACTTGAGCAGCCTTACCAGAAGCCATCTCGCGAACAACAGCTACGTATTCTCGAAAAACTAAACGAAGCAGAAGCTTTCGAAACATTCTTGCAAACCAAGTTTGTTGGCCAAAAGCGCTTCAGCCTTGAAGGTGGCGAATCAACCATTGCCGCCCTTGACGCAATTCTGCAGGCTTCAGCTGATTCGGCACTTGATGAAGTTGCCATCGGTATGGCTCACCGCGGTCGTCTAAATGTTCTTACCAACATCGCTGGTAAGACCTATGGTCAGGTGTTCAAAGAGTTTGAAGGTAACACCGATACCAAGACTGTTCAAGGTTCTGGAGACGTGAAGTATCACCTTGGAACAGAAGGTGTCTTCACTTCAGCGACAGGTAAAACCACCAAGGTCTATCTTGCTGCTAACCCTTCTCACCTAGAGGCAGTGAACCCAGTACTTGAAGGTATCGTTCGAGCAAAGCTTGATCGCATGGACAAATCACCTCAAGAGAACCCAGTTCTACCTGTTCTAATTCACGGTGATGCTGCCTTCGCAGGACAAGGTGTTGTTCCAGAAACTCTAAACATGATGAGTCTTCGTGGCTACCGTACCGGTGGAACAATTCACATTGTTATTAACAACCAGGTAGGTTTCACTACCCCACCGAACATGTCTCGTTCAACTGTTTACTCAACAGATGTTGCCAAGGGTATCCAAGTTCCAATCTTCCACGTTAACGGCGATGACCCAGAAGCTGTATTCCGAGTTGCCCAGTTGGCATTTGAATACCGTCAAACATTTAGTAAAGATGCCGTAATCGATCTAGTTTGTTACCGTCGTCGCGGACACAACGAAGGTGACGATCCTTCGATGACCCAACCTCTGATGTATAACTTGATTGAAGCAAAGCGCTCGGTTAGAACTCTGTATCTTGAATCCCTTGTTGGTCGAGGAGATATCACTCGTGAAGAATTCGAACAATCGAATGCTGACTTCCAGGCGAAACTAGAAAACGCTTTTGTTGAAGTTCACGAAGCGATGAGTAAGCCGGTTGAGCTGGTTTCAAGACCAGTTGGTATTGGAACAACAGCTAGCGATAACCCTGAGATCAACCATGAAACCAAGGTTTCAAAGGATGTTGTTGAACTTATCGGTAATGCACACAGCAACCTGCCACCAGCATTCAACGTTCACCCGAAGCTACAACAGCTTTTGGCTAAGCGTGTTGAGATGTCTAAAGAAGGTGGAATTGACTGGGGCTTCGGTGAACTAATAGCACTGGGTTCTCTGCTAACCGAAGGTGTGAACGTTCGTATGTCAGGACAAGACACCAGACGTGGAACCTTCGTTCAACGTCACGCTGTCTTCCACGATCGTGAGAATGGTCAAGAGTGGATTCCACTTAGAAACCTAACCAGCAACCAAGCTAAGTTCTATATCTACGATTCTCTTCTTAGCGAATATGCTGCTATGGGATTCGAATACGGTTACTCAGTTGAACGTAAAGACGCTCTAGTGCTTTGGGAAGCTCAGTTTGGTGATTTTGCTAACGGTGCTCAAACCATCCTTGACGAATTCATTTCATCTGCGGAACAAAAGTGGGGTCAGCACTCATCCCTTGTGCTTCTGCTACCGCACGGTTACGAAGGTCAAGGACCGGATCACTCTTCAGCAAGAATCGAAAGATACTTGCAACTCTGTGCTGAGAACAACATGACTGTTGCTCAACCTTCAACACCAGCTAACCACTTCCACCTACTTCGTCGTCAAGCATATGCTCGTCCAAGAAGACCTTTGATTGTCTTCACACCTAAATCAATGCTGCGACTAAAAGCAGCTTCATCTAAGGTTGAAGATTTCACAACCGGTTCATTCAAGCCAGTTATCGATGATGAACGTGGTTTGACAAAGCAAAACGTGAAGCGCGTGCTGTTCTGTTCAGGCAAGGTCTACTGGGATCTTTTAGCTGAAGCGCAAAAGCGTAATGACACAACAACTGCAATTGTTCGTGTTGAACAGCTTTACCCAACCCCGGTTGATGAAATCAAAGCAACCTACGCTCAGTATCCAAACGCTGAACTGTTCTGGGTTCAGGATGAACCAGCCAACCAAGGTCCTTGGACATACATTGGCCTCTTCCTACCTAAATACATGAATGGTCAGGTTGCTAAGTTGATTTCACGTCCTGCTAGTGCATCTCCTGCTACTGGTTCTGCCAAACGTCACGCAGTGGAACAAGCGGACCTAGTTGAAAGAGCTTTCAACTAACCATGGCTGAGCCACGTCGCAACATTCGTATCGTCATCATTGGTGACGATCTTGTTGGCGCAGGTGGCGACCCTAAAGGACTCGGTTGGGTAGGTCGAGTAATTGCTAAAACTCAAAGTGAATATCCTCGAGTTGATTTCTATCCGCTGGCTACCCCTGAGATCTCAACAGCAGGCATGAGCGAACAATGGCTTGAAGAGTCTTCTAAACGTTTTGCCGCTGATACCGACAACCGGCTAATCATTTGTCTAAACCCGAATGACATCAACGCTGGCATCTCAATGTCTAGATCGAGATTGAACCTTGCTAACATCCTTGATACAGCAGCTAGCAAAGGTGTTCAATGCTTTGTGATCTCCCCTATCCCGAGTCGTAACCCACAGTTGAACTACGACATTGAACACCTATCAGCAGGTTTCGAAGATGTTGCTTCAAGACGAAGCCTTCCTTTTGTTGACTGCTTTAGACCACTGGTTGATCACGCCGGCTTCAATGAAGAACTGAAGAACTCAGTCTTAGGTTTACCTGGTCAATTAGGTCATGGCCTTATCGCTTGGTTGGTTTTGAACCAGGGCTGGTATCGCTGGTTAGATCTTCCAGAACAAGAGATATAAAGAAAACCCCGCCTAAATAAGCGGGGTTTCTTTTTAGTCATTCCTCGGATCGGAGCCTGTCCGATACCTGAGAGAAGAACCTGGCTGATGCAATTGGATCTGAAGATGAGCTTGAAACTATTCGAGAAATCTTTCTCTCGATTTCGAATTCAAGTTCACACTTTGAGCAGTCACCTAGATGGCTTTTGACCTGAAGCTTGGTCTCATCATCTAATTCATTTGATAAGTAATCAAAAACTCTCATTTGAGTCTCTTCGCAATTGAAGTTCGTCATTTTATTTACCCTTTACTTTTTCTTGTTTGTTTTGTTCAACCCGATACCGTACTGCTGCGCTTGCTCGATTAGGAGCTTACGTAGCAATGCACGGCCACGGAAAATTTTGGTTCCAACTGTTGAAACTGGAATCTTTAGGTAATCTGCGATTTCCTGATAGGTCCAATCGGCAACCAAGCTAAGCATGGTTGCTTCCGAGAATTCCTCATCAAGCTGCTCGATAGCGTTACGAACTAGGTCGCTGCTCAGCTGCTCAAAGTAAACATCTTCAGCCGAGCTGGCTTGAGCACCTTTGTCTAGACCGAAGTCGACATCGCCGTCATCATTGGTATAGACGTTTGCACGATTCTGATCGTGTGAGGATTCTTTGATTCCAACGCTAATGTTGGTGTTTTTGATAATTGCATTGATCCAAGGCTTAACACCCTTGCCTTGATCCTGGAAGCTGTCCCAGGACTTGAAAGCCTTGAAGATTACTTCCTGCGCTAATTCTTCACCCTTGGTGAAGCTGCGGGTTTTTGAAATACAGGCGTTCTTAATCTGTTCGTAGAACGGAGAGACTGCTAATTCGAAGTCTGCTACTTTGTTGGCTTGTTCAGGTGAATTATCGATGGCTGCGCTCATTTCTGTAGTGATGAGTAATTGTGTCATGTGACTGCTACGAACTCGAGCAGTTGGGCCATAGTTATGGCGGCGTTTGGTGCTGCTGTTTAGGGTTAGTTGTTTAGTAATAGTTATCTTCCTCCGGGTCGGGTGGCTCGCCTTTGAGCCGATTTGGGTTTGGACACCTATAAAAGCATGTCGATAGACTTATGAACTGATGCCGGACAACACTTATTCCCAAAAAGACCAAAAACTTTGGCTTGCCCCGACAATCTCCTATGCCATCTCTGGCACAGTCTCATTGCCTGGATCAAAGTCTTTGACTAACCGAGAATTAGTCCTATCTGCTTTAGCCCAGTCCCCTACTCACCTTAGAAAACCCTTAGATTCTAGGGATTCCCAGCTGATGATCGAATCCCTAAGAAGGCTAGGAACCCAGATCACCGGCGGTGAAGGAGGCGACTTAGTAATAGTCCCACCAACCACTGACATTTCAATTAACACCACCATTGACTGTGGTTTAGCGGGGACTGTAATGCGGTTTGTGCCGCCAATGGCTGCCCTTTTTGAGGGAACAATCGTCTTTGATGGCGATGAGGCGGCCCGCAGGAGACCCATGAACACCACAATTGACTCACTTAGAGCTCTTGGGGTGAATGTCAGCGACTCTGAAGGACTACCTTTCACTATCTCAAGTTCCGGGGTCATCGAGGGTGGTTATCTTGAAATCGACGCTTCAGCCTCATCTCAGTTCGTATCTGGCTTACTGCTAGCCGCCCCAAGATTCACAAACGGACTAGAACTTAGGCATGTTGGTAAGCACCTACCTAGCCTTCCTCACATCGAAATGACCTTGGAATGCCTAAGAGAGCGCGGTGTCGCTGTTTCTCAACCTGAGCCAACGCTTTGGAAAGTATTACCTGGTCCTATGTCGGGTGGCGAGAAACTCATTGAACCAGATCTATCTAATGCAGGTCCTTTCTTGGCTGCAGCTTTGGTTACCGGCGGAACGGTAACCGTTTCAGACTGGCCTTCGAACACCACTCAGGTTGGTAAGCACTTTGTTGAGCTGCTGACTCAAATGGGAGCTGATGTAAAGCTGGTTGGAACAGATCTTGTTGTTACTGGAACTGGTTCTATTCAAGGCATTGATGTTGACCTTTCTATCGGTGGTGAATTAGCTCCTGTGATTCTTGCTTTGGCGGCACTAGCTGATACTCCTTCGAGAATTACGGGTATTTCCCACCTCAGAGGTCACGAGACCAATAGGCTAGCTGCGCTCACCAATGAGATAAATAACATAGGTGGGCACGCTACAGAACTTGAAGATGGGATCGCAGTACTACCTAGCGATAACTTGCAGGGTGGGCTATGGCAGACCTATCAAGATCACCGGATGGCAACAGCGGGTGCAATTATTGGACTTAGGGTAGCCGGTATTGAGATTGAAGACATTAACGTAGTAGCTAAGACTATGCCTACCTTTGTTGAACTATGGACTGCACTCTTGGAGAGAAAAGCTTGAGTTGGTTATACGAACCAGAACCTGGTGAACACGATCTCGATGAGAGTGATGTCCGGATACGTCCAAATCCCAAAGGCAATAAACCAAGAACTAAGAACAGACCAACTTACACAGATGCTCCGATTGGACTGGTTATCCAAGTTGATAAAGGTCGATACACCATCATCTTGGATGGCAGAGAAATTATTGGAACTCTGGGTAAAGAACTTCGTAAAGAAGGTGTTGCTGTTGGTGACCTGGTTGCTCTTGCTGGAGATACTTCAGATACCGTTGGCGCACTCTCACGCATAGTTCGAGTTGAACCAAGAACTACTCTGCTTAGAAGAAGCGCTGATGACACCGATCAGGTTGAGCGAGTGATGGTTGCTAATGCAACTCAGATGCTTATTGTTGTTGCTATTAGTAATCCAGAACCTAGAACCAGACTTATCGATAGATACCTGGCAGCTGCATTTGATGCAGGTCTAAAGCCGGCTTTATGTATTACCAAAGTTGATTTAGCTGACCCAACTAAGTTCTTAAGTAACTTCGCTGGTCTTTCAGTTCCGGTAATTCTAAATAGACAAGATAACCCAAGCCTTACTGAACTAAATGCTTTCTTAGGTAATGAAATGACCGTTGTGGTAGGTCACAGTGGTGTTGGTAAATCCACCTTGGTAAATGCGCTAGCTCCTGATGCTCTTCGTTCAACCGGTGGGGTCAACACCGTCACAGGGCGTGGTCGTCACACCAGCAGCTCGGTAAGAGCTATTCCACTAGATGCCAGCACTTGGATTATTGATACCCCAGGAGTTAGATCCTTTGGTTTAGGACACATCAAACTTGAGAACCTACTCAAAAGCTTCGAAGATCTTTGGGCGGTAGCTAGTAACTGCCCTAGAGACTGCTCACACCTAGCTGACTCCCCTGATTGTCTGTTAGATGAGGCAATAACCAATGGAACTCTTCCAGCAGCCCGTGTTGATTCCTTGCGCAGACTGATGAGTTCGCTGGCTAACAGTCCTAGCGAATAAAGTTATCTAATGGATTACTCCCAAGACCTTGCCTTAGCTATTGAATTAGCAGAGATCGCAGATCAAATCTCACTAGAGCGTTTTTACTCTCAAGATTTAGTTGTTGAGACTAAACCTGATGCAACACCGGTTACTGATGCGGATAGAAGTGTTGAAGCTGCACTAAAAGGCAAACTCAAAGAATCTCGTCCTAACGATTCACTCATCGGTGAAGAGTATGGAACTACAGGAGAGAATCTGCATGGCGCAGGAAGCAGAACTTGGATCATTGACCCTATCGATGGAACAGCTAACTTCATGCGTGGAGTTCCAGTCTGGGCAACACTGATAGCTCTTGCAGTTGATGGCAAACCGGTAGTTGGAGTAGTTAGTGCTCCTGCTATGGGTAGAAGATGGTGGGCAGCTCCCGGTACCGGTGCACACACCAGACACATCGATGGAAGAGTTGCTCCAATTCAAGTATCTAAAATCTCTGATCTTGAGCATGCCTCACTTAGCTACAACAGCTTGAAGCTCTGGGATGAGAATGGTCGCTTAGATGAGCTCATGCACTTGACTCGTAAAGTTTGGCGGACTAGAGCCTATGGAGATTTCTGGGCATACATGCTGCTTGCTGAAGGTGCATTGGAAATAACAACAGAACACAACCTAGCCATCTATGACATTGCCGCTCTTGTTCCAATCATTGAACAAGCCGGTGGAACCATCACAGACCTAGATGGTGACCTAACTACTGATTCTTCAAGTGTTTTAGCAACCAACGGGGTATTACACAGAACAGTTGCTGAGCTATTTAGACACCCAAATATAAGGAACTAAATGTGAAGTTGTTTGCCTAGGTTCTAGCGCAAACTAAATAAGAAGTAGGGAGGCTTTCGTGGCTGTGCAAACGCAATGGTTCAAGTTACAAGTGCTCTCCGCTGCCTCAGGTATTTCATTTCTAGGTAGTGCGATGACCACCTTTGCCGTTGTGCTTAGAGATAAGAATGCGGCCGGTGCTCCTGGAGTTTCATTACTTTTTCTCTGCATGCTCGTTCCTGCGGTATTCCTATCCCCTTGGGCTGGTTTACTAGCTGATCGATACAGCACCAGAAAACTTATGCCGCCATTACTAATGGTGATGAGCCTTGCTAGTTTCAGCCTCGCTCTTGGCTTACCGTCATGGTGGTCATACATCGCACTGCTAATTTCAGCTAGCGCTAACACTGGAGTGAATGCTTCCTTCAATGCTTTGATTCCTAGCCTGGCCGCTAAAGAGGATGTCACCCGAGCTAACGGTATGAATACTACTTATACGGCTTTGGGTTCACTTCTCGCCCCGGCTATCGGTGGAGTGCTGGTAAGCACAACAGGTTACTTCTGGCCTTTTATTATTGACGGTGTTTCCTTCATTGTTTTGACAATTGCAATCCTGTTACTGAAAGTTGATCGTTTAGGTTCAACCAGCCAAGAAGAAGGATCGCTTAAGGCTCTAGCTGGCATCAAGTTTGTTTTTCAAGACAAGTTGATTCGATCCATCGTTATTTTGATAACAGTTTTGATTGTCTCTCTTGGAGTTATCCAGGTTGGTGAAGTTTTCCTACTGATTGATGAGTTGCATGCCACCACGCTTATCTATGGTTTGGTTGGTGCAGTCTTTGCCTTTGGTGCAGTTACTGGTGGAATTTTCACAGTGCTCAAGAAAGTTCCACTGCGCTATCACATGAGGATAGTAACGGTAGCCATCCTGATGGTGATAGTAGTTGTAATAACCATCGCTAACGCTCACCACTGGTGGGTTGTTATGACCTTTGGTTACATCGGGGGTATTTGTATGGCACTGCTGAACTCATACGGAATCGGAATCATCCAAAACAGAGCTGAAGAATCAGTTAGAGCCAGAGTGATGGCAACCTTTGGTGCTGTCATCACGGTTGGCACAGTTACCAGCACAGCATTAGCCGGTATTGCTATTGGTGCCTTTGGAGTGAGGCAAACCTTCGTTGGAGCGGGAGTCATCGGAGCAATAATTCTTATAGTTCTAGGTCCTGCTGTTCTCAAGCACGGTAAGAACTATGGCAAAGAAGAAGAACTAGTTTCTAAGTAAGTTTGCTGCTGCTTCTAGTTCAGGAGCCATGAAACGATCTGGACCAAAGCCTGGCACCACATTACGTAATTCTTGATAGAGCTTTCCAGTAACAGGTGCTGGCTTTAGTGGAGCACGAAGTTCAATACATCTAGCAGCACCAACTAGTTCAATGGCCAGAATGTTTCTTAGGTTATCTACTACCTTCCTAAGCTTTCTTCCCGCATGCCAACCCATAGAAACATGGTCTTCCTGCATGGCAGATGAAGGAATCGAGTCAACGCTTGCTGGAACTGCTAGACGTTTGGAGTCGCTGACTAACCCTGCAGCGGTGTATTGCGCAATCATCAAACCAGAATCAACCCCAGCATCTCCAGCAAGGAACGGTGGTAGGTCTTGGTTTCGATTTTTATCTAACATGCGATCAGTTCTACGTTCACTGATAGAACCAAGATCTGTTGCAGCAATCGCTAGGAAATCAAGAACATAACCTACTGGCGCACCGTGGAAGTTTCCATTTGAGGTGACCTCACCAGATTCAAGCACAACTGGGTTATCGATAGTTGCTGCTAGTTCACGGGTAGCAACCTGCTTGGCGTAGGTTACGGTATCTCTGACCGCACCGGATACCTGCGGAGCACAGCGCAAAGAATAAGCGTCCTGAACTCGGTTATCACCATGTCTATGTGAGGCAACAATCTCAGAACCGATGAGAGCCTCAAACATGTTCTTAGCTGAAAGAGCTTGACCTGGATGTGGTCTTAGCGGTTCATGCAATTCAGCACGAAGCACCTGATCGGTTCCCATCAGCCCTTCAATGCTCATAGCTGCAATCACATCTGAGTAATCCAACAGCTTCTCTAAATCGGTAATAGCCAAGATAAGCATCCCGAGCATGCCATCTGTGCCATTGATAAGAGCGAGTCCTTCTTTCTCTTTCAGTTCAACTGGAGTAATGCCAGCTTTAGAGATAAGTTCTGTAACAGGAGCCTCAATACCATCTGGTCCTAATGCTCTGCCTTCACCCATCAGTACCATCGCACAATGAGCCAAAGGTGCAAGATCTCCTGAACAACCAAGAGAGCCAAACTCATGAACTAGCGGTGTGATATTCGCATTGAGGATAGCTGCCATAGTCTCGGCAACGACAGGTCTTGCGCCGGTTCTACCAGAACATAACGTCTTTAGTCTTAGCGTCATCAATGCTCGAACAACTTCTCTTTCAACGAAAGGCCCCATGCCTGCAGCATGAGATCGAATTAGTGACTTCTGTAATTGAACGCGGTCCTGAGGGTCTATATGTCTATTAGCAAGAGCTCCAAAACCTGTTGAAATACCATAAACAGCCACCTCACCCTGAGCCAATGCCTCTACCTGATCACGACTAACCTGCATACGATTCAGTGCTTCAGAAGATATTTCAACCTTGGCATCTTCTCTAGCAATTGCTATGACGTCGGCAAAGCTAATGCCTGAAGAGTTAATGGTTACCGTATTCACTTATTGCTCCTTTATATAGATGTTCCTGAAATCACAGTTTCTTGAATCAAATCAACACCTGGTCGATAAGCCAGATGCCTAAATGAAGGCGCATCAAGAATTAAAAAATCTGCTGACTTACCGACTGCAAGCATGCCAACATCTTCTCTTTGCAAAGCTTTAGCGCCACCCATAGTTGCACTCCACAAAGCCTGCTCAGGGGTAAAGTGCATGTCCCTTACTGCAACTGCTATACAGAACGGCATGGAAGTTGTGTAACTTGAGCCAGGGTTGCAATCGGTAGCTAGTGCAACTGTTACTCCCGCATCCCAGAGTCTTCTAGCATCCGGATACTCAGCTCTGGTTGAAAACTCAGCCCCTGGTAACAGGGTTGCCACAGTATTACTTGAGGCTAGAAGCTCTATGTCTTTAGAAGACAGATGAGTGCAGTGATCAGCGCTGGCACAACCCAGTTCAACTGCTAATTCAACGCCACGACCTTGAGCTAACTGGTTGGCATGGATTCTAGGCAGTAATCCTTGAGCTATTCCTGCTTCAAGAATTGCTTTTGATTCGTCGTAATCAAAAGCACCTTCATCGCAGAAGACATCTATCCAGCGAGCATACGGAGCGCAGGCTTCGAGCATCTCCCCAATGACAAGAGAAACATAAGCAGCTTTATCATTTTTGAATTCTTCAGGAACAACATGTGCTCCCATGAAGGTCACATCTTCAGTGTGTTGAACTGCAAGCTTGAGGGATCTAAGTTCGTCTTCAACAGTTAGGCCGTAACCGCTCTTAGTTTCAAAAGTTGTTATTCCGGATCGATACATCTCGATGGCACGGGTCGCGATATTTTCATCAAGTTCTTCGTCAGTTGCTTGCCTTGTTGCATTAACGGTAGTCATGATGCCAGCTGCTGAATACTCAGTTCCGCTCATCCTGGCTTCGAACTCCTGAGACCTGTCTCCTGCAAAGACTAAATGTGCATGTGAATCAACAAACCCTGGGATAACTGATTTACCTTCAAGGTTGATTTTGACATCAGCAGCTGGTGCATCGTTTGCACTACCCACCCAAACAATCTGCCCATCCTGCTCAATAAAAGCTGCACCTTCAAGTTCACCTAATAACCCTGATTCCAATTCAGGGTTATTAGTTACCAGCGAAGAGATACCGGTATAGAGAGTTGTCATTACTCGGTGTCTAACATCGGCACGTGAACATGCTTATGACGGGCCACCTCAACTGCTTCTGGGTAACCAGCATCAACGTGTCTGATAACACCCATACCTGGGTCATTGGTTAGTACTCGTTGTAGTTTCTGAGCTGCTAGCTCTGTGCCATCGGCAACTGATACTTGACCGGCATGGATAGATCTTCCAATACCAACACCACCACCGTGGTGAATAGAAACCCAAGAAGCGCCAGAGGCAATGTTCACCATGGCATTTAGTAATGGCCAGTCAGCAATAGCATCTGAACCATCCAGCATTGACTCGGTCTCTCGATAAGGAGAGGCCACCGAACCACAATCTAGGTGATCTCTTCCGATAACTATTGGAGCGCTAACTTCACCCTTAGCAACTAGGTCATTGAATACAGCTCCAGCTTTATCTCTTTCGCCGTAACCTAACCAGCAGATTCGAGCGGGTAAGCCTTGGAACTGAACACGTTCTTGAGCCATGGTAATCCAGCGACGAAGGTGATCATTTTCTGGGAATAGTTCAAGAATTGCTTTATCAGTTCTATAGATATCCTTCTTGTCTCCCGATAGGGCGACCCATCTAAATGGTCCTTTACCTTCACAAAACAGCGGACGAATATATGCAGGAATAAAACCAGGGAACTTGAAGGCATCTTTGAAGCCACCCTTACGAGCTTCATCTCTAATTGAGTTTCCGTAATCAAATACTTCAGCACCTTTAGCCATGTATCCAACCATGGCTTCAACATGCTTAGCCATAGATTCTTCGGCACGCTTGGTGTAATCCTCAGGGTCTTTGGCAGCCAAAGCAACTGAATCATTTAGGTCAACACCATCAGGTAGGTAAGCAAGCGGATCATGAGCAGATGTTTGGTCAGTAACAATATCAATTGCAACATCACGCTTTAGCATTTCAGGAAGGATGTGTGCCATGTTGCCAACGAGCCCAATAGAGATAGCTCGCCTTGCTGCTTTTGCAGTTAGAGCTTTTTCGATTGCATCATCAAGATTGTCTGCAATCTCATCGAGGTATCTATCTTGCAGTCTTCTTCTAAGTCTTGATTCATCAACATCAACAATCAAACAAGTTCCCTCGTTCATTGTTACTGCTAGTGGTTGAGCTCCACCCATGCCACCGCAACCAGCAGTAACAGTAAGCGTTCCTGCGAGTGTGCCGCCGAATCGTTTAGCTGCAATAGCAGCAAAAGTTTCATATGTTCCTTGGAGGATTCCCTGAGTTCCGATATAGATCCAAGAACCTGCGGTCATCTGCCCATACATGGTCAGACCCATTTGTTCTAATCTTCTAAACTCTGGCCAGTTAGCCCAATCCCCTACCAAGTTCGAGTTAGCAATAAGAACTCTTGGTGCCCACTCATGTGTTTGGAAAACACCTACCGGTTTACCGGATTGAACTAGAAGAGTTTCATCACCTTTTAGTTGGGTAAGAGTTTTAACAATGGCATCAAAAGATGCCCAGTTACGTGCAGCTTTTCCTGTTCCACCATAAACAACCAGGTTCTCCGGATGTTCAGCAACAGCCGGATCTAAGTTGTTATGCAGCATACGAATTGCTGCTTCTTGCGCCCACCCCTTAGCCGTAATAGTTGAACCAGTAGCTGCATGTAGTGGGTAGTGCGCGTCATTGCTCATAGGTCAATATCACCGCAGAAACACCATTGGCGCAAACTGACTCGCTCTGCCAGACTGAACAGGTGAACAAGGAAGACACTCTATGGCCTAGGGCCAGTGCTTGGCTTAGCGAAGCTACCCAAGAACCTTGTGATCTAGGGGTATTTGGGGTTCCAGCTCACCTAACGAGCATCTCCCCAACCGGAGCTAACCAGACCCCTCAAGCCATCAGGGCGGCCCTAACTAGATACTCTTTGAACTCATCAGCGGGAGATATCAGCTCGCTTACAGCCTTTGACTTTGGCGATGTCTCTGAACCAGATAGTCCAGAAGGTGAACTTAGGACCCAAGCAATAACCAATCAAGTCTTATCCCAAGCTAAACTCGCTATCGCCCTAGGCGGCGATAACTCAGTTACCTATGCAGTGGCTCTTGCAACACTGAGTAATGGTGGCGGACTCATAACCTTTGATGCTCATCACGATATTCGTGAAGGAATTAGCAATGGCTCTCCAGTTAGAAGATTGATTGAAGCTGGCTTACCAGGCAACAAGATAGTTCAAATCGGTATCAACGACTTTTCTAACTCACCTGAATATACAAAGCGAGCCAAAGAGTATGGCATTCATGTCATTACAAGAGCAGATATCGAAAGACGCTCAGCAGAAGACATTCTCGCCGAAGCTTTTGAAGTTATCGGGACTGGCCCTATTCACGTTGACTTCGATGTTGATGTCTGTGACAGAGCATTTGTTCCTGCCTGTCCAGCTAGTGCTCCCGGTGGCATTACTGCTTATCAACTTAGAGAGTTTGCAAGGCTCGTTACCAGTAACCCTCAGGTTAGATCAATTGACATTACTGAAATAGATGCCACCAAAGACTCTGAAGACCAAAGAACAATAAGACTTGGAGCACTTCTTATTCTTGAAGCTGCGGCAGGACTACTGCTTCGTTAGATACCAGCAGCCTGTCCATCAACACGAACATCACTACCCCATGCTTGAGTGCCATTAGGAAGTAGTTGTAATAGTTGAACTGCAGACCCGTGACCGTACTCAGGTAAGACCAATACGTCATGACCAAGCGCTTTTAGTTCAGCGATAACTTCTTCACTAAATCGAGATTCGATCTGTAATGTGCCTTGCCCAGTTTCAAGATCTGATGAATCACCGATTAGGTGTTGCCATCTCGGTGCTTCTGCTGATTCTTGAACGTCGTAGCCCAAGTCAATAAGTTGAACAATAAGTTGGAAGTTTGATTGAACCTGGATGTTAGCTCCTGGTGTTCCACCAACAAAAGCAAGTGAGCCATCCTGATTAGTAACAGTCCACGCGTTCAAGGTGTGAGCTGGACGCTTGCCAGGTTCAATCAAGTTCGGATGAGTTGAATCTAAGTTGAAACCAGTTGCTCGGTTATTGAGTAAAACACCGGTTCCCTTAGGAACAAAAGCTGAACCAAAGCCATGGAACACACTTTGAATCCAAGAAACAGCATTACCTTCGCCATCGGCGACGATGAAATAGGTAGTGTCACTTCCTTCTTGAGTATTTCCCTCAGGGCCATTCCATGCCTGTGACATGTCTATTTGTTTACGTCTTGAAGCAATGTGTTCAGCTGAGAGGATTCTCTCAACATCAACAGGCTGGAACTCAGGATCAGCCAGGATCTCATTTCTATCTAAGAAACCGATCTTCTTAGCTTCAACCATGAGGTGAATGCGTTGTGCTTGAGTTAGCTCTTTGAGGTTCTTATCTTCAACTAGTAAGAGCTCTTCCATCAGGATCATGCCCTGAGTTGGTGGTGGTTGACCGTGAACAGAGTATCCCCGGTAGTCAACGGTTAGCGGTTTTTCAACTCTGGTGTGATGTTTAGCTAGGTCTTCTTGGTTGAACCAACCATCGGTTCCTGAAACAATCAGGTCAGCAATCTCACCTTTATAGAAAGCATCTCTGCCATCCTTGGCAATCAGCTTCAAAGTCTTTGCAAGATCTTTTTGAATAACAAGATCACCGACATCAAGAGCTGTGTCTATTCCCATATCTGCAAAGAATGTTGCCTCAGGAAATTGCTTTAGGAAGAACTCAATGCGCATTACGAAATCTCTTGATGCCGCAAAGCCCTCTTCTGCATATCTAATAGCAGGAGCAAGGATTTGATCCATTGGTAACTTGCCATAACGTTCATGAGCTGCGAACCAGGTTGAGACTGTGCCAGGCACTGTTGAAGACCTTGGGCCATGGTGGTCAATCTTGTCTGTGAATGCACTTGCAACGGCACTGTGACCGGCTTCACCTGAACCATTGAAGGCAAGGTTCTCTTTGGTTTTAGCGTGGTGAGTAATTAGAAAGGCATCGCCACCAAGTTGAGATGCTCCTGGCTCAACAACTGATATGACAGCACTTAGAGCAATTCCGGCATCAATGAATGACCCACCAGCTCTAAGGATTTCTAAGGCTGCTGAGACTGCGAGTGGCTGGCTAGCTGCTGCTCCGCCATTACGAGAATAGACAATACCGCGATGTGTTTTCATTGGATTATTCTGCCTGACTATTTAAAGTTTTTACCGAAGGCTTCGGTAAGCGTTACTGAATGTAAACCTCGAGCTTTAATGATGCCTTGAATATCATCTAGAGCGTGCCGTGATTTTGTCCTATTGCAATGGTCAATCACGATTCGCCCATTGGCAATCCACTTATTTGCCAACTGAACAACACGACCCTCAGGGGTGTTGCCGGTGTCACCAAAGGTTCCGTACCACATAGTCGGAACCGTATATCCAAGCTCTGCAGCAATAGCTCTAACCGTTGGGTTAGTGCTTCCGTATGGAGGTCTAAAGTATGGTCTTGCGTCATAACCAAACTCTTCGAGCATAAAAAGGTGGCAACCATAAAGTTGTTTCTTTATTTCGCCTTGGCTAACGGTGGTTAGGTCTTTGTGACTAACAGTATGGTTGCCTAACTGGATTTTGCCGGCTTCAAGTAACCTTGCTATTTGTTTAGAGTGATCGCGCCAAGAGGCATAACAACTGGTGACAAATAGCGTCAGGTGGTTATCACCTTTTTCAGCGATATCTAAATATGTCTTTACTGCTGATGAACTAGCCCCATCATCGATGGTCCAGGCAAAACGTCTGGTTTTACTGGCGGGCAGCCTTGAAATAACAGTTGACTTAGCTTCAGCGATTTCAACTTGCGGAATCAATAGCGCTGTGGTTGCAGCGACTAAGAATTTTTGGCGAGTTATTTCCACGCGTTAACCTTAGAACCCTGCGGTGTAGATTCTCTGGCTATCAGGTAACGGCATAATAAAGATGTGGACTTTCAAGGTAAAAACATTCTCATCATAGGAGCTTCGGGTGCGTTAGGCGGTACCCTAACTCAGGAACTTACAGCCAGAGGCGCGCTCGTCTATGGAACAGCTTGCTCTTTGGCTTCTGCCGAACGAATTCCCAGTTCCGCATCAACCAGGCTCCTACTGGATCTAGAGGTCCAGTCCAGTATTGATGCCTTAGTGAATCACCTTAAGGATGAAACCATCCACGGGATTATCAACGCGTCCGGCGTTGTTGGTTTCGGTAGAGCCACTGAAACTTCAGCTGTAGATTCCAGCCGCATGATGCAGATCAATCACCTTGGTCCTGCTTCAGTGATTTCAGGGTTGCATGAGCCTCTAAGAAAAGCTGAAGGTGGCTTTGTTAGCAGTATTACCGGAGTTGTTGCAGAGAAAACCTTCCAGGGAATGTCCGCTTACTGCGCGAGTAAGAGTGCCCACTCGGCATTTCTTTCCACAATCGCTCAGGAATGGCGCAGAGATAAAATTCAGGTTACTGAGGCGAGACCGGGTCATACCGAGACCGGTTTAGCAACTAGAGCGTTATTTGGTACTGCTCCTAATTTCCCAGAAGGTATGACCGCGGCTCATGTTGTTCAGGTTATTCTCGATGGAATCGTTGCCGGTACGCCGCTAATTGCTAGTTCAGAGTTCTAAGACATTCAGGTAACACACAGGCATTAAACAAGTTGTAATCAGCAAAAAGTTCTAGGTTGAAAGTACAAAGAAGGAGAACAAATGGGAATCTCAAGTGCAGCTCTAGCAACTCTAGTTATCGCAGGCACCGCAATCGGTGGAACAGCTATTGCAGTAGTTGCCAACAATTCACAGGCTGATGTTTCTTCAAGCCACGTATCCAAACTTGTTGCCAACCCAACAGCCGATCCAGTGGACCCAACTGGAACAACTTCGAACAGTTCAAATACCGAAGTTGGCACTATCGAGAATGTGACTCCAGCCCCAGGTCCAACCGCTCCGGCACCTAATCCTGTAATCACTCCAACTACCCCTCCTACCTATGGTGGTGGCGGTAAGGGCGATGACAACGGGTCTGATGACGGTGACTCTAACGAAGGATCCGATGACGGAGGCAAGTATGGCCATCACCAAAATGATGACGATGAAGGTTCTGACGACTAAAAAGAATTAAATGAAAAAGGTGAGGATTTATCCTCCCCTTTTTTCATGTTAAGAAGCTTTATCGATACTCTGCGAGTATCTTTTCTAGAATTGTAATTTGTTCCGTCTGCGATTTGATAATTGATTCGGCTAACGCTTTCACTTCTTTGTTCTTGGAATTCAAAACTGTCTGGCCCATCTCAATAGCGCCTTGATGGTGCCCAATCATATCTTTTAGGTAGAGCTGATCGAAGACTGAATCTGTTGAATTAGTGAGTTCCATCAACTGAGAGTCTGTAAGCATTCCTTTCATGCCCATGTCGTGCCCCATGTCCATTCCTGAACCTGATGCTGTCAACCAGGCTTTCATCTGAAGTATTTCTGGAGCTTGCTCAGATTTTATCTGAGCTGCTAATTCTTTGACCTTAGGGTTAGACGCTCTAGTTTCAGCTAGCGTTCCCATGTCTACCGCTTGCTGGTGATGAGGAATCATCATCTGAGCAAACATTATGTCTGAGCTTGAGAACCCAGAGGCATTCCCCATCATGCCGTGATCCATTGAGGCATCTGTAACACTAACCAAGCCACAACCAGATAGCAGCAGGCCAAGTGCTAACACCGGCATCACTAAAAACTTATTAAACATCGTTACCTTAAATTGTGTTGTGGTGGGGCATTGCTACCCCACCACCAAAAACATTTACTAGCAGTTGCAGCTTGTACCTTCAGTCTTGGCTGAACAGTTACAACCTTCACCACAGTTACATTCCTTGTCTGACATGATTACACCTCCTATTTGCTTTGTCGGTTTTGAGTTATTTCAAAAATCTTGAGGATTTCTTCAACTGCTTTATCGCTCTTAGCTTTACTACCTGATTCCATCATGTGTGATACATGTGTGGTTAGGTGGTTTTCAACCAGGAGCTTATTGAGAGAGCCCAAAGACTTCTGGATGGCTAGCGACTGCGTGATGATGTCCATGCAATACTCTTCAGACTCGATCATCTTCTCAAGGCCTCTCATCTGGCCTTCAAGGATCTTTACTCTGTGTAAAGCTCGTTTTTTGATATCTGCACGCATAACTCAATAATACCCCCTAGGGGTATTAAGTCAAGGAAGGTCTTTAGCTCCAGGCACCCAGAATTGCACCGGCGATGGTCAGACAAACGACGTCCTGTCCAACTTCAATTAACCAGACCTTCAAAGACTTATAGATCTTGAAATCAGGTTGAGCGAACATTCTGTGTGACAAAGAAGCAAACGCTCCTAAACCAACAGAGAACAAGAACCCTAGGAACAAACCTGTTCCCCAAGTTACAGGGTGAAGCAATCTGGCTGCAGCCACGATGATGCCTAATGTTGAAACCTGAATCAATGCGGCAACATAAGTTCCACCGAACATCAAAAGAGTTTCGCCACCGGTCATCTTGACGCGCTCTGTAGGAACTTCACGTCCTAGAGCTTTCATCCAGATCGGGTAAAAGGTCTTAGGACCGAACCAAACGGCACCGATGATGAAGCAAACGATTGAGCTAACTAATACTGCTAGCAGGTTGAATTGACTAAATATTTGTTCCATTAGTGTCTCCTAAACGTTAAATCTAAACTCCACCACGTCACCATCGCGCATGACATATTCCTTGCCTTCCATGCGGACTTTACCGGCAGCTTTTGCATCGTTCATTGAACCTGACGAAACTAGGTCTTCGAATGAAACGATTTCTGCTTTGATGAACCCTCTTTGGAAATCTGTGTGAATAACACCTGCAGCTTGAGGTGCAGTCCAACCCTGTCTAATGGTCCAGGCTCTAGCTTCTTTAGGTCCTGCAGTTAGATATGTTTGAAGACCTAGAGTCTTGAAACCAATTCTTGCTAACTGATCTAAACCAGATTCTTCTTGGCCTAGAGAGGCTAGAAGTTCATTAGCTTCTTCAGGTGAGAGATCGATAAGTTCACTTTCAACCTTGGCATCAAGAAACACTGCTTCTGCAGGAGCTACTAGATCAGCTAGTAACTTACGTTTACCAGCGTCGCTAAGTACTGATTCATCAACGTTAAAGACATAAAGAATTGGTTTTGCTGTTAGTAGCCCCAGTTCTTTTATCTCGGTGATGTCGATAGATGAGACAGATAGAGGCTTACCTGTGTTTAGCCATGCTAATGCTTCATCAACAGTTGCAAGAACAGAAGGTTCAACCTTCTTGCCCTTGACTTCCTTTTCAATTCTGTTGCGTGCTTTATCTAGAGTTTCAAGATCAGCAAGAATCAATTCTGTGTTGATGGTTTCAATATCTCCAGCAGCATCGACCTTGCCATCAACGTGAATAACATCAGGATCAGCAAAACCTCTGACTACCTGAGCAATGGCATCTGCTTCACGGATGTTAGCTAGGAACTTGTTACCTAGTCCTTCACCTAAAGATGCACCCTTAACGATTCCTGCAATATCAACAAAAGACACTGGAGCAGGTAGTAGTTTCTCTGAACTAAAGATTTCGGCTAGCTTGTTCAATCTCTGATCTGGCAGGTTCACAACACCAATGTTTGGCTCAATTGTCGCAAACGGATAGTTAGCTGCCAAGACGTTGTTCTTAGTCAATGCGTTAAAAAGAGTTGATTTGCCGACGTTAGGTAGTCCGACGATTCCGATAGTTAAAGCCATTAGGTCAGTTTAGTTGTCTTATGCATACGCTTAGATTGAACCATGCCACTGAACTTCACCGCCATCGACTTTGAGACCGCTAATGGTTCTCCTGCCAGTCCCTGCGCTGTTGGTTTAGTAAAGGTTTCCGAGGGCAAGATAGTTGATACCTTCTCAACCCTGATTCAGCCTCCCTATCCGAATGATTGGTTTGCAGCAGGCAACATCAGAGTCCATGGCATAAATCCTGAGGATGTCATATCTGCTCCTAGCTGGGATCAAGCCTTAGCAGAGATGCTTGAGTTCATCGATGGTGATGACCTGATTGCTCACAATGCTGGTTTTGACATGGGAGTC
>Ga0304729_1000921_pt1 | contig 20269 bp, 20 predicted proteins | sample C_131016_MF_Meta_FD_190475 | JGI IMG/M metagenome (GOLD analysis project Ga0304729, IMG submission 190475) | Freshwater microbial communities from Lake Croche, Canada to study carbon cycling - C_131016_MF_MetaG (v2) (version 2) | ecosystem: Environmental > Aquatic > Freshwater > Lake | place... | reverse complement strand
GGAGCGCTTGATATTACCGCGCGGGAAATTGCCCTGCGCTTAACGAATAAATATAAACAACCTTTTTTAGTAGAGAACCAGCCAGGCGCAGGCGGTTTAGTTGGTTCGCGTAATGTTGCTAAGGCTAAGCCTGATGGCTACACTTTGCTAGTGGCTTCAACTGGTCAATTAGCTATACATCCGGCAGTATTTAAAAATCTGCAATACAACCCCCTCACAGATTTAACCCCGATTATTCAGTTAACTTCCGCGCCATTTTTAGTTGCAGTCAATGCGGATTTCCCCGGAAAAAATGCCCGTGACTTGGTGGCCTATATTAAGAACAATCCTGGTAAGGCAAATTATTCTTCCACAGGAATTGGCACCTTGGTGCATTTATCGGGCGAAATGATCAGTATCGAAGGCAATAGCGGCGCCACTCATGTGCCATTTCAAGGTGGCCCACCTTCGGTAGCTGCGATCGTAGGCAATGATGTGCTCTATACCTCTACCAATATCTCTAATCCTTTGCCATTAATTAAGGCGGGTAAGCTTAAGGCCATTGCCACTACCGGCAGTAAAAGGCCGGCTGAGTTAGCTGATATTCCAACCATGCAAGAGAGTGGCTTTCCGAATTTTGAAGTAACCGTTTGGGTTGGGTTATTTGGCCCTAAAAATTTACCGGCCAACCTAGCCAATACGATTTATCAAGCAGTCAACGAGACCTTATCAGACCCTGTTTTAATTAAGAAACTAGCCTCGGTAGGCGATGAGCCGGCATCTAAAAATCCCCAAGAATTTGCCCAATTTATTGATAAAGAGGCAAAAAAATATTTCACCATCGCTAAAAAAGCCAATATTCAGGTGGATTGAGACTTTAATTTGAGGCTTGTGGGGCCATGAAAACCGGGTATGGGCATACATTTGTCTCTAAATTATGTTAACGTTCTTGTGGATTTTTATATAAATTAAAACTTTTAAAAAGGACTGGAAAAAATGAACGTAAATTTACTTAAGCCAAGTAAGGCCAAACATACTTTTTTTGCAGGTTTAGCTCTTACTCTGCTTTCTGGAAGTTGTTTTGCTGAAGGTGCCGTGCAATGGGGTTATGAAGGTAAAGTAGGCCCAAGTAATTGGGGCTCGCTTGAGAAGGAGTTTGCTACTTGTAAAGTTGGCCAGATGCAAGCACCAATTGATATTCCAACTAAATCGGCTACCGCAGTTACTGCGCCTATTACCACTAAATATAAAGCCTCGGCTGGTGAGATTATTAACAATGGCCACACCATTCAAGTTGCGCTAGCTGATGGCGGCTCTGCGATGTTAGGCGGAGTCGATTATAAGATTTTGCAATTGCATTTTCACACCCCAGCTGAAGAAAAAATTGATGGCAAAGGATTTCCTATCAATGCCCATTTAGTTCATAAAAGTGCCGATGGTAAGTTAGCAGTAATTGGTGTTTTATTTAATGTCGGAGCTGAAAATACAAGCTTAAAAGAGGTCTTTACTAATATGCCCGCAAAAGAAGGTAAGGTCGCGTTGAAAAGCAATTTCGATGCTGCTAGCATATTACCAAGTTCACTAGCTTATTACAATTATTCAGGTTCTTTAACGACGCCTCCTTGCAGTGAGGGAGTTAGCTTTTATATTTTAAAAGCGCCCGTTGAAGTATCAAAAGATCAGCTGAATGCCTTCCAAAAGATATTTAAGATGAATGCTCGACCCTTGCAGCCTCTCAATGGCCGCAAGATTACCCAAGGCAGTTAAGATCTTTTATACATTACCACTTGGGTATGCATGAAAACCCTTGGATATCTAAAGCTGGTAGTTAAGCATGAATTAATTGCGATTAAAGAGGCACTTATTGAGTTAAAGCTCATAGTGCTTCTTGTTTTACTTGTTTTCGCCGGACTGATTTATTACCTCAAACCTTTTCCAGAAAAAAGTATCACTATCTCTACCGCATTTAAAGGGGGGGATTGGTATCAATTTGCTGAGAGTGTTACACCGGCCCTAAAGGATCATGGCATTAGTCTTACTGTTGTAGCTAGCGATGGGGCAATTGATAACGTTGAAAAATTAGATAACCCTCAGAGTGCGGTTAGCGCTGGCCTAACTTATGGATCGGTATTATCAAATGAACAAATAGCTGGTATTTACTCGCTAGGTAGCATCACCTACGAGCCTATTTGGATTTTCTATCATGAAAAACGTACTGGAAAAATTACTGATGTTAAAGATTTTGCGCGCTTTAAAGTTGGAGTTGGGCCTCTAAAAAGCGGGTCTTATGCTTTAGCTGAAAAATTGTTTGCGATTAATGGCATTCCCATTAATGAAGACAAGCATTTTCGAGCAGCTTCAATTGAGAGTAATTTGCAGCAATTTTTGGATGAAAAATTAGATGTATTTATTTTTGTTTCTACTATTGTTGATTTGCCAGTACAAAAATTGATTCGTACCCCAGGTATCAAAATCTTTAATTTTAAAAATTCAGCAGCTTATGAAAAAAAGTTTTATTTTTTTGATGCGGTTGATATTCCTGCTGGGTCGATTAATATTTTAGAAAATTTTCCACCTGAAAAGATTTCCTTGATTGCTACTACTTCGACACTAGCAGTGCGCCGCGATATGCATCCAGACTTGCAGCTAGCCTTATTATTGGCGATGAAAAATACAATTCAAAACTCGCAATTATTATTTTTTGCCAAAAGAAATCAGTTCCCTGCTTATGTCGATCCCTCCATACCCCTGAGCCCGGTGGCCCGGAAATTTTATGATAACGGCCCGCCACATGCCATTAATTATTTGCCCTATTGGCTGGGCGTATTCGTAGATCGTTTTTGGTTGGCACTATTAACTTTCTTTGCGGTTATTTACCCTTTATCGAAGTTAAATTTTCATTTAAGAAAATTTAACTATGCTGTTAAGGAGCGAGGTCATTATGAGGAAATCTTAGCAATGGATCGGCAAGTGAGTTGTAATCCTATTAGTGCTGAGCAAAAGGCATCATTCTTAAAACGTCTAGATGAGATAAATGTGGTTATTATTCGTCGCGGCGTGCCGATTGGTGAAGAAACAGATTATTATTTGTTTGTCAATGCGACCCAGTTATTACGATATAAGCTGGAGCGGCTATGAAGAAAGTAATTGTGGGCTTGATAGTGCTGGGTTTTTTTTCCAGTATTTTTGCGCAAAATGTAGCGATTCCACAGTTGCCGAAAAATTGGAGCGGAATTGTTTCTGTCACTTCAATGGGCAATACTTATCAAACAAAAATAAATGGGGCATCTAAAGATGGCGTAATGCCATTTAATTCGTTTGATATTGCAGCGACCATTACCATTATTAAGCAAGAAGGCCGGCATCTCGAATTGTTATATCGCTCAGCTAACTACGAGTCTCGTTACGTTGGAACTTTATCAATGGATGGCAAGCAGATACAAATTGCTTATCAACAGGGTTCGGGTACTTATACCCTTGAAAGTAATAAATTATCTGGTTGTGGATCGGGTAGGGGTGGTAAAGGCACATTTAAAGATTGGCTCAATAGTTACTCCACCTGGTGTGAAGAGTTTATTGCGCAGCCATAAGATGTTTTTAAACATCAAACTCTGTTGCGACTTAAAAAAACTTGTAATCTTTTTCTTTGCTACGCTGTTTTTAAGCGGTGGCGTTTTTGCTGCTGAGATTCAAGTTATCACTTCCGGCGCTTTTGCTGAAGCATTGCTTACATTGACGCCAATTTATGAAAAACAATCTCAACACAAGGTTATCATTTCGAATGGGTCTTCGATGGGGTCTGCTCCAGATTCAATTCCATCAAGACTTGCCCGTGGCGAGCGATTTGATATTCTTATCTTAGCTTCGCCTGCTCTAGATGCTTTTATTAAAAGCGGTCAGGTTGAAGCTGGTACGAAAGTGGATTTAGTTGCTTCGGTAATTGGTGCCGCTGTCCGCAAAGGTGCTTCTAAACCAGATATCAGTACTGTTGAGGCCTTGAAAAAAACACTTTTAGCTTCTCAATCCGTGGCCTATTCTGCGAGCGCGAGTGGCACTTATTTATCTACAGTCCTATTTCCACAACTCGGTATAGCCGAGCAAATGCAGCTTACTAGTAAAAAGATTTATAGTGAGCGGGTAGGTGCCGTCATAGCGAGGGGGGAGGCTGACTTAGGGTTTCAACAGGTAAGCGAATTGATTCCTATTGCAGGAATAGATCTCCTTGGTGAATTGCCGACCGAAGTTCAGCAAACTGTATTATTCTCTGCAGGCATTACCAGTAATAGAAATAACCTTAATGCAGCACGTGATTTAATTGCATTTCTTGCGTCAAAACAAGTAGCCCCGATGATTGTTCAGGCGGGATTAAAACCCATATTATCTCCTTTGCCATGGTAATAAATTCATTTAAAAAAATGCTCAAAATAAATAAGCAATTGACCTTAGGAATCTGCCTTACCTTTTATGCGTTAGCGAGCCAAGGCGCTTATCCCGATAAATCGATTCGTTTAGTCGTGCCGTTTGCCACAGGCGGCACTTCTGAAATTATTGCCCGCTCGGTAGCTAATGCATTAACTACGCAAATGGGACAATCTGTTTTTGTTGAAAATAAGCCTGGCGGTGCAGGTAACATTGCCATGGAAGAAGTCAAGCGAGCCGCTCCCGATGGCTATACCCTTATTTTGGGACACGTTGGCACTCTGGCCGTTAATCCGGCGCTTTTTGGTAAAAAATTACCATACGATCCCAATAAAGATTTTGTGCCGATTACCCTGATTGCTAAAGTACCCAATGTGATTGCCGTAAGTAAAGCAAGTCCCTATAAAAGCTTAGCTGAGCTGGTTGCGGATGCGAAAAAAAATCCTGGCAAAATAAATTATGGTTCTGCTGGCAATGGAAGTGCCGGGCATTTGGCGATGGAGTATTTCACCTCAGTCGCAGGGATTGACTTGGTACATGTGCCTTATAAGGGTTCCGGGGCCATGCTAACGGATTTAATTGGCGGTCAGATACAAGCAACTTTTAATGGTTTGCCATCATTAATTGGGCAAATTAAAGGTGGCGCTTTAGTGCCTCTAGCAGTAGGTTCGCTAGCGCGCTCGAGCACCTTGCCCCAGGTGCCGACTTTAATTGAATTAGGTTACAAGGGGGTTGAAACCTCGCAGTGGTACGGGATTATGGCCCCAGCTGGTACGCCTAAACCGATTATTGATAAGCTACAAAAAGAAATTGCCAAGGCCTTGAAATCAAAAGATGATTCCAAAAAAATGCTGGAGGATGGCGCAATTTTAGTAGGCGATACACCGGAGCAGTTTGATGTCTTTATTCGCGCGGAACAAAAGCGTTGGGCGAATGTGGTTGAAAAAGCTAAAATTTCAATTGATTAATGTCCGCTCATGATCATTGAGTTCAAATAAGAAATTTTAGTGATGAGCAAGCGTGTATTCGGCTCTTTATTGCTGCTCGGTAGTTTCTACCTACCATTGACAGCGCTTGCACAAGCTCAACCTTATCCCAATAGGCCTGTCAAGGTAATTGTGGCATTTACTGCTGGGGGTACAACCGACATTCTGACGCGGATGGTGAGTCAAAAATTAACTGAACGCGTTAAACAATCTTTTGTCGTTGAAAACAAGCCGGGCGGCGGCGGTAATATTGGAACCGAATTTGTGGCCAAGTCTGTGCCTGATGGATACACCTTGATTATGGATTCAGTGGGGCCGATCGCGGTAAATCAAACCTTATACAAAAAATTAAACATTAACCCCTTGACGGACTTAATGCCGATAGTACAAATTGCAGATGTGCCGAATGTTTTAGTTATTAATGAGGCCCTACCAATAAAAAACTTTGAGGAATTTATTAGTTATGCCAAGCTGAATCCTGGCAAATTAAACTACAGTTCTACGGGTATCGGCACGTCTTCGCATTTGTCGGGTTACATGTTAAGTAAGCGTTTGGGTATCGAGGCCACCCATATACCTTATAAAGGCGCCGACGCCCTTAATGACCTACTGGCAGGGAGAGTGCAGTTTATGTTTGCGACGATTCCTTCAGTAATTCAACATATTCATTCAGGAAAGTTACGTGCCATCGCCGTAACTAGTCTAAAACGGTCACGAGCGTTACCCAACATTCCTACTGTTGCTGAAAGCGGCTTCCCCGGTTTTGAGGCAGGCTCATGGTTTGGTCTTTTTGCACCTAAAGACACGCCCCCCGAAGTTATCGTCTTTATTAATAAGAATGTAAATGAGATTTTGCCTAGCCTTGAAGCGCAATTTATTCGCGAAGGTGCCGATCCCGTTGGTGGTAGCTCGATTAAATTTAGTCAATTTATTCAAAAAGAATATGAAAAATGGAAAGTGATTGTGCGAGATTCAGGCGCTGTCGCTGAGTAAGTGTGAGAATTTTACTTTCTGCTAATGCCGCACTACGACTTAAGGACCGGTTTCCTGACATTTTTGCTGGGCAGCCCTATCAAATAGTCCTTGCAGATGATAGTTGGCCGGGAGTCGATTTTGACTGTGCTTTTATTTCTCGTGATGTAACTGGCTTATCAAGTAAATTTGAGCTTGAACCAGCAACACAACATTTTTATGATTTATTGCTTAATGCTCCTTCATTGCAGTGGGTGCATACGCATTCAGCAGGCAGTGATCGACCGATTTTCTCAACTTTACAAAATCAGCGGCGCATGGTCACGACTTCGGCGGGTGCAAATGCTGCAATTGTGGCTCAGTCTGCTTTGGCTGGAATCTTGGCGCTTGCCCGCCATTTTCCTAAAATGGCAAAAAATCAAGCTCAGCGCCAGTGGCGGTCTTTAATGGCTGATGACCTACCAGCGGATCTTGAGGGACAGACGGCAGTAATAGTGGGCTGGGGAGCGATAGGGCAGAAGATTGCAGCATTACTTCAGGCTTTAGGTGTGTATTGCGAGGTGATTCGTTTTAATCTGCCTGTGGGTGAAAGCCCCGGCGTAAAAGTCCACCCGATTTCAGCCCTAGCAACTGTATTGCCGCGAGCCAACTGGCTTATTTTGGCATGCCCTTTGAGCGCGGAAACTAAGCGACTAATCGATGCAGCGGCTTTAAGTCGACTGCCCCGTGGTGCACACATCATTAACGTGGCTCGAGGTGAAATGATTGTTGAGGCTGATTTAGTTACCGCATTGCAGGCCGGCCGCTTGGGCGGTGCGTATTTGGATGTTTTTGAGTATGAGCCATTAAGACTTGATTCGCCGTTATGGAATAGTGATAATGTAATTGTTACCCCCCATTCAGCTGGTCATTCGCAGGGGAATGCGCAACGCGTTGAGGATCTGTTTTTTACTAATTTGAGCCATTTTATGCAGCAACAACCACTCCTAAACTTAGTGCAATGAGATTCCTAGATAGACAAATTTTAAGAGTAGCAGTTGGTAAACCGCGATGAGTAATTCCGGTCGCTTATCGATTGCCTCGATTCAAGGTCAAGTGTCTAGCGAGGAGTGGCAAGCACGGGTTGATATTGCTGCCTGCTACCGTTTATTAGCACATTACGGTATGTCTGACATGATGGCTAACCACGTTACATTACGGGTACCTGGCGAGCCCGATGCTTTTTTAACGAACCCTTATGGCATGATGTATGAGGAAATGACAGCGTCATGCATGTTGAAAATTAATCATACTGGTACAGTTTTATACACCCCGAATTTTGGTACGCTTAATTATGGCTTTAATAAGCCAGGATATATTTTGCATAGTGCAGTCCATGTTGCGCGCCCGGAAATTGATTGTGTGATTCATACTCATACTCCTGCTGGTTTGGCGGTGGCCTCTTTACAATGCGGTTTATTGCCCCTGACACAAACCGCAATGCGTTTTCATCACATTGCCTATCATGACTATTGGGGAGTGGTATTAGATCGGGCCGAGCAGGCTAGTTTGATAGCAGACTTAGGTTCCGCTGAAGCGATGATTTTACGTAATCATGGTTTGCTTACGGCCGGCAAAACGATTGGTGAGGCGTTTAATTGGATGCATCGGCTAGAGTTATCGTGCCGTTCCCAATTAGCTGCCATGGCCTGTAATACGCCTTTCAGCCCAGTGCCAGAGCGGGTCATCGAAGAGACCTATCAAAATTACCAACCCTCGACGCGCCGACCCTATGGCCTAATGGAGTGGCCAGCCTTATTGCGAATGCTCGATCGGCAGGACCCCAGCTTCAGGGAATAGGAGCCTTGGGGCAAAGTGCGCTATCCTTTAGCTAATTTATAGTTTTTGGCGCAAAAATAATCATGTCTATATACAGCAAATTTGAAAAATTGACCCTCAAAGCAAAGCTAACAATTAGCTTTTCGCTAATTATTTTTATGACCGCGATTTTAGGTGGAATATCGATTTATAACTATGGTGTTTTGGGACAAGATACCGATTGGCTTTATTTGCAAAGCACTTTAGGTGTTAGTTCTGCTAAAGAAGTGAAGGTAGAAGTACTCAATATTGGCCAAGATGTTAGCCAATATTTATTAGCGCCAACTGTACTTGGCAAAGAAGATCTAAATAAATATCAAAATGAAATTAAAGCGAAGATTGCCACTCAGAAAGACTTGATTAAAAAAACGCTAGTTGAGGCCAGCAAGACTATTTCACGTCCAATAGTGCAAAAAAAGTTTGACGAAGTAAATTTGTATATGGATTTATATTTAAAGCAGGTAGATACAACTATTGCTACTTACGCTCAAGCACCTGCTAGTGCGAATAAAATTGTTTTTGGTCCAGAGTATATGGCACTAGAACACAAAGCATTAGGAGCGTTAGATGAATTTATTAACCTCAAATTAGTGAGCGCTAAAGGCAGATATGAAGAGGCCCAAGCGATTAAAAGTACGGTGGTTTACACCACCATTGCGATCATTCTATTAACCATTGGTATCAGCATTTTTGTCGGCTACTTATTACGTCGATCCATTATTAGCCCCCTAAATGAATTAAAAAATGCAATTAGTAATTTGGCGGAATCGAAGTTTAATAACCTCATTGGTAATTTAGACCACTCAGGTGTCATTGGGCGCATTGCTTTGTCGACACAAACGTTGCAGGCAAATTTAAAAAGGGCCTTACAAGATATTAATGAAAATACCTTAGTGGTCAGTAGTTCTGCTGAAGAGCTGGCTGCAGTTAGTACCCAAATGAGTGCAGCCGCTGAGGAAACCGCAGCGCAAGCCTCTGAAGTATCGAAGTCATCTGCGCAGGTGAGTGAAAATACCCAAACAGTTGCAACTGCAATGGAGGAGTTTAGCTCGAGCATTCGCGAAATTTCAATTAATACCGCCGAGGCTTCTAAAGTAGCACATCAGGCAGTTGATACCGCCAAAAATACCAGCGTGAAGATGAACAAGCTAAGCGAAAGTAGCGTTGAAATTGGTCAAGTGCTCAAGGTTATTTCAGGGATCGCTGAGCAAACTAATTTATTAGCTTTGAATGCAACGATTGAGGCAGCTAGAGCAGGCGAGTGGGGCAAAGGCTTTGCGGTGGTGGCAAATGAGGTGAAAGAGCTAGCCAAACAAACTACTAAAGCCACTAATGAAATCTCAACCTATATTGATGCAATTCAGGGTGATACCCAAGAAACTCAAGCATCGATTAAGGATATTTCTGACATCATTGCAAAAATTGATGATATTTTAAATACCATTGCAAGTGCTGTAGAAGAGCAAGCTACTGTAACTAATGAAATTGTTCGCAACGTCTCTAATTCAGCTTCTGGTGTTTCGGTTATTGCAGAAACTATTAAATCGGTAGCTGAAGCATCAAAAAATACGACCATAGGTTCGGCTGACGTGCAGAAATCATCGGTTGAGCTAGCCCAAGTTGCTGCTCAATTAAAGAATTTATTATCACGTTTTGTTTTTTAGTAGCAAATTGATGGCGACTGAATTTACCGCCGCTTTTTCTTGCGGGCGCGGATATTCAAAAGCTCAACTGCTAAAGAAAAGCCAATAGCAACGTAAACGTAGCCTTTGGGAAGGTGCACTCCCATTCCTTCGGCGATAAGGACGACGCCGACTACGGTGAGGAAAGCTAGGGCGAGCACCTTGATAGATGGGTGCTGCTGTACAAAATCTCCAATCGGCTTAGCGGCAATTAACATAACCGCAATCGACACTAAAACTGCGGCAATCATAATGGCAACATCATCAACTAGGCCAACTGCAGTGATAACGCTATCAAGCGAGAAAACAATATCAAGAATACCAATTTGGAGGACTGCACCCCAAAAAATCTTTTGTTTTTGTTCTGCAGTAATAGGTACTTTCGCTTTGTCATGGACGCTATCATCGGCCGTTTCTTTGTCTTCGACCTCTAAATAGATTTCTTTTGATGCTTTCCAGAGCAGGAAAAAGCCACCAGCCAATAAAATAAAATCACGCCCACTGATAGCATGACCCAGCGCCGAAAAAATAGGGGCAGTAAGCCCCATGACCCAAGAGAGGCTGAGTAACAATAAAACGCGTGTTAGCAGGGCAAATAAAAGCCCAAATTGGCGTACGCGGCTTTGCATTTCAACGGGCAGACGATTGGCTAAGACGCTGATAAAGATGATGTTATCGATACCTAGGACTATTTCTAGGGCCGAAAGGGTTAAAAAGGCGATCCAAGCATTGGGATCTAAGAATAGTTCGAGCATGTGAGATTAGTAAAAAGAGGGCGGAAGGTGGGGATATTAAGCTGTTTCCGTTATATTGACTGAAGTTGGCTATTTGCATATAGTTAGTAGGGTTTTCCCATGTAACAAAAAAGGGCGTAAGTAGGTATATTTTCAGATCACGGTAAAGGGTAGCAATGGTGCAGGGGAAGCAGAATAGAAATGAATGGAGAGGGCGAATAATGACTGTATTAACCGCCATATCATGCTCTTTTGGGCTTTATACCCAGAGTGGAGCACAAAATCAGTCGATGCCGGCGTTAAACTCTCAGCAATTGGACCAAATCAACAATCAGCCCCTGGTGCCAGCTGTTCCAGAGCCAGCTAACGCATATGGTCCAAGGCCTAGCCAATTAAATAGAGGGCCAGCACCCGATCCCGATGCCATTACGGTTTTAGGTAGGCCTCTTTCTGGCCCCGGATCAGAGAAGCCAATTCGCCTACAAGCCCCAGATGCTTCGGGAGAAACGAATATTCTGAATATTCCATTTAATTAAATTGAGAGAAAAACCACAAAGGATTACATCATGATTAAAAAAACGATTTCGAAATCGCCTAAAGCGGCAGTTAAAAAAGCCCCAATGAAAAAACCAGCCTTGAAAAAATCACCTTTGAAAAAAGTGGCGGCAAAAAAAATGCCAGCCAAGAAGTCTGCGGCAAAAAAAGTTGGCATTAAAAAGCCAATGCGCAGTGCTGCGCCAACGGCAAAATTTGCGGTTCAGCCTGTGGTGCCAGAGTTAAGTAAAAAAGAAAAAAAGAAACGCGCTGGGAGGGTTCATAAGTCGGTAACGAATCGTGAATTTAAGATTTTGATCAAACCCTCGGGCCTCGATCGGCGTAATCGGATTGATGAGCTCAGCACGAAGCTAATGATTTTCTGTAAAAAACAGGGAGTCCACTTTACCCATCTTGACAATGCCACGACAGGCTTACGTACAGTATATTTCTTTGATACGCCAAATGAAGATTTGCGTAATCACAATTTAATTCTGCGGGTGCGGGAATCGCGCGAGGATGTCTGGATTGATGATTGGTGTGAAGTAACATTTAAATGTCGCGCTCGTGATTTGGGAGCTTCTTTAGTATTCAATCCAATGCCAACTGATAAAACTAAATCACGCGCCCGTTTTAAAGAAGAAATTCTTAAAGGTGATGCGATTGGAAGTCAACGTCAAATTTATTCCAATAATGCCATTTTAGATGCAGTACCTGTAGATGAAATTTTTGCGCATAGTTTATCTAGTGCAATCACGATGTTTCCAACGCTAGGTAAGCTCGGTTTGCCGAAAAACACACCAATTGCAGTTGTTGGCGGACTTAAAAATAAAATTTTAGAAGCCTGCTTACCATTGGGTAACTTAGTATTTGGTGCCGGTGTACAGGCCCATTGCGAAATTGCCATCTGGATGCGCAGTGTTGGTGAGCCAATCGTCGGTGAACTCGCTTTCTCTTATCATGTGAACGATAAGAATCGTAAAGAAGCAAAGGCCCATAAGCGCGCTGATAAGTTCTTTAACGCCTTACAAATTGAGTTTGCTAATTGGATTGAAGTGGGCTCAACTAAAACGGCCTTAGTTTATGGCAAGCCTGAGTGAGTAGCGCAAGCGCGGGTGCGCCACAAAGCCCGCCGCCATTAGCAGTGCCAGGTGAAGCTCAACCGCTACCGACGCTGTTTGAGCTTTTTTGGCAGTTTATGGTGATTGGTGCCGTCAGTTTTGGCGGCGGCATCATTGCCTATGAACAAATTTTATTAGTTGAAAAAAAGAAGTGGTTAGACCTGGATGATTTTATGGCTACCTTAGCAATTAGCCAGACCATGCCAGGCTTGAATTCTGTCAATATGGCGGTATTAACGGGCGATCGCTTAAGGGGCATATTGGGGGCAATTGCGGCAGGCTTAGGCCTAATCTTGCCAGGTGCAGCCTTTGTTTTAATTGTCGGCATTGCTTACATGGCTAAGCCAGATCACCCCATTGCGAATTTACTCTTGGCTGGCATTGCCGCTGGTGCAACCGGTTTATTAGCGGCGATTACTTACAAGATTGGGCAAGGACATTTGCGCCATATTATTTCTTGTGTAATTATCATCACCACTTTTGTTTTAATGAGTATTTTTAAGTTGCCATTAGCCATCGTTTTACTCATCATGGCCCCAGTTGCTTTATTTATTTATCGGCCTAGATAAATGATTAGCCTCTTAATTCAGTTGTTTATGACCTTTGGTTTGCTGTCGTTATTGGCGGTAGGTGGTGGTACAGCGGTGCTGCCCGAAATGCAAATTGTTTTAAATGAGCAATTTCAGATCGACCATATGAAATTTGTTGAGGTGTATAGCATTGGTCAGCTTGCGCCTGGACCAAATATGATGATGGTAATTGTATTTGGCTTCCAATTGGCTGGCCTAGCCGGAGCGTTGACAGTGTTGCTCTCGTTCTTTTTGCCCTCGAGTATTTTATGTTTGACTGTGGGACGAATTTGGGTACGTATCGGTGAAAGCCCCTGGCGTCGCGCTGTGCAAAATGCGCTGGAACCGATTTCGATTGGCTTAATGTGCTCTGGGGTGTATTCCGTTGCCAAGGCAGCAATTAATGGGCCAATCAGTATTGGTCTAGCCCTTGCTGTACTTGCTGCCTTACTTTTTTCTCGCGCTAATCCAGTAATTTTAATTTTGGGTTCAGGCTTTGTAGGCGGTGCTTTAATGTACTTTACGAGTTTTACCTAATTAGCCTTAGCGGGTAAGACTTTATTGGGATTGAGAATATTGTGGGGATCAAGCGCAGTTTTAATCACCTGCATGAGATCATGTGCAATAGCGCCTTTATGCGCGCGTAAATCACGCATTTTCAATTGCCCAATGCCGTGCTCTGCTGAAATAGAGCCGCCAAATTTTTCTACCATGCTATAAATAATATCGTGCACGAGTGCTTCATTTGCTGCATTAAAAATTGTGCTATCTACCCCTGCAGGTGCAGCAACGTTGTAATGTAGGTTGCCATCGCCAAGGTGGCCAAAGTTAATGATACGTACCTCTGGGTACTTTTCGCGCAGCACCTGATCGGTGGCGCTAATAAAATTCTCTAATGCAGAAAGTGGAATCGTAATGTCATGCTTTAAGTTAGCGCCTTCTTGAGCTTGCGCTAAAGTAATATGTTCACGCATTTGCCAAAACGTATTAGCTTGTGCAAGTGAATTTGCAATAACCGCATTTGTTGCTATACCAAGCTCCAGCGCTTCGGCCAAAATTGCCTCGACTAAATTTCGCGCATGCGCTTCACTTTCATGATCAGAAAGCTCAATTAAGACGGTGAAGGGCGGATTCTCGCCTAAGGGATTGCGCATTTGGGGGAATTGTTTTTCAGTCAGTGCAAGTGACTCAGCCGTCATCATTTCAAAGCCAGTTAATAGGGAGGTGGCTTTTTGTTTAAACAAATTCAGCAATTGAATGGTGGCGGGAATGCTGGGAGTCGCAACGAGTGAAGTCCATTGGCATACCGGCATTGGGTATAACTTTAAAACTGCGGCTGAAATAATGCCCAGAGTGCCTTCGGAACCAATAAATAAATCGCGCAAGTCATAGCCTGTATTGTCTTTACGTAATCCGCGTAGACCATGCCAAATCTCTCCATTAGCGGTTACTACTTCAAGACCAAGGCATAAGTCTCTGGCATTACCGTAGCGTAGTACATTCGTTCCGCCCGCATTGGTAGCCAGATTGCCACCAATACAGCAGCTGCCTTCGGCGCCTAGGCTGAGTGGAAAAAGTAAACCCTGTTCTGCTGCAGCCTCCTGAATTGATTGCAAAATACAACCTGCTTCCACGGTAATAGTTTGATTATCTAAATCGAGTGCGCGAATATGATTCATTCGTTTCAGGCTGAGCACCACTTGCGAGCCGCTTTGGTCGGGAGTGGCCCCACCGCATAAGCCTGTATTCCCGCCCTGCGGCACTAGGGAAATATGAAACTCCGCGCAGATCCGCACAATTTGCGCTACTTCAGCTGTATTACTGGGCAACAATACGGCTAAGGCCTTGCCAAAATAACGTTTACGCCAATCGCATAAAAAGGGCGCCATATCTTCGGGCGCACTAAGTATTTGCGCTGGCGTTAAGAGGGCTTTAAATGCATTAAGGGCAGCGCTGGAGTTCATGTTTTCGATGGGATTTGCCGGGAGTAATTTTTCTATTTCTATATGTTAATGCGTAGCGTCGAGCCGGTTTTTTTTCGCCGCATCTTTCAGCGGTTTTAGATAAAGCAATAGAGAGATAAAGGTAGCGGTGGCAAAAATCAATTCTAAAATAGCTAAGTATCGATTTGTACCTGTTTCTGTGACCCGTACTAAGGCCTCAGCTAAGTAAATCAAAATTAACATTGAAGCGCACTGCATCACATAGTTTTTACCTTGCCAAATACCGGGCAAGACTAGTAATAAGGGTAACGCTTTTAGAATGAGCCATGAGCCGCCAGGACGTAAGGGTGAAATAAACCACTCCCAACTAATGCATAAAATAATTAAATCACTTATCGCCGCAGCAGCAAATAATTGGTACGGATTTTTTTTTAAGATGCTGCCGAGTAGGCTAGGATTCATGGGATATCAGTAGTTAAGCGCGCGCCAATTTCATCGCGGTATTTGCCAGGCGCTTGCCTTGAGCAATGGCAAGACGTTTTTCGGCGGCGCTAATCGGTGCCTTACCATCTGCGTGGGCTAGATGACTGGCGCCATAAGGGCTACCGCCACTCGTAGTACTCATTAAATCGGCTTCGCTATAAGGTAGGCCCATGACAAGCATGCCATGGTGTAAAAGGGGAATCATCATGGTAAGCAGAGTTGACTCTTGGCCACCATGTAAGCTGCCGGTGCTAGTAAAAACACAAGCAGGCTTGTTCGTCAGACTGCCACTAATCCAGTGGGTAGATGTGCCATCTAAAAAATATTTTAAGGCTGCCGCCATTTGACCAAAACGGGTTGGCGAGCCCAGTGCCAAGCCACTGCATTCTTGGAGGTCGCTATATTCAGCATAAGGTGCGCCGTCACTAGGGATAGCGGGCTCGGTAGTTTCACAAACCGCTGAAATTGCTGGCACCGTTCGCAGTCTAGCGCGAGCCCCCGGCACGGATTCAATGCCCTCGGCAATGAGGCGCGCTAAATCGCGGGTGGCGCCATAGCGCGAATAGTAGAGTACCAAGATTGTTATTTCATTCATCATCATTTTCTAGTGTAAGCGGGCTTGGCCTTATGATACGGCGATGTGGATTGTTCGTAACCCCCAATTATGGCTCGCTTTAGGTAGGGAATTGTGGCTGCGGAATCGCGACCATCATTTGCCTCAAATTGCGGCCAGTTTAGCCTTTACCACCACCTTAGCCTTAGTGCCCATTATTACGGTGGGATCCCTCTTGTTGGGGTATTTGCCCATGATGGTGCGCTTGCGTCAGGCAACCCAGGAGTTTATCTTGCAGACCTATATGCCTGGTGGGATCAATAAACAGGTGCTACTGTATTTAGATCAATTTACCGCTAAGGCCAAAGGCCTGACTTTTATTGGCTCTTTGGGGCTGTTATTAACAACCATTTTGGCAATTGCAGTGGTCGAACAGGCTTTTAATCAAATATGGCGGGTCAAGGCTCGCCGCCCAATGTACCGGAGGGTGGCGATCTATTCTGCAGCAACCTTTTTAGGGCCGATTTTGCTTGGGGTAGGAATTTATTTCAGCACACTGTTATTAAGCGCTGCGGAGGGCTGGACTGAAACCCTGAGTATAGGTTTGCAATTGTTGGCTACAGTGTTGCCGATTGGCTTGGCCCTGGCCGTTTATACCGTGGTTTACCGAGTTTTGCCCTACGCCCCGGTAAGTTGGCGGGATGCTTTGGTTGGCGGATTCTGTGCAGCCATGGTTTTCGAGCTGACTAAATTTGGCTTTGGCTTCTTTATTACCAAAACGCCATTTTATAAAACTGTTTACGGTGCTTTTGCAATTTTGCCACTCGCCTTAATCTGGATTTACATCACTTGGTGGGTTACTTTAGCCGGGGCTGTTTTAGTGGCAAATTTACCCGTGATTCGGGCTGGACTTGACGGCGGCAGGGCGAAGTAAATCTAGCGCCCCAAGCAAGCCTAGGCAGCCGACAGTGCATTAGTATTGCGGGAAGCTAGCCTTCGCGCTATATTGATGTTATCTAGAGGAGGCATCATGAAAGTACGCGATATTTTGCGGGTCAAGGGCAGCGCACTCTACACTGTTTCGCCCGATTTACTTTTACAAACTGCCATTTTAGTAATGGATGAGCACGATATTGGCTCAGTGGTAGTCATGGAGTACGAAAATCTTGCTGGCATCTTAACTTTCCGGGAAGTCATTCAAGCGCTAGCAAAAAATCATGGCGCTACTGCCGACTTGCACGTACGTTCAGTAATGAACGCTGAGCCTTTAACTTGCACGATGGATACCGAGCTTGATGAAGTGCGGCGGATGATGCTGGATCACCATGCACGCTACTTGCCCGTCATTGATGGGGCAGTTCTCATGGGGGTCATTTCCTTCTATGATGTAGCTAAAGCCATTGTGGATTCACAAGATTTTGAAAATACGATGCTCAAGGCTTATATTCGCGACTGGCCGCAAGAGGATTCTGGGATAGCGCCAAGTACACCGGCTTAGAATGCCATAATAGAAGTATGTCAGGAAATACCTTAGGCCTTCTCTTTTGCGTTACCACCTTTGGCGAATCTCACGGCCCTGCAATTGGCGCAGTGGTTGATGGTTGTCCGCCAGGCATGCCTTTGTCTGCGGCCGACTTACAAATTGATTTAGATCGACGAAAACCTGGCACTTCCAGGCATGTTACGCAGCGCAAAGAAGAAGACCAGGTTGAAATTATTGCCGGTGTTTTTGAGGGCAAAACGACAGGCACCCCGATTTGTTTACTCATTCGGAATGCCGACCATCGTAGCCAAGATTACAGTGAAATTTTGCATAGCTTTCGACCGGGACATGCCGATTATGTTTACCACCATAAATATGGCTTGCGGGATCCGCGCGGCGGCGGTCGCTCATCAGCGCGTTTAACTGCGCCCATTGTTGCTGCTGCTGGAATAGCCAAAAAGTGGTTGCGGCAGCAATATGGCACTGAAATTACCGGTTACATGAGTCAGCTTGGAGATATTGTTATTCCTTATGTTGATGGTACGCAAATTGCGTTAAATCCTTTTTTCGCACCGAATGCAGCTATCGTTGAGCAGCTAGAAGCGCGTATGGACAGCTTACGTAAAGCAGGGGACTCCTGTGGCGCGCGCATTGAAGTGCGGGCAAAAAATATTCCCATTGGTTTGGGCGAGCCCGTATTTGATAAATTAGATGCAGATCTAGCCCATGCCATGATGGGGATTAATGCAGTTAAGGGTGTTGAAATAGGCGATGGCTTTGGGGTAGTTGCTCAACACGGCAGTGAACACGGCGATGAAATGTACCCCGATGGTTTTGCAAGCAATCATGCTGGGGGTGTTTTAGGCGGTATTGCTTCTGGTCAAGAGCTTCGTGTCTCGATTGCTATTAAACCGACCTCAAGTATTTTGAGCCCCAAACATTCAATTGATATTGATAGTAAACCGATGACCTTGCAAACTAAAGGGCGTCATGATCCATGTGTTGGCATTCGCGCAACCCCCATTGCTGAAGCCATGATGGCCTTAGTTTTAATGGATCATGCCTTACGCCATCGAGCCCAATGTGGCGATGTGCTGCAAGACGTAGCGCCAATCGCTGCTGCACGTCCAGGCTCAAGCAATACCAACTAGTTTGTACTGTCGATGACACCATTTGTACGTGGGGCCTTTGGGGCCCTATTCTTTTTATATTTTGCTTACATTGGTTTAGTTACGCCCTACGCGAGCTTATTTTTTGCCAACCGGGGATTTAATGCCCTAGAAATTGCTAGCCTCATGTCGATGATGCAAATCACGCGCATCTTAGGACCATTTTCGTGGGGTTGGTTGGCCGATTTTTTTGGTGAACGCATTGGCATCATGCGCTTTTGCGCCGCGTTAGCTGCATTGGTCTTTTTGTTTATTTTTTTACTGCCTAATTACATTACATTTTTAGTATGGATGTTTGTGGTGCATACGATTCTGAGTGCGCTGATGCCCTTAGGAGAGTCGGCAACTATACAAGCCTTGCATCGTGATAATTCATTTGATCAACGGTATGGTCGATTGCGCTTATGGGGCTCAATTGGCTTTATCGCGATGGGCTTATTTGCTGGCGAATTATTTCAACAGCGGGGCATTGAATTATTCCCCTGGGTTGGTGCCACCATATTATTTGCTTTAGCGTTAAATACCTGGTTTTTATATGAACCTAAATTAGAGCGTCACCAAATGCAAAAAGGTGAGCTTTTGGAGGTCTTAAAGCAAAGGCCAGTGCAATGGTTTTTAGCCTCGGCATTTTGGATGATTTTTGGTCATGCAGCTTTATATGTTTTTTACTCTTTGTATCTATTTGACTTGGGATATAACAAATTTCAGATCGGTTTATTTTGGACGCTAGGCGTGGCTGCTGAAGTGATATTTTTTTATTATCAAAGCCAGTTCTTGAGTCGCTTTAAACCGAAACAAATTTTGCAGTGGAGTTTTGCGCTTGGTGTGGTGAGATTTTTATTGATTGCTTATGTGGCGCTTACGCCAGTACTTATTTTTGCACAGCTACTTCATGGTGCTACTTTCGGGGCGCATCACAGCGCTACCACAAAGTTATCGCAACGCTGGTTTAGTGGACCATTACAAGCGCGCGGCCAAGCATTAATTATTATGATTGCATACGGATTTGGAGGCTCTTTAGGGGGTTTATGTGCGGGTTGGGTCTGGGAGGTATTGGGGCCAAACCAGGTATTTGCGATGGCGTCGTTAGCTTGCTTGCTCGCCTTGATGGCGATTTATTTTGTACCCGATGATCCAAACACTGTAGCGGCGAAACAAGAGCGGCGTTTAGCTTAAGGCTTTACATTGCACCATAATTTGGACCACCACTGCCTTCAGGCGTAAGCCAAATAATATTTTGGCTCGGATCTTTAATATCACAAGTCTTGCAATGCACACAATTTTGCGCATTAATCTGTAGCTGCACTGAACCATTGGTTTCGAGGTACTCATACACGCCAGCTGGGCAATAGCGCTGCTCGGGACCGCCATAGATTTTGTAGTTAAGCGCCACTGGAATCGTTTTATCGAGCAAGGTTAAATGGCTAGGTTGATTTTCTTCATGATTCGCATTGGAAATAAAAACGGACGAAAGCCGATCAAAAGTTAGGCTGCCATCGGGCTTAGGATATTCAATGGGTTGATGTTGCGCGGCAGGATCGAGGCATTCATGATCGGCATAGTGATTATGAATTGTCCAGGGCACATGACCGCCCATGATTTTTTGCTCTAAGCCAACCATCACGGTGCCCAAATAAAGTCCTTTTGACATCCAAGGCTTGAAGTTACGTGTTTGTTTTAATTCACGGTACAGCCAACTGGCCTTAAATGCAGTAGGGTAAGCAGTGAGTAAATCGCCAGTCCGATTTTCGGCTAAGGCAGCAACTGCAGCTTCAGCCGCTAACA
>Ga0304729_1000918_pt1 | contig 20311 bp, 20 predicted proteins | sample C_131016_MF_Meta_FD_190475 | JGI IMG/M metagenome (GOLD analysis project Ga0304729, IMG submission 190475) | Freshwater microbial communities from Lake Croche, Canada to study carbon cycling - C_131016_MF_MetaG (v2) (version 2) | ecosystem: Environmental > Aquatic > Freshwater > Lake | place... | reverse complement strand
GTATCGGATGTCTCTCATGAATTGCGTACTCCATTAACAACAATTCGTATGGCTTCACAATTGCTCTACGAAGCCCGATCCAAGCTCGATCCTGCGGCCTCACGTAGTGCTGAGCTATTGGTTTCACAGATCGAACGCTTTGAGACCCTGCTGAGCGACCTACTCGAAGTTAGCCGCTTCGATGCCAGGGCAGCGATCCTTGAGACAAAAGATATTGATCTCAAGCCGCTGGTTCTTAATGTGGTGGATCAACTACAGGCTAACCAAGTGCCACACTTCAACTTTATTGCTCCAGATAACGAGTATCGGGCGCTGGTCGATGACCGTCGAATTGAACGCATTATCCGCAACCTGCTCTCCAATGCCATGGACCATAGTGAAGGCAAAGGCGTTGTTGTGAGCATTGCTCAGACCGAACACGTCGTGGCAATTGGCGTGAGAGATTTTGGAATTGGCTTTAATGAACGTGAATCCGAGCGACTCTTCGATCGATTCTGGCGCGCAGATCCATCGCGTTCGCGCGTTCGTGGTGGTACCGGATTAGGTCTTGCGATTGCACTTGATGATGCGAAGCTGCATCAAGGTTCGTTGAAGGCTTGGGGGCGACCTGGGCACGGAGCAAACTTTGTCGTAACTCTTCCGAAGAGCCCTGGTATTCCAATGGACTCTGAACCGCTTGATATCTTTCCCAGCGATCAACCATCAACAATCCTCGCTGACTTCGATAGCGACGATGTTTAATCTCTGATAGTTAGAGGGCATGGCCCTTCACGATCTGCTCGCACTTCTCTATCCAACATCGTGCCTGCTCTGTACAAAGGGCGATGTAACTCTCTGTCCGCAATGCGAGCCACTCCTGTGGAGTTGTACAGATGTATATCGACTTCACGGCCTAGATCTCTATTCTTCACTCCATTACAACGAAGCCTCGGCCCATCTCATCCTTGCGGCAAAGGAAGATAATGATCGAGCGGCATCACATTATTTAGCAGAGTTGATGGCGAATAGATTTGGCAGAGTGCATCGAGAACTGTGCAGGCGGTCTTACCTGCTGGTTCCGGTACCGTCATCACGAGCTGCCGATAAGCGCCGGGGTTACGAACATATGGTGATACTTGCCAAGTTGGCTGCCCGAAGAATTTCCACTGACTATGAGGTGAGATGTCGAGTAGCACCGGTGCTGGTGCCGGTGCGAAAGGTCGCAGATCAGAGTCGGTTGACCGCAGCGCAGCGGCGAGAGAATATGAGTGGGGCGCTTCGTTTAAGACCGGGCCTAACACGAGGTGATGAGGGAATAATTCTCGTGGATGATCTGGTTACATCAGGGAGCACCATGGGTGAGGCTCTGAGAGCACTCAGGGCGGGTTCTTATGAGCCCGATGCCCTGCTCAGCGCTTGTGTGGCAGGGCGCTTTTTAGTGAATAAGATAGGGCGCTGAGCATTGAACACGAGTAGGCAACGGAAGAGGGATTGTGGCAATTCTAGATAAAATTTTGCGCGCCGGTGAAGGTCGTGCCGTCCGCAATCTCGAGAAGATCGCCGCAGATGTAAATTCCTACGAGCCAAAGATCTCAGCCCTCAGCGATGCTGACCTCCAGAATCAGACCGCGCACCTCAAGGCTCGCCTCGCTAATGGCGAGGACCTCGATGCGATTCTCCCTGAAGCTTTCGCAACTGTTCGTGAAGCAGCCAAGCGCACACTCGGACAACGCCATTACGACGTTCAACTTATGGGTGGCGCAGCACTTCACCTCGGCAATATCGCCGAAATGCGCACTGGTGAAGGAAAGACTCTCGTCTCGACTTTACCTGCCTATCTCAATGCCCTCACCGGTAAAGGCGTTCACATCGTCACAACCAATGATTACCTCGCAGAACGCGATAGTGAGTGGATGGGTCGTATCCATCGCTTCCTCGGATTAAAAGTTGGCGTAATTCTCTCCAACATGACTCCAGCCGAACGTCGTGAGGCCTATGCCGCAGATATCACCTACGGAACAAATAATGAATTTGGATTTGATTACCTCCGCGACAATATGGCGTGGTCAATCGATGATTGCGTACAGCGCGAACATAACTTCGCGATCGTCGATGAAGTTGACTCGATCCTGATCGATGAAGCGCGCACACCGCTGATCATCTCTGGTCCAGCTGATAAGCCAACAAAGTGGTACGTAGAGTTTGCAAATATCGCTGAAAAACTTACTCGTGACGTGCATTACGAGATCGATGAGAAGAAGCGCAATCTCTCTATCACTGAAGAAGGCGTAACAAAGGTTGAAGAGATCCTCGGGATCGGCAACCTCTATATCGCCGAGAACACTCCGATGATCGGCTACCTCAATAATGCAGTGCGCGCGAAGGAGCTCTTCAAGCGCGATAAGGATTATGTAGTAATGAGCGGTGAGCTCTTGATCGTTGATGAGCACACTGGCCGCGTTCTCTCTGGCCGTCGCTACTCTGAAGGACTCCACCAAGCTCTCGAAGCGAAAGAGCGGATCGAGATTAAGGACGAGAACCAGACTCTCGCCACAATCACGCTCCAGAACTACTTCCGTCTCTACGAGAAGCTCTCCGGTATGACTGGTACCGCTATGACTGAAGCTGCTGAATTTATGCAGATCTATAGCCTTGGCGTTATTCCAATCCCTACCAATAAAGAGAGCAAGCGTATTGATCAGCCGGACTTGATCTACAAGACCGAAGTCGGCAAGTTCATCGCACTCACTCAAGATATTGTTGAAAAGTATGGCAAGGGACAGCCGGTCTTGATCGGTACCGTCTCCGTTGAAAAGTCTGAAGAGCTCTCTGCCTTCTTAACAAAGAATGGCGTTCGCCACGAAGTCTTAAATGCAAAGCAGCATGAACGCGAAGCTGCAATCATCGCTCGCGCCGGTGCTAAGGGTGCTGTGACTGTTGCAACCAATATGGCTGGCCGCGGTACCGACATCATGCTCGGTGGTAACCCTGAGTTCATGGCAGATTTTGAGATCCAACGTCGTGGCATCAGCCCAGTAGATAACCCTGCTGAGTACGAATCTGCCTGGGGACCAGAACTGGCAAAGCAGAAGGAAGCGGTAAAGCGCGAACACGAAGAGGTAACTGCTCTTGGTGGACTCTATGTCCTTGGTACCGAGCGTCACGAATCTCGTCGTATCGATAACCAGCTCCGTGGTCGTTCGGGCCGTCAAGGCGATCCAGGTGAATCACGTTTCTATCTCTCACTCCAAGATGACCTAATGCGTCGGTTTAACTCTGGCCTCGTAGAACGCGTAATGAGTGCATCTGGCCTACCCGATGATGCACCGCTTGAGTCAAAGATGGTCTCGAATGCGATTCGTTCTGCTCAAACTCAAGTTGAATCGCTGAACTTTGAGATGCGTAAGAATGTTTTGAAGTATGACGATGTCATGAATCGCCAACGTGAAGTTGTCTATTCAGAGCGCCGCGAGGTTCTCGAAGGCGCAGATATCTCAGAGCTCGTACAGACCTTTATGGACGAGACAATCACGGCCTATGTCGCTGCTGCGACTGCAAGTGGCTTCCCAGAGAACTGGGATCTCGAGCAACTCTGGCAGGCACTCGCTCTTCTCTATCCAATCTCCTTCACAGTCGATCAGGCAGCGGCTGAAGTAGGCGGAATTGCTGGGCTAGATAGCGATTTCCTCACTACCAAGATCCTCGATGATGCTCGTGCAGCATATGCAAAGCGGGAAGAGACACTCGGCGCAGAGGTCGTTCGCGAACTCGAGCGCAAGGTCCTGCTCTCAGTCTTAGATCGTAAGTGGCGTGAGCACCTCTATGAGATGGATTATCTCCAAGAGGGAATTGGCCTTCGTGCAATGGCGCAGCGTGATCCGCTCGTTGAGTACCAGAAGGAAGGGTACGAACTCTTCTCGGCCATGATGGATGGAATTAAGGAAGAGCTTGTTTCATTGCTCTTCAATGTTGAAGTCGAAGTTACGCAGAATGAGAGCAACGTCGAAGTCTCTCCAAAGGGAATCGGCGCACCTGAAAAGCAAGAAGTTCCAAACTTGATCTATAGCGCCGCCGATGAAAGTGGCGAAGCTCAGAGTTCAGGTGGCGCTTCCCGTAACGGACCATGTCCTTGTGGATCAGGTAAGAAGTACAAGCGCTGCCACGGCGCCGCTTAAGACTTTTACTAGCCTCTTACAACTTCACTAACTCGGTACAGAGCCAACGCTCGTTCACGCCTTCAAAGCGCAGGACGAGTGAGCGTACGCGTTCGTCGTATCGCAAAGTGACTGTTACTTCTCCAACGCCTTCAATCGGTTCAGAGATATAAATATTTCGAATCTTGGGAAGAGCTGCACCGCGAACTATCGCGCTCGTTACTGCCTCAAATGTCCTTGGGTGAGTCCATCGTGCTAACTGCATCGCCGCTCTCTTGCCGGACCAAATCTCAAGCAAGCTCACGACATAACGCGATACCCATTGTTCAAGATTAGGAAGATCTTTGAGTGCCGTTGGCTTGGGCTGGATATCGGGCTCTACATCCTCGCCATCAAATGTCACTGGAGTGGGTACGAGATAGAGCTTTGATGAGAGTGGCTTTACTGGTGAGGTTGTGGTGAGAGCTGGGTCGTATCCAAAGAGCGGCAGCCCGGGATGGTCGAGACCATTTAAAGGGCCAGCAAAGTCGAAGTGAAGTTTCTTAGGAAGTCGTGGTGATGGAAGGATTTCTGCGTTATTTGTATGTGAAGTAGTCATGAAGGCAGAGTCGTGGAATCGAGAAATCCACACCTCATACCTTCGGATGATCTTTGCGCCACAGGCAACGGCTTTGATCCACCCATGTTTGAACTCCCACACTTCTTCGCCCAGCACTCGAGGCGAATCATCGCCATTGGCGCTATCGCGCTCTCACTCATAGGGGTTATCGGCCTTACATCGGTTACCCACACCTCTGTACCAATCTGGGCCGCGACCCACGAACTTGCCCCTGGCTCAGTGATCAGCGCTAGCGATATCACTCGTATAGAAGCCACCCTTGGAATTTCGTCAAAGAAGTACTACTCAGGGAGTGCGCGATTAATCGGCAATGTTGTGACGAGGCCAGTAGGTGCCAATGAATTCATCCCGCAGATTGCTCTCGCTCAAGCTGGAGCTGCGACAGATATGCGCCAATTACCAATGGGCATAGCAAAGAGTGACTTACCGGCTGACCTTGGTGCAGGGGATCGGGTAGATCTCTACGGTATTCCTAAAGATGCCGGTAGCGCACCTTCGATTGTTGTCTCCGATATCAGAGTCCAGAGCGTTGATAATAAATCTCGAGACTTGGGCGGTGCTGTGACAGTGCTCTTCCTGCTTCATCAACGAGATCTCTTATCGATCATGGATGCACTTTCTGCCGGAAGAATTGTGGTGGTTCGCCATGCGCTCTGAGATTCCACAAATTGAAGTAATCACTGCAATAGCTGATGCTGATTTTGAAGACTTTGTTGCGCAGTTACTCTTCTCGCAAGGATGGTCGATCATCCACCGCGCCTTCGATGCTGATTCGATGCTTGACTTTCTGACGAGCCGTTCTGGACTTCGGACGGTCATTATCTTTAAGGCAGATCTGCCAGGTATGAGCTCTCAACTCTTAATGGATTACCCTGACGAACCTTTTACCTTCATCTCACTCGATGGGTCAGAACCCGCAGCGCATGCCATCATGCAGAAGATCAGATCGCAACTTCGTCTTCCACTAGTGCAGAGCCCCAAGCAAGACGTTGCGCAATCACCTGAACCAATTAAGCAGGTTTCACAACCACGAGTCTTTACAATTACGGGAAGCGCCGGAGCTCCTGGTCGAACCAGCCTGGCGATTGCATTAGCGCAGTCGATGCAGGAAGAAGGGCTCGGAAGAGTGGCGATGGTCGATGCTGACTTTCGTTCACCGGCTCTGACTCGCAGGGTTTCGAGCCCTCGTTTAGATAAGAAGGGGAGCGCCCCGCTCGCATTGATTCCATTAGATCCAGTCAGTAAGCCAACAGCAATGCCAGAGCTATCGCCGGATCAGCGAGTGATTGTCGATCTTGGTCTGCTGCCATCATTAGGGGAAGCAGTTCACGATCGAAGGTGGCAGGGCACTTTGATTAGTTCAATTCTTGAGGCCACGACCCATCTGCTTTACGTGGTGCGATCAACTCAAGAGAGTCTGGATGAGCTCGCCCACTTCCTCAAAGAGTTCCCACTCCTGCTTCGCAAGATCCCGATCACTTACATCTGCATCCTGGTTGGCACTTCGAGGGAATTACGTGAATCAGAGGCGCGCTTTCTTACGCTTACCACAGCCGAGAACCGCTTCCTCTTCCGTGAGAGCTCTTTGCGTGGTGGGGCAGGGCTCTTAGGTGGCCTAGGTACGCCTAAACCGGGAAAGGGCGAGATTGGTAAGATCGCGCAATCGTTACGCTGATCAAATGAGCAGAAAGTCGAGTCTCCCTGTGACATCACGGTATGCCATTGAATCAACAGCGTTGAGCGCTGCGGATCAAGAGCGCATCAGTGAGTTGATCGCAGAATGGCAATTACTCTCAGACCTTTCCTTTGCTGATCTCATTCTCTGGGTTCCAAAGCGTAAGGATTATCAGAGTTGGCCTACCGGCCATATCGCTATTGCACACACACGCCCCACCACTGCAGCGACTGTCTTCGCGCAAGATCTCATTGGTCGAGAGATTGTTTGGGGGGATAACTCACGTATTGATCAGGCACTCTCGCAGGGTGAGATCATTCGCGATACCGAACCAGAGCAGATCGGTGAGTTACTGATTAAAGAAGAGACCGTTCCGGTGCTCTTCAATGGCCATGTGATTGCCGTGATCTCTCGCCATCGCGACGCAGTACAGATGCGATCGAAGTCGAGATTAGAGATTAACTATCGCGAAATCGCGCACAAGGTTTATCGGATGGTCTCGGAGAGCACCTTCCCGCTTGCTGGAAATGTCTACCGAAGCGAATCTGCGCCACGAGTGGGCGATGGATTGATTCGCTTAGATAGCAATGGCATGGTGATGTATGCCAGCCCAAATGCCAGGTCGGCAGTAAGTCGCGCTGGCTGGGCCGGAGAGATCGAGAATCAGAGTCTGGGCGATATCTTCGCCAAGATCGATAATGGCTCTGTCCCGACCGATGAACCATGGTCGCTTGTGGTGAGCGGTAAAGAGTTACGCCGAGATGACTTTGATAACGGTCGCGCAGTCCTAGACCTGCTTGTTATTCCATTGATCGAGGGCGCTGATCGCATTGGAGCGATCGTGCTCCTCCACGATGTGACTGAGCTTCGCCGCCAAGATAAGGCGCTCATTACTAAGGATGCGACGATTCGCGAGATCCACCACCGTGTAAAGAACAATCTTCAGACCGTATCTGCGCTCCTTCGACTGCAATCACGGCGAGTTGAAGATCCGGTTGCTTCAGCAGCCCTTGCCGAAGCGGTTCGCCGCGTTGCCTCTATTGCGATTGTGCACGAGACGCTCTCGGGTACATCAGCTGAAGTTGTGCTCTTTGATGAGGTCTATGACCGGATCGTCCATAATGCGATCGAACTGAGCTCACGCCCAATCACCCTCTCTAAGAGCGGTGAATTCGGAAACTTTGATTCAAAGATCGCAACCCCGCTCGCTCTTGTGATTACCGAGTTGATCCACAACTCACTCGAACATGGTCTCGATACATCTGGTGATTCACTCGCCGTTGATGTCTCTCATTCCGACTCTGAGTGCATCGTCATCGTCAGTGATAACGGCGTTGGGCTTCCAGCCGGCTTTGATCTCGAGAGCTCTTCAAACCTTGGTCTTCAGATTGTTCGAACCCTCACCGAGAATGAATTAAAGGGAACGATCAAACTCACTCGAGTGAACGATTCGACCCAAGCGATTTTAAGTTTCCCCGTCGGAAAGGTGAATTAACTATGGCAGGTAACCACATCAAGTTTTCAGCTGATGGCAAGAGCGGTTCGGGTTACATCGCCATTCCAGAGTCTGGGACCGGACCAGCAGTGATCGTCATCCAAGAGTGGTGGGGGCTAGTTGGTCACATCACCGATATCGTCGATCGATTCGCTGCAGCAGGTTTTGTCGCCCTCGCACCAGATCTCTATCACGGTCAAGCTGCTTCAGAACCAGATGAAGCGAAGAAGTTGATGATGGAGCTCCAGCTCGATAAGGCGGGGGATGAGATCGTTACAGCTGCGAAGTACCTACTCTCTATGAAGAACACAACATCGACTCACGTGGGTGCGGTTGGCTTCTGCATGGGCGGATCACTCGCAATCTGGTCGGCGACTCTCTCTGATCTCATCACAGCAACAGTTGGCTTCTATCCTGGATCGTCATGGGAGCGCCATGCACCGGTCTGGAGCGCCTATCAAGGTAAAGAGGCTCTCATTCATTGCGCCGAAGGTGATGGCACATCAGCCGCTCCTGGGATTCAAGAAGCTGTGACCTCAGTCAATGACGCCGGCGGTAAGGCAATCGCCTACGACTATGCCGGCACAAAGCATGCCTTCTTCAATAATGATCGCCCTGAAGTATTTGATGAGGCAGCAGCGAAGTTAGCATGGGGTCGCACCATTAATTTCTTTGCAATCAAACTCGCTTAGTAATACTTCTGCAAAGAGTTCGCAGCTGCATCTACTTTAACTTCTGCAAGAAGTTCGCAACTCGCTATTTGCGAAGTAGATATCTACTCTAACGCCATGACTCTTTATTCCAATATCACCGAAGCAGTTGGCAATACTCCACTTGTAAAGATCAATCGCATCACTGACGGTGCGAAGGCAGAAGTTTTTGCCAAACTTGAATTTTATAATCCAACAAGTACAGTGAAAGATCGCATCGGTATTGCGATGGTCGATGCCGCCGAGAAGAGCGGTCAGTTAAAACCAGGTGGAACAATTATTGAAGCGACTTCAGGTAATACCGGTATTGCGCTCGCAATGGTCGGTGCGGCTCGTGGTTACAAAGTCATTCTTACAATGCCTGAATCAATGTCAAAAGAGCGTCGCGCACTACTTCGTGCATTTGGCGCCGTGCTTGTTCTGACGCCAGCCGCAGAAGGCATGAATGGATCTGTAGCGAAGGCCGAGGAGCTCGGAAAAGAGCCAGGGATAGTCCTAGTTCGCCAATTTGCGAATGAGGCTAACCCAGCGATCCACCGTGCAACAACAGCGGAGGAGATCTGGCGCGATACAGATGGTCAGGTAGATATCTTTATTGCTGGTATCGGAACTGGTGGAACTATCAGTGGTGTTGGTAATCGCCTCAAGGAACTCAACCCAAATATTCAGATCATTGCCGTAGAGCCGGAAGCATCACCCATTCTTAATGGTGGAAAGCCTGGTCCGCACCCAATTCAGGGTATTGGGGCGAACTTCATTCCAGAGATCCTCGATCGGAGCGTCTATAACGAGGTCCTTGATGCGCCAACAGATCTCACTCTTAAGTTTGCTCGCCGTGCCGCTCAAGAAGAGGGAATCCTCGCTGGAATCTCATCTGGTGCTGCCTTGTGGGCCGCGCACACTGTTGCGAACCGCCCAGAGAATGAGGGGAAGAAGATCGTTGTACTCCTTGCATCATTTGGTGAGCGTTACCTTTCGACAGTGCTGTATTCCGACTTAATGGATGCCTAAATCGCCATGGCCTTCCACTTCAAAGAAGATTTGGATAATGCGCTCAAGCGAGATCCGGCTGCTCGAAATCGATTAGAAGTCTTCTTGGTATATCCAGGTGTTCATGCCATCTGGGGTTATCGCTGGGCGAATTTCTTGTGGCGACACAAGTTGAAGCTCGCAGCCAGAGTTCACATGGCATGGGTTCGATCAGCAACCGGTATTGAGATTCACCCAGCGGCAACTATCGGTCGACGATTCTTCATTGACCACGGTATGGGCGTTGTGATCGGTGAGACTTCTATTATTGGCGATGATGTCTTGATGTATCACGATGTGACTTTGGGGGCTCGCGAGTTCTCCCATGGCAAACGCCACCCGACTATCGGCAATCGAGTGATTCTCGGCGCGGGCGCCCGCATCATCGGGGATATCAAGGTCCATGATGACGCTGCGGTCCCGACAAATGCCACGATTGTTAAAGATTTGGCTGCAAAAACGAAGGCGAACTACTACTCTATTTAAATGCGCGCCTTACTTATCTTGATCTTAACGCTCGGCTCCCTCGTCTTGATGCTTGTGCTCGCCAAGGGAGCGAGTTCGTACCGTCCTAAGAAGAAGTAGTTCTTCCTCTTACTTCCAAGAGCTAGCGATAGCGAGGTTGAAGATTGAGAGACCAACCATCGCAAACCAGATCTGCGCACTGATTGTTGGCTTCTTCGCATAGCGAAGTGCTAGTCCCACGATGACTGTAAGAACCACGAACTTCACGCCGTACTTGGTGTGATTGAGAAGCTCGACTGTCTTATCGCTGTTGTGGCGAACCGTGTTGATGACGATCATCGCAATACCGAGGACCATCGCAGTAAGACCTGCGTGGGTTACTCCCTTGGGAACCTTCTTCTCAGCCTTAGTGAGTTGTGTAAGAAGTAGGCCGATCATGGCGAGAACTGTGAGGACGTGAATTCCAACGAGTGCTGAGTAGAGAGTTTTCATAACATAAGGATAGCGAGGCAACTCCGAATATCGTGCGACCTAGGGAGAAGTAATCAACCGCTGAGTTCGTAATCGTGGTTCTTGCTCGCATCGTGAGGGCAGGCGCGCGAGGAAGAATCAGCACCACAAGGTTCACAGAGAAGTGCGAGCTGATGGCAAGAAGCTGTTGTGCAGTTATAGAACTGTCGAGTTGGTGCCTGGCAGTTGTCGCACTTACCAATGAGTGCAGGGTTCGCCGCAAAATCGATCGATAGGCGATCATCGAAGGTGTAGAGCGAGCCCTCCCAGAGACCATCATTTCCCAATTTATTTCCGTAGCGAACGATGCCACCATCGATCTGGTAGACCTCATTGAAGCCGCGATTCTTCATGACGACAGAGAGAACTTCACAGCGAATTCCACCAGTGCAATATGTGACGATCGGCTTATCCTTGAGATGGTCGTATTTACCGCTCTCGATCTCAGCGACAAATTGTTGCGAGGAAGTTACGTCCGGAACAATCGCATTCTTAAATTTACCGATCTTCGCTTCGAAGGCATTACGACCATCGAAGAAGACGACTTCATCGCCGCGTTCGGCAACCAACTTATCGACTTCGTATGGCTTAAGGTGAACTCCGCCGCCAATCACGCCGTTCTCATCAACCTTAATCTCATCTGGATTTCCAAATGCGACGAGCTCTTTCTTCGCCTTAACGCTCAGTCGTGGGAAGTCGTTACCAGTGCCCTCAGACCATTTGAAATCGATCTTCCGAAAACCTGGATACTTCTTCGTCTGCTTCACATATTTCTTGACCGCAGACATATCGCCGCCGACTGTGCCATTGATGCCGTGAGGGGAGACCAAGATTCGCCCTTTAAGTCCAAGACTTTCACAGAGCGTCTTCTGCCAGAGCATGACTGCTTGAGGGTCAGCTATCGGGGTGAACCCGTAATAGAGAATGACCTTCTGCAGTTCCATGACCCGATTCTACCGAGTATTTTTTCAAGATAGAACGCCCGAGACTGAGGGTTAGCGCGCCTGATCGGATAAGGCAGATGAGATCTATCTGTGATGGAGATGAAAGAGGAGAGCAAAACTCCTTGTGGAAAATGGCGGCTCCTATATATTTACTGGCTGTGAGAGTAGTGCAGCGCAGCGAAGCCGAGTATGAACGTTTTCGTCGGGCAACGATGTGGAATGCAAATGTTCCTGCACGATATCCAGAGGAAGTTATTTTTGCTTCCAGTGCCGAAGATGTTGTCGCTGCAGTTAAATATGCAAAAGAGCGTGGATTAACTGTTGGTGTTCGTTCAGGTGGGCATGGTTGGTCTGGCAATCATGTTCGAGAAGGTGGGATCCTTCTAGATCTATCCGCCATGACGGCATATTCCATAGATAAGAGAAATATGACGGCAATTGTTGAACCGGCACTCTCTGGAAATACTTTGCTGAAGAAACTTATGAAAGATGATCTCTTCTTTCCAGTGGGCCATTGCAAGGGCGTTGGACTGGGCGGGTACCTCTTGCAGGGAGGATTTGGTTGGAATGGACGTGCACTCGGTCTAGCTTGCGAAAGTGTTATGGCAATTGATTATGTGGATGCGGACGGCAATCTCTGCCATGCAAGTGAAACTGAGAATTCAGAGATCCTATGGGCTGCACGTGGCGCAGGGCCGACATTCTTTGGTGTTATTGTGAAATTCCATCTCCGGATTTATCCAAAGCCCGCTTTCTTTGGAAGCGAATATGTGCAGTATCCAATTAAGAGATTAGATGAAGTGGTCCGGTGGATTGACCGTATCGGTTCTTCAGTGCCCAATTCGGTGGAGTTGCAATTCATGATTTCACGAAATCCATCTTTTCCACCCTTCTTTTGCAGATTCTTGCGTGGACCGGTTGTGATTGAGATGTCTGCAACTGTGCTGAGTAATTCTAAATCTGAAGCAAAGTCAGATCTTAATTTTTTCCAAAGCCGCCCAAAAGGAGCTCGATTTAGATTACCGCTAGGGCAACAACCGTTCGGGCTCATTAGCGATGGAATAATGCAGCATTATCCAGACGAGACTAAGTGGCAGACGGATAACTTATGGACCCATGCTGGGGCGGATGAGTTACTCCCTCACCTTCACCGCGTTGTAGAAACGATGCCTGAGGCGCCTTCGCATATGCTCTGGCTCAACTGGGCGCCGAATAGACCTAGAAAGAATATGGCTTTCTCTAAAGAGGACCGCACCTATTTAGGATTCTATGGAGCGTGGAAGAAGAATGAGGATGGCGAAGCTTCGACCCAATGGGCTCGCACTCATGTTGCTTCAATGCAGGAGTTTTCAACTGGTGTGCAATTTGCCGATGATCCGGGGCGAGCAGCTGAAGGCTTATCGCCTGAAGCAAAGAGCAAACTTGAAGCACTTCGTGCCAAATACGATCCTCAGGGTCGTTTTCATAGATGGATTGGTGACGTATGAGACCACCTGCTGCCCGTCCTAAAAAAGGTCGCTCCTTAGGTTGGAGCGAAGTTGACCTCAAGAGTTATGGATACGCGCCCTTCTGGAATCCAACGATGCAGGCGATTCCTTCACATGCAGTTGCCGCGCTGAGTAATGGCGCTCTTAATCCATCGCTACTGCCAGTAAAAGATCTGGCTATAAAAGAGATTACAAAGTCAAAGACCCAGAATGGATTCGCTATTACTTCAGATGGTTCGATGCATATCAACCTAGAAACTCAGATGCCGGGTGTAACTCCACAGATGATTGATTGGTGGTTTGGTTGGCATAGCGATAGTCCAGAGCGCTACAAGCTCTGGCACCCAAAGGCGCATGTGCATGCACAGTGGCAAGATCTTCCGCCGTCAAGAACAGCGGGACGTTCGCGCTATGTTGGATTTACATCCGTAGTTGATGAATTTATTGGTACCCAGATGCTCCGCGCCCGTATTCAATTCCAAGCACCAAGCGCCATTGGCTTGATTGATGCTTCTGTGGAAGGGGGCATTGATGCGACAGCTATTTGCGCGCGTGTAGGGCTTGACGAAATTCCAATGGATATGGGATTTCTTGCTCATCATATTGAAGTTATTCCAGGTGGGTCGCTGATGCGATCACGATTCTGGATTGGCCCTCAATACTTCAGCGCTCGAAAAAGTTTCTTCCGGCCGATGATTCCTGTGCTGAGAAAGTTGATAACTCTAAAGGAAGAAGATGCTAGAGATTTATTGGAACATTGCGCACAAGAGATGAATCACCTGGCTACGTTCCTGCCAGATCTCTATCGCCAAGAGTCAGGTCAGTTTTCCCAGATTGATTCCTAATCTCCCACGATCATGGGACGGGCTCCTGTTGCGCTTAAGAGCTCACTGAATGAGGTGGGAAATACTGCGTGCGGGTGTCCTGCTGCTGCCCAGACTACTTCGTAGTCATTAAGCGCTTCATCGATGATGATCGTTGCGGTCGATAACCAGCCGAGAGGAGCAACTCCACCAACAGAGTATCCGCTCTGCTCTTTAACATAATCTGCATCAGCGCGTCCGAGTTCTGCAATCGTTAGTTCTCGCGCAACTCGATCTGTGTCCACCCGATGTCTGCCGCTTGTAATGATCAAGAGCGGTGATTTATCTGGCATGCGGAAGACCAACGACGAAGCTATTTGGCCGACTTCGATGCCCAGGGCATTCGCAGCATCCTGAGCGGTTCTTGCGCTCTCGCTAAGCACCGTCACCTCACCGTTAACCCCGAGTGAATTCTTAGCGGAGATAAAGCGCTTTACAGCTGCCTTTTCCAACACGCCATCCATGTGAGAAGTCTACTGCCCAGTTTTATCCACCATCTGCTTCATAATTGGGGCATGACACATCTACTACGTAAAGTATTCGCAGAGTTCCTCGGAACCGCACTCCTCCTGACCGCTGTTGTCGGCTCATCCTTCTGGGCCGGGATCCGCACACAAGATTCCCTCGTTGGATTACTTGGCAACACCTTTGCCACAGTCTTCGCACTCGGTTGCATCATCTTCGTCTTTGGATCAATTAGCGGTGGCTACTTCAACCCTGTTGTTACCTTCGCTGAGTTTGTAGCGAAGCGTCTCGATGTTGCTGAGTTCGTCACCTACATTGTTGCTCAATTTGCTGGTGGCGTTGTCGGCGTCATTATCGCTAACTACATGTTCAAGCAGCATGCGATTGTGCAGTCAACGAATTCTCTTAAGGGAATGAACTTCTACGTCTCTGAAGTATTTGTTACTGCCGGATTAATCATCATCCTTCAGCTCTTGATCCATCAGTACAACGATCACCTTGCTGCGATTGCAATCCCAGCATGGATCGGTGCCGGATACCTCTTCTCATCTTCAACTGGTTTCGCTAACCCAGCAGCCGTGCTCGGTCGTATGTTCACAAATGCTCCAGCTGGTATCGATTGGAAATCTGGCTTGAACTTCATCGCCGCTGAAGTACTTGGCGCGGTCATCGGCATCGTCGTGGTTTACATCCTCACCGCCGGTGATGATGACTTCGATGATCTCGCATACTTCACCGAAGAAGAGTTCGTAGAGGCAACAGATCACACGATCTAAGCCCTGCTAGCTTTAAAGCAATTACGCCCCCTCAGGTCCGCCCGAGGGGGCGTTTTCTTGTAATAGAGAAGGAATAAGGAATACTGCTCCTATGCGCATCCTCGCCATCCAGAACGATGAGACCGACCCACCTCACTTAGCTGCTCGCTGGCTTGAAGAACTGGGACACGAGATTCTGATCCTGAAAGCCTTCGCTGGCGAGAGTGTGCCAGCAACCGTTCCCACCGGGATTGATGCACTCATGCCGATGGGTGGCCACATGGGAGCGCTCGATGATCACATCGCGCCATGGCTGCCGAATGAACGCGCAATGCTCGCCGATGCTGCTGCTCGAGATATTCCAATATTTGCAATCTGTCTTGGCGCTCAGTTAGTCGCCGCAGCACTTGGCGGAGAGGTAAGTAGAGCGCAGACTCCTGAGATCGGCATTTATGAGATCACTCCTGCAGGCATCGATGATCCAGTCTTTGATCTTGGTGCAGGCGCACCAGTCACTCAGTGGCACGAAGATATGGTGAGCCGCCTTCCTGAAGGTGCAGTTACTCTCGCAAGTTCTCCGCTCTGCGCGAATCAAATTTATAGATTTGGTAGTAAGAGTTATGCCGTGCAGTTCCATCCAGAGGTAGATGCAGCAATGGTGCGCAGTTGGGAAGATCACGCCGATAACGCTTTCCAAACTTCTGGCAAGTCTGGAATTGAGTCAGAATTTTTTGCAGCAGAAGATCAGCTCTATGCAACCTGGAAGCCAACAATCCAACGTTGGGGAACTCTCATCTCTCAGGGCGGGTCGAAGTAAATGTGCCGGTTAATGGGATATGTCTCTGGTCGCGATGTCTCGATCTCAGAATTTGCCGGCCCGCGCTTTGAAGATTTCGCTGCGCTCTCTGCCTTCCACCGTGATGGTTGGGGAATTGCAGAACTTGAAGCGGGCACCACAACTCCGAAGTTGATTGTTGAGCCGATTCAGGCGAGCGAGAGTGAAGCATTTAAGCGGGCATCTCAAGAGGATAAGTACAACGGAGCCCTACTTCATTTTCGATGGGCAACGGCAGGCCTTCCAGTTGTCGAAGGAAATACCCACCCATTTACTCACGGCGAATACTCCTTCATTCATAATGGTGGCGTTCTTCCGGCCACAGCGATGGACTCATTCATTGATAAAGATCTCTTTGAAGGCCTTCGCGGAACCACTGATAGCGAGCGATATTTCGCAACCATTCTCACCGAGATTCGTAAGGTTGGTCTTATCGAGGGAGTTGCTGCCGCAATTCGGTTGATCCGTGAAAAGTGCGATTATTCAAGCCTTAACGCCATGTTGTTAACGCCTCACCAGATGATCATCATCAATGAGCATACGTATAAGCGGATTCCACCAGGGGAGACCGAGGCTTATTACGACCTTTACTACCGAAAGAACGCTGATGGAGTTTTGGTGGCCTCTTCAGGTTGGGATCAAGCTGGTTGGACTTTGATCGAAAATCACCGAGCACTCATTATCGATCGCTTGACCTTCGATATTGAAGAGATTGTTCTGTGAGTAAAGGATTCACTTTTTCAAAAAGTTCTTGGCTCCCAGGTTTTATTGCATTAGGAATTACCTGGGGAAGTTCTTTTCTCTTTATTAAGTGGGGTCTACAGAGTCTTACTCCTGTTGGAGTCGCCTTTATGCGCTGTTCCATCGGCGCACTCGCGCTCTTGGGGTATTCACTTGCAACGAAGACAAAATTGCCAAACCAGTGGAAGCATTGGTTTCATCTTGCAGTAGTTGCATTTCTCTTAAACGCCGGCCCCGGTTATCTCTTTGCAGTGAGCGAAACTCATGTCAGTAGCGTGATGGCTGGACTATTAAATGCCACAACACCACTTATGACCGTGGTTGTCATCGCATTTGGATTTAGAGAGCAGAAGATCAATCGCGATCAGATGATTGGTGTCATCGTCGGATTTCTCGGAATCGCAATCTTGACGGGGGCGCTCACTGGTCTTCATGGAAATGATGGCAAAGCGATCGCTGGACTCTTGCTGGCAACTTTCCTCTACGGAATATCTGCGCCATATTCCAAACGTTTCGTTGCTCAACTCGATTACAGCTCGACCGCACTCGCTGCTGGCCAGGTGATCTCCGCTGCAGTTTTGTTAGCCCCATTCGCTCTTCTGGGTGGCATCACCAACGCACCATGGACCGCGCAATCGGCATGGGGGATGCTGGCACTCGGAGCGGTAGGCACTGGCTTCGCCTATATCTGGCACTTCCGGAATGTCCGCCTGGCAGGTAGCGCTGTCGCAAGCACCGTCACCTACATAACGCCCGTGGTGGCTACTGTGCTTGGCATCTGGCTCCTGAATGAGCCCTTCAAGATCTCTCAGCTCTTCGGTGGCGCCCTCGTCCTGCTCTCGGCCGCACTTGTTCAGAAGAAGATCGTGCTCTCCAAGAGAGCCGCCTAAAACTTCTCACCAAAAAGCCCCAATCGGGCTTGCCTCAGATTTCAGGGGTAGTACGGTTCTCCTTGTATCTGTTCACGCTTCTTCGGATGCCCTCTCCAACCTGGAGGTCAACTCATGTCAAGCTCACCACAATCACACGAACATAAACTCGCACCGAATGTCTTAGGACTTTTCGAGTCTGCAGTCATGGGTGTAGCAGGTTCAGCACCTGCATACTCAATCGCAGCATCAACCGCTCTCCTTGTTGGAGCCGTTGGTCTAGCCGGTCCAGCCGCTCTTCTCTATTGTGGAATTGCGATGTTTGGAATCGTCTTCGCTTTCAATTACCTCGGCCGCACCGAATCTAATTCCGGCGCTACCTATGCCTGGGTACGACGTGGACTCCACCCAGCACTTGGTTATATCGCTGGTTGGTCACTCCTTATGTGTTCATCAATCTTTATGGTGGCGGCAACGCTGCCAGCAGGATCATCTTTCTTAGGGCTCTTCTCTGACACGCTCTCCAACAGCAAGGGCTGGGTCACACTCTTTGGCACAGTCTTCTTCCTGATGATGGTTGCTGCCGTTGCTTTTGGTGTCACGATTACTGCAAAAGTTCAGGTCATCATGTCCACGATCGAAGTTGGACTACTTGCCCTCTTCGCCGTACTTGCGATTTTCCACGGTCAAAAGACCCACACCTTCTCATGGCACTGGTTCTCACCTACTGCTTTTGGTTCATCCCAAACCTTCTTCGCAGGTGCGCTTGTTGCCGCCTTCTACTACTGGGGCTGGGATGTAACAGCGAACCTCAATGAAGAGACTAAGGGCTCACATAAGACCCCTGGTCAAGGTGCGATTATCGGAATGATCATCACATTCTTGCTCTTTGAAGCTTTCACTATCGGTTCAAATATGGTCTTGAGCGATAAAGATATCAACGACAACTCTGCAAATATTCTCGGCGTACTTGGTCAGAAAGTATGGCCAGGAACACCGGGCAAGCTCATTGTTGTTGCAGTGCTCCTCTCAACCGTTGCGACACTTGAAACTCAACTGATTCAAGTCACCCGCACCCTCTTCTCGATGGGTCGCGATGGCACCCTCGCTCGTTCATTCGGCAAGGTCCATAAGAAGTACAAGACTCCAGTCTTCGCAACGATGACTATCACAGTTGTCGGTATCGGCCTCTTCGTTGGATCACAGTTCATCGGTTCACTTGGAACGATCATGACGGATGCAATCGCATCAATTGGTGTCCAGATTTCGATTTATTACGCGTTAGCTGGATATTCCGTGGTCGTACTGTTCCGCAAGATGATCTTTAAGAGTGTCAAGAACTTTATCTTCATGGGTCTATGGCCGATCATCGGTGCATTGTTTATGACGATAATGTTCATCAAGGTTATTCCAACTCTTGATCAAACGACCAAGATCATCAGTTTTGGAACAATGGCCCTTGGCTTAATTCCAATGATTTGGTACTGGTCTCGCGGCCATGTCTACTTCAAGATGCCTTCTAAGGAAGAGCGCATTGCAGTACTTCAGGAGATGGAACACAACCTCTAACTCTGCTCTATGTAAAAAAGAACCGCCTTGGCTCTCCAAGGCGGTTCTTTTTTTGAGATTTAGCGGCCAGCAGCCTCGACTGCATCGAGCATGACGTTCCAGAACTTATCGAAATCGAGTTCGAGCGCAACGCTCACATTCGCCTTGCCACCTGTACGCGCGTAGATATCGACCACAGTGGCGCCGCGTGTGTGTTCACCATTGAGCTCGACCTCTACGTTAACAAAGCGGTTCTTTGTAATAGATGCATCGATGAGCACGGCAACTGCGATTGGATCGTGCAGAGGTGGATCGGGCATTTCAAAGACATCGTTGTAGGTCTGAGCGAAGAAGCGCATGAGGCCAGAGAGGGTCTTTGATACCTCGGTATTTAACCCATCGAGACGAGCAAAGATCTCTTTTGTAATAAGCGCTTGGTGGGTGACATCGAGACCAATCATGGTGAGAGGTAGGCCGGATTTCAGAACCACATCACAAGCCTCTGGATCCATCCAGATATTGAATTCTGCATACGGTGTGCGATTGCCGCGACTAGCACTTCCACCCATGAAGACAATTGCCTCAATGCGGTTATGAAGTTCTGGGTACATCTTTAAGAAGAGAGCGATGTTAGTGAGCGGCCCAGTCGCAACAAGTGTGACTTTCTCAGAGTGCTCGCGAACTAACTTTGCAATCAGATCAACGCCGTGGCCTGGAGTGAGTGCGAAGGTTGGAGCTGGAAGTGGTGCCCCATCGAGTGCGGTCTCGCCGTGAATATCCGAGGCAGCTTCGACTGCACCAAGAAGAGATGCCCCGGCGCCTTGCGCAACAGGTACATTGATCTTTGCTAGTGCGCAGACGCGAAGCGCATTCTCGGTCACCTTATTAATAATTCCATTGCCCGATACCGTCGTAATTCCCAGCAATTCAATTGCGGGGTTGTAGGCGGCGAGAATCATCGCCATCGCATCATCGTGGCCAGGATCGCAGTCGAGAATAATTGCTGTGGGTTTCATCAGATTCCTTATCTAGAGTGCGTAATGGTGGCTAACTTTCTCTATAAATTCGCGCAGAGTCAACGGTATCCAGAGTGAGAAAGTACCTTCACTGGGCGCTAGTAGAGGGGTATGCTTGCAAGGTGCATCTCATTGATGGATCTGCGAGCTCG
>Ga0304729_1000917_pt1 | contig 20319 bp, 19 predicted proteins | sample C_131016_MF_Meta_FD_190475 | JGI IMG/M metagenome (GOLD analysis project Ga0304729, IMG submission 190475) | Freshwater microbial communities from Lake Croche, Canada to study carbon cycling - C_131016_MF_MetaG (v2) (version 2) | ecosystem: Environmental > Aquatic > Freshwater > Lake | place... | reverse complement strand
CCACGAAAGATTCCGGGGAAAGCTAAAACGTTATTAATTTGATTTGGCTGATCACTTCGACCGGTCGCAACTACAGCAGCATATTTACGAGCAACCACTGGATCAATTTCTGGGTCTGGGTTAGCGAGCGCGAAAACAATCGAACCTGCCGCCATTGAAGCTACATCGGCTTCGGTTAAGACATTTGGTGCGCTAACGCCAATAAATACATCGGCACCGTTCATAGCTTCGTGGATAGTCCCATTGAAGTTTGCTGGATTACAATTATCAATGAACCACTGTCGCATTGGGTCATGATCAGCTTTTGTTTCTTTGCAGATGACACCATCTTTATCAAAAGCGATTATGTTGGAAGCACCACTCTTAGTGAGTAGCCGGGCAATTGCAGTGCCTGCAGCACCGGCGCCGCTCATAATGATTTTTACTTGAGAGAGATCTTTTTTCACTAATTTCAATGAGTTACGAAGTGCCGCCAGAACAACAATCGCAGTTCCATGTTGATCATCATGGAAAACTGGAATATCAAGTAATTCACGCAAACGTGCTTCAACTTCAAAGCAACGAGGCGCTGAAATATCTTCTAAATTAATTCCACCATATACAGGTGCGATTAATTGCACAGTTCGCACGATCTCATCGACATCTTGAGTATCTAAACAAACCGGCCAGGCATCAACGTCAGCGAAGCGCTTGAATAGTGCAGCTTTACCCTCCATAACCGGAAGTGCCGCAGCTGGGCCAATATTTCCGAGGCCTAATACAGCTGATCCATCAGTTACTACAGCGACCGTATTTCGCTTGATAGTTAAGCGTCGGGCATCGGCTGGATCATCAACAATTGCTTGGCAAATACGTGCTACGCCTGGGGTATAGGCACGTGATAAATCATCGCGAGTTTTAAGTGGAACTTTTGATTGAATCTCGATTTTTCCACCCAAGTGCAAAAGAAAAGTACGGTCAGATACTTTGCGCACTGTTAAATCAGGATGGCTAGAAATTGAGCCGGTAATTTCATTGGCATGATCTTGATCAATTGCATCGCAAGTAATATCAATTACTACTCGCTCAAGCAGCGATTCAACAACATCGAGCGCGGTAATAGTTGCACCAGCTTCGCTGATGACTGTAGTTATGGCAGCTACCGGATGTGAGTCTGGATGTCCTTCAACACGGATTGTGATTCCGTACCCAGGACTAGTACTTGCCATTTATACGACTCCGTACAAACGATCGCCCGCATCGCCGAGGCCGGGAACGATGTACCCGTGCTCGTTTAATTTTTCATCAAGTGCGCCAGTCACAATGGTGATTTCGATAGGCGCATCCTTAAATGCATCTTCCACAATCTTGATTCCTTCAGGTGCTGCCAAAATACAAACCGCAGTTATATCTGATGCACCACGTTCGATTAAATAATTAAAAGCTGCAACTAAAGTACCGCCAGTTGCCAACATTGGGTCAAGCACAAAAACCTGACGACCCGTCAGATCTTCTGGAAGTCGATTGGCGTAGGTACTTGCTTGCAAAGTTTTTTCGTCGCGGACCATTCCTAGGAAACCAACTTGGGCAGTTGGCAATAACTTGGTCATTCCTTCGAGCATGCCAAGACCTGCACGTAAAATTGGAACTACAACTGGAGCAGGTGAAGCCATTTTGACACCAGTAGTTTTTGTAACCGGAGTTGTTATTTCAACACTCTGGGTGCGAACGTCACGAGTTGCTTCGTAAGCAAGCAGCGTTACAAGTTCCTCAACCAAGTGGCGGAAAGTTGGCGAGTCAGTATTTTGATCGCGCAGAACCGTTAATTTATGCGAAATTAGTGGGTGATTTGCTACGTGAACTTTCATAACGCAAACCATACAGGGGTTTCTTTCCGCATAAATAAGTGCCACTATGGGCAAATGGAACTTATCTAAAGTTCCTTCGAGGCGATGTGGCGGAGGGTGGAAAAGTGACTGAACTCATTAATGACATCGATATCGCCGTCGAAGCTTGGCATGAAGACGGTCGTTGGACCGCTGCCAACCTGCCTGATGCGCAAGATATCCCAGCAATTATTGAGCGCTTAAAATCGCAACAAACAAATGGTGGCGCAGTCGCTTTAATCGCAATTGACGAAGAATTTTTTATTTTGATTCGCGTATTGGGTACTCATATTTATATGTTTTTAAGTGACGTAACTTGCGCGCTTGACTATGAAGTAGCTGAAGAATTTCTTGAGATAGCAGATCTTGATCAACCAATTGAAGATGACGAACCACTACCAGCCGGCCACAAAGATATTTTCGCTGATCTTGGAATGCCTCACATGGAACTTCTTGCTCTTTGCGATGATGGTGAACTTTTCCCAGATGAACAACTTGAAGCAATTGCTAAACGATTGGGTTTTGGCACCGAGTTTGCGGAGTTACTAGAACTTTGATTCATGAAGATTTAATGCGTTCAGCAATTGCTGTTGCACAAAGCGCTCTTAAAACTGCCGATGTTCCAGTCGGAGCAATAATTGTTGACGGCGAAAATAATGTCATAGCAACGGGCTATAACGAACGTGAGGCGCATCAAGATCCAACTGGGCACGCCGAGATTGTTGCTATTCGTCGGGCTGCGCAAAAACTGGGTACTTGGCGACTTGATGAATGTAAATTAATTGTGACACTTGAGCCTTGCGCTATGTGTGCCGGTGCAATTGCTCAGTCGCGCGTAAGTACTTTAATTTTTGGTGCTTGGGATGAGAAAGCAGGCGCAGTTGGTTCTGTTTGGGATGTTTTACGTGATCCGCGAGCGATACATAAATTAGAAGTTATCGCTGGCGTATTAGAGGCAGATTGCGCTGAGCTGCTAACTAACTTTTTTCGACAGCCATAATTTCAGGTATCGTCATCCACGGTGGCGTGTCTGAGCGGCCAAAAGAGCACGCCTCGAAAGCGTGTGTTGGGGAAACTCAACCGTGGGTTCAAATCCCACCGCCACCGCCATATTTTTCTAGGTTAGAACCACGGCCAATAAAGAAACTAGCGTTACTTAAGTAATTCGTAAGACGGGTTCAAAATAGTCATTTTGCCTTCGTTATCGGCGACCATTCCTTCGGCACGCAGCTGAGTTCCAATTTCCAAACCACGAATTTCGCGACGCCCCAAGAACTGCAAAGTTACGCCGCCTGTTTCATCCCAAATTTCCACATTGATTACTGGGGCCGCTCCACTTGGTGCAGTGCGTATCGAAGTAACGTGACCTTGAATGTGTGCGCGCTTGCGCCAAACAATATTTCCGATCGGAGTTAGGTTTTCGGCATAGTGACTAATTGGCTCAACTGATGGCGCGACTACTGGTTTAACTTCAACTTTAGTTGCAGTTTTTTTATTAACCGCAGGCGTACCTTCGCTATGGTTTTCAATCACGATTGATTTACCAGCAATCATTTTTGAAACATCGAACGGCATAATTGTGGCAACTACACGAGATAACTGTGAAATGGGCGCTGCAATGTCTTCGGCAGTTTGGTCATGTAGTAAGCGGCCCAGGAATCCGGAATAAGAACGACGAGGTAATAATAAAGTTAACTCGACATCAGGTTGTTCGGTTAATCGAATCGCATAGTCGAGTGCCGCATTTGGTAGGCGACGATCAGGGCAGTCAATTAATTCGAGTTCGACGTCATCAACTGCATCAGATGCGGCCCAAGCAGTTTGAATATTTGCTGCGCGACGATCATCGATGACGAAGTGAACGGCCGAAAGTTTACGAGCGTTTAAGGTACGTGCATAACGAACTACGCTGATTGTGGCTAGATCTACCGAATCAACTAACACAGTCACATCATGACGAGTAATTGAAGTAGCACGTTGTTGTTCACTCTTAACAGTTAACGCTTTTTGTTCAGCGGTGTACTGGCGGCGTAAGCGTAAGAACGAAAGAACTGCAATTGGTGCGATAACTAAAACGATCCAGGCGCCTTCGGTAAATTTAACAACTGCGAATATAATTACGATTGAAAAAGAAACCGTGCCAGCTAGACCATTAATAAATACTTTTAATTGCCACTTGTTGGTTTTGTTATTTATTGCGTGCTTAGCCATTCCGAAACCGGCCAAGGTGAAACCAGTGAAAACACCAAGCGCGTAGAAAGCAACTAAGTGCTCAACCGAAGCTTTGGTAAATAGAACCAACAGAATTCCGCCACCAGATAGCAAAATAATGCCGTTTGAGAACGCCAATCGGTGACCGCGTTTAGTTAATTGGCGTGGCAAATAACCATCAGTTGCTACGAAATTACAGAGCAACGGAAATGCGCTGTAGGTCGTATTGGCTCCCGCGAAGAGAATTAACATTGTGGCGAACTGAACTAATACGAACATCGCCTGACCAAAACCACCAGTACCTACTGCTGCTTTAGCGATCTGCGAAATAACTGTTGGAGTGCCAGAGTCATATGGCATCGCATGAATTTGATGAGCAAACCAAGATACGCCGAGTACCAAAGTTCCCAAGATCGAACTCATGATTACCAATGTACGTTTTGCGTTATCGGCTTCAGGCGCCTTGAAAAGTGCCACACCATCGGAAATTGCTTCAAGGCCAGTTAAAGAAGAACCACCATTTGCAAATGCTCTAAGCAAAATAAAGATTGCCGCACCAGTCATCAACCCAGTTGGTTGGCCAACGTGCACTGCGCCAGGTAAATCAGTGCGTAGTAAAGGCAGGGTGTCAGTGAAGTAACGGTAAATACCGAAACCAAAGACGATCATCATGGCGCCGAAGAATAAATAAGTAGGTAATGCGAAAGCTTTTCCGGCTTCTTTTACGCCACGTAGATTTCCGAAAGTTAACAAAATGATGACAGCAAGCGTCATCTCAACTTTCCAGGAATCTAGATTTGGAAAAGTAGAAACAATCGCTGCAACACCTGCGGCAGATTGAATCGCGACCGTCACGATGTAATCGAGCATCAAAGCGACCGCAGCAACTTGAGCCACAACTGGCCCGAAGTTATCGCGCGAAACTATGTAAGCGCCACCAGTCTTGGTATAAACATCAATTACGTTTCGGTAAGAAAGTGTGATCAAGAAAAGAATTGCCAAAATAACGCCGGTCATTGGCATCAAAATTGTGAAAGCTGCCAAACCGAAGGCAGGCAGAAGTGCAATCAAAATCTGTTCAGAGCCATAGGCTGACGATGAAATACAGTCGGATGACAAAATTCCGAGTGCATATCGTTTTTGCAATCGTTGATGATCTAACGAGTGGCGGTTTAACGCACTACCCAAGAACCATTTCTTAATCTTGTAGGTAAGCGGGTCGCGCAGATGCGCATGATCCTGAAGCGCAACCGGGGCTGGGGCTCCATCAGTCCAAGACTTAGGCACTTTTACTCCTTGTTAGAGGCTCTATCTTAGATTGTTATGCTCTGCTTATGCGCACACAACTCTACATAAATGGCGAATGGGTGCCGGGTGCAAGCACGGTTTCCGTAACTGATCCCAGTGATGGTTCGGTAATTGCCGATGTTGCGATCGCCGATGAAGCACAATGCGACGCAGCGATCTCAGCTGCCGATGCTGTGGCAGTTGAGTGGGCGGCCACTGCGCCTCGATTCCGTTCAGAAATTTTGCGTAAAGCTTTTGAAATAATGACGGCTGAAATCGAAGAGATTGCCACTTTGATTTCGCGGGAAAATGGTAAAGCAATGCCTGATGCGCGCGGCGAAGCTGCATACGCCGCAGAGTTTTTCCGCTGGTTTGCTGAAGAAACTGTGCGCACTCCAGGTGATTTCCGAATGTCACCAAGTGGCGATAAAAGAATTTTAGTTACGCACCAACCAATTGGTTTATCAATCCTAATTACCCCTTGGAATTTTCCAGCCGGAATGGCAACTCGCAAAATTGGTCCAGCAATTGCCGCAGGTTGCACCATGATTTTGAAACCAGCAACTGAAACTCCGCTAACTGCGATGCACATCGTTGATATTTTAGAACGCGCAGGATTACCAAAGGGTGTTTTGAATTTAGTTATTCCGGCAAAGACTGGTCCAGCAATTTCCAAAATGCTGCATGACCCTCGCGTTAAGAATTTATCATTTACTGGCTCAACTGAGGTTGGCCGAGTACTTCTCAAAGAAGCCGCCGACAAAGTCATTCGTTGCTCAATGGAACTTGGTGGAAACGCACAAGTAATAGTGCATGATGACGCCGATCTTGCGGTCACAATTCCACAGTTGCTATTAGCAAAAATGCGTAACGGCGGCGCTGCATGTACCTCCGCAAATCGCATTTATGTGCAACGACCAATTGCCGAAAAATTTACTGCCGAGCTAACTAAGGCAATGTCCGCTTTCGTAGTTGGTCGAGGCACTGATGCTGCAACAACTCTTGGTGCCAGCGTCTCGATCAAAGAACGAAACAAAATTGCCGAGTTAGTTGATCAAGCAATCGCGGCAGGCGCCCAAGTTGAGACTGGCGGCAAAACCCCTGAAGGCCCTGGCGCTTTCTATCCAGCGACCGTGCTCTCGGTAGCTAAAGACAATCCAATTTTGAGCCACGAGATCTTTGGCCCGGTTGCCCCAGTCGTTATTTTCGATACTGATGCCGAAGGTATCGCTTTGGCCAATGACACCGAATTCGGACTTATTAGTTACGTGTTCTCTAGCGACCTGGCTCGCGCAATTCGCACCGCCGAAGCTATGGAATCAGGAATGGTCGCAATCAACAAGGGCGTCATCTCTGACCCAGCCGCACCATTTGGTGGCGTCAAACAATCCGGTTTAGGGCGCGAAGGTGGCTTCGACGGAATTCACGAGTTCTTGCAAACTAAATACATAGGCGTGCAAATCTAACTAAAGCTTCTTGCTGGCTAACCATTTCTCAGTTGCTTGCATCCATTCAAGTGGGGCTTCAGCAGCAGCAGTGTGTGCAGCACCTTTAATGCAGTAATACTGCGAGCCCTTAATACGCGCTTTCATAAATCGTTGCATTACCGGTGTTGCTTCATCATTCTCACCGTTAATTATGAATGTTGGAACGTTAATAAGTTTGAGTTCTTGTTCAACCGACCAATCTTTAAGAGTGCCGGTCACTGTGAATTCAGTAGGTCCCCACATTGCTCCGTAAACATGCATTCCGAATTTAGGTTTGCGGGCCAAGTCAATTAGTTGTGGAATCTGACGAATATGGCGCTTAGCAAACTCAACATTTGCCGCCAGATATTCCTTAGCTTTATATTTTTCTAACTTCTCATATTTGTAAATTGCATTGCGATGCTTAGCTGGCAATTTAGCAACTAACTTACGAGTTTCACGAACCCACATTCGACTTGAAGGCAATGAATTAGCAAGAATTAAACCTTTCAAACCTTTCGGTTTCTTGATCGCATAATTAAGCGCCAACATTCCGCCCCAAGAAGCGCCAGCAAGGATGTAACGCTTTTCAATTTTAAGATGCTTCATTAGGCGAGTTAGTTCTTCTTCGAAAAGTTCGATGGTCCAGAAGTGGTTTGGCTTAGCTTTGAGCGGGGTTGATTTTCCGCAACCAATTTGGTCGTAAACAATTACCGGGCGACCTGATGCATTTAATAATTTAGCAATGGTAAGAACACCAAGATGCGTTCCACCAGGACCACCGTGCATTACAACGATTGGAATCTGCCCGTTTCCTAGGTCTCCGATTACGCGGAACCAAGTTCGGCCATGTGTCCAGGTTAAATATCCGTTGCGGTCTTTAGTTGCCATGGGTCAAACTTTACGCAGGTAAGAGAATTCATACCTCTGTTTCAATCAGCAATTTCGAGCAATCTGAGGCAGGCTTTACCTATGGCTTTAGCGATGATTACAGGTGCAAGCAGAGGTTTGGGTTTTGAAAATGCCAAATCTATAGCCGCGCTGGGTCATGACATCGTAATGATTGCTAAGGATCCAGATCGCTTATCACTGGCTCAACAAGCCCTGCAGAGCCAATACCCGAATCAAAAGTTTACGATCTATGCCGTTGATTTAGAAGATCAGTCAGCCACTCGTAAAACCGTTGATCTGATTGACCAGCAACAACCTGCCCCCGAAATCATGATTCTCGCCCATGGCGTTATGAGTGAAAAAATGTCTAAAACGCTAAAGACAACTGATGCCGAATGGCGTCGAGTAATGGCAATTAATTTAGATTCCGTTTTCACAATTGTTAATGGCCTTGTGCCCGCAATGGCTGAAGCGCGAAATGGCCGCATCATTATTTATTCCGCATGCTTAGGCCGAATGTCTGGCCCCGGAAATACTGGTGGCCTTGCGCCATATCGAATCAGTAAAGCTGGGGTTAATGCATTCGTGCGAAATCTTGCACACGAAAATGGTTTGGGCGCTCGTGGAGTTTTAGTTGATGCCGTTTGCCCGAATCACTCGCGCACCGACATGGGTGGCCCTGATGCTCCGCGCAGCGCAGAAGAAGGCGCAGCAACTGCACTTTGGTTAGCAACTAGAGAATTTAACGCCGGCGATACCACTGGAGTTCTATGGGAAGACAACCAAATAGTTCAGTGGTAAGGGCTTAGATTCTCTAGATCTTCAATCAGCTACCTATCAATATTTTTCTCATCAGTGATCGCAAATCACCGGAATTTTTAAAGATAAACGGCGCAAAAATGGACACTTAGTCTTGATCAATCAGTTACATTCCACAAATGAAATTTGATTTTATTCTGGTCGGAAGTACCGATGGAACTTTATCAAACTTACCAATTGCGCTGAAATCTGCAGGGTTTAGCATTCTTGTCATTGGCGCGCCTGGCATGCAACTGATCAAAAGCCCGTGGGTAGATTCTTCAATTGTGCTGTCAACCAACGTGCAATCTGAATTTCTTCAAGACCTTTTCACAAAAGAAGAAATGCTTATGGGGTTAACGGGGACTTTCTTATGGTCTTCAGATCAGATTATTCGAGAAATTGCCACAAGTGACATCCCGCTAAAGTTGAAATTAAGGTTGTTACCTACACAAAATGAAAATTACCTCGAAATGCTTGGTTCAAAAACTGGTCAGTTTGAAAAAATGTCAGCTTTAGGAATTCCTTACCCTGAATCACAATCCATTAGTTCAAAAACAGAGCTAGCAAATTCCGTAGTAAAAATGCAAGGTAAGGCACTTGCTAAAGGTGATTTCTCTGGTGGTGGTGCTCAAGTAAGAATATTTGAATCAGTAACGAAAGAAGACTTAGCGCTTCTCCCTGATGACTGGTTTCCTATTTTGCTTCAGCAATTCGTCCCAAGTGAAAGAATTGGAGTTGAGGCTTATTACCGAGATGGCGATTTAGTGCAGTGGTTTTATGCCAAAATATCAAAAGATATCTATCCGTTAGGGCCATCCATGGGCCGGACCTACTTAGTTCCAGAAACCTTAGATTTTCTAGAGCACCTTGAGAGAATTGGAAAGTCTGCGCACCTAGATGGGTTTGTGAATGTTTCTCTCTTAGTTGATCCAAACACCGGGTTGCATAAGTTTTTTGAATTCGATTCACGACCAAACGTTTGGCACCACATTTTTCATGATTTCAATGTACCGTTTAAAAGCATTTGGAGTAAAAGCATTGAATTTCAACCAAACGATTATCTGCCATCTCCTTTATTTGTTTATGAACCAACTCGACTATTCGATTATTTATTGAGGCGATGGAATGTCTTCGATGCAATAAAGGTCGTAAGAAATAAAAGTGTTACCAAATTTGGCTCTCCCATTTCAGGGGTCTTCTATAGTTCAGAGAATACGAAATTAAGCATAATAAAATTAATGCTTTTCCCATTCGCTCGCTTTTCTTCGCTACGTGCCTGGATAGCTAAAACAAAAGTTAAGGCCGTAATGCTCAAATTCCTAGCTGAATAATCTGACTAAAGCGAACTTAGTGAGCGGAGGATGTCCGAACTTGCGCAATATTTACAAGGCAGGGGTTCCAGCTAAGCCATCGAAAACGAAAATGAGTGATTCAGCCAAAGCGAATGAAATGAGCGGAGGATGTCCGAACTTGCGCAATATTTACAAGGCAGGGGTTCCAGCTAAGCCATCGAAAACGAAAATGAGTGATTCAGCCAAAGCGAATGAAATGAGCGGAGGATGAGGGATTTGAACCCTCGATAGGTTGCCCTATACACGCTTTCCAAGCGTGCGCACTCGGCCGCTATGCGAATCCTCCCGCGCAAATTTGGCCCAAACTGAGCGTAAAACCTGGCTCAGACCTAATCAGCAGGTGAACTCTATCGGTAGCAATAACTATGCTTAGACCAGATCCCTCGCGCGACGTTATCGCGTCCGAACTCCCCCAGGGTAGGAATACAGCAAGGGTAGGCGTGCTCTGACGGGTGCGCGAGGGATCCCTTAATAGATTTGCCCAGTAAATGATTCTTAAATTATTTGCTGGAACTAGAGTTCGGCACCGATGAGTAGGAAGAGCGGAGATCACAAGCGATGTCATTAGCTTTGTATCGCAAGTACCGCCCATCGGTTTTCGCTGATGTCATCGGACAAGAACACGTAACGGTGCCGCTTTCAAACGCACTCTCCGGCGATCGCACACATCATGCATATTTATTTAGCGGACCACGTGGTTGCGGAAAAACTTCGTCAGCTCGAATCATGGCGCGTTCACTTAACTGCGTTGAAGGCCCAACTCCAACACCATGCGGTGAATGTCAATCGTGTAAAGATTTAGTTGCCAATGGTCCAGGTTCACTCGATGTTATTGAAATTGATGCGGCAACTCATGGTTTAGTTGATGATGCGCGCGATCTTCGCGATAAAGCTTTCTTCGCACCAGTGCAATCGCGTTACAAGATTTATATCATCGATGAAGCGCATCAACTCGGAACCGGTGCAGCAAATGCACTGCTTAAAGTGGTTGAAGAACCGCCTCCCCACGTTATTTTTATTTTTGCAACAACTGAACCTGAAAAATTAATCTCAACAATTCGTTCCCGAACTCACCATTACCCATTCCGTCTTGTTCCTCCCGGAATTTTGGTCGCGCACCTAGAAAAAATTTGTAATGCCGAAGGCGTGAAAGTTGCTAAAGGTGTATTGCCACTAGTGGTTCGTGCATCAGGTGGTTCAGTGCGTGATGCGCTTTCAATCCTCGGTCAATTATTAGCCGGTGCTGGTTCCGATGGCGTTTCTTACGAAATCGCAATTCAACTGCTCGGTTTTACTGATGGGGCGCTACTAGACGATGCGATCGACGCGTTAGCAGCGCGCGATGGTGCCTCGCTTTTCAAAACTGTCGATCGCGTAATTGAGTCTGGTCACGACCCACGTCGTTTCACCAGTGATTTCCTCGAGCGCTTGCGCGATTTAATGATCGTCGATGCATTACAACAAACCAATGCCAACTCAATTTTGCGCGATCTTCCCGAAGATCAAATCGAACGAATGCGCACTCAAGCTAACCAAATTGGTGCGGCAAACCTTTCGCGTGCTGCCGATATTGCAGCCGAAGGCTTGACCCAAATGCGCGGTGCTACTGCCCCACGTTTAATTCTCGAACTAATTTGTGGCCGCATCTTGTTGCCAGGTGGCGACACTAGCGAGCGTGGGCTACTAAGCCGCATCGAGCGCCTCGAACGCGCTGAATCAATCTCAGTTCCAGCACCAACCCCAGCTTCTATCCCAGCTGTGAAAGCTGCTTTATTGGAACAAGGTGATTCTAAAAAAGCACTTCCCGAATCGCCGGTTCCAGATAAAGCAGCGGAACCAAAAGCACTTCCCGAATCAGCGGCTCCGGAAAAAAATGTTGCAGTAGCGAATAATCCAAACATCGACGTAACAGGTTTGCGCCGCATCTGGCCCGACGTAATTGAAGAGGTAAAGAAGAAGCGTCGCTTAACTTGGTCACTACTAAGTGCCAGCGCGCAGATTGTTTCAATGGATGAAAACTCAATCACAATTGGCATCGTTAACCCAGGTGCGCGCGATTCATTCTTACGTTCTGAATCAGATGTAATTCTGCGCCAAGCATTTATTGATGTAGTAGGTGTTGATAAAAAGATCGAAGTAATTGTTGATTCATCGATCGATACAAACACGCCAGCCGCACGTGCTGTGCGCGTTGATGAGTCTCCAACCGATCAGAATCAACTTTCTGGCCCCGAACTTTTAGCACGCGAACTTGGTGCCAAGATTGTGAAGGACGATAGATGAGCACCGGAATGTACGAAGGTGCCATTCAAGATTTAATCGATGCCCTTGGTCGCTTGCCGGGTATTGGCCCCAAGAGTGCTCAAAGAATTGCTTTTCATATTTTGCAATCCGAACCCGAAATTGCAACGGCGCTAGTTGAATCAATTCGCACCGTTAAAGAACGAGTTAAATTCTGTACTGAATGCGGAAACGTTTCCGAAGAAGAGCAATGCCGAATTTGTCGCGACCCTCGTCGTGATCGCACTGCAATCTGCGTAGTTGAAGAAAGCAAAGATGTAATTGCAATCGAACGCACTCGCGAATTCCGCGGCACTTATCATGTGCTTGGTGGCGCGATTAGTCCGATCGATGGCATCGGCCCAGATCAATTACGTATTCGCGAACTTATGGCGCGCTTAGCTGATAACACCGTGACCGAAGTTATTTTGGCGACCGACCCCAACCTCGAGGGCGAAGCAACGGCTACCTACTTATCGCGCGCATTGGCGCCGTTGGGCTTGAAGGTTTCTCGCTTAGCTAGCGGCTTGCCAGTTGGTGGCGATCTCGAATATGCAGATGAAGTAACTCTTGGCCGCGCATTTGAGGGCCGCCGAACAATTTAACCCAACTATCTCATTATTTGGATAAAAGTTTGTTTCATTATTTGAGATAACCCTGCTATTGGTGGCAGGACTGCTTTTAATGGTTCAAACTTCACCTTATGGGTCTAATCGTTCAAAAATATGGCGGTTCTAGCGTCGCCGATGCCGAGGGCATGAAGCGCGTTGCTGCCCGCATTGTGGCTAGCAAACGCGACGGAAATCAGGTGGTTGTCGTGGTTTCGGCCATGGGCGATACCACCGATGAACTCATCGATTTAGCTAATCAAGTTACGCCAATTCCTAATGGCCGCGAACTCGACATGTTGCTAACTGCCGGCGAACGAATTTCGATGGCGTTGCTTGCAATGGCGATTTCAAGTTTGGGTCATGAAGCGCGATCTTTCACTGGTAGCCAAGCTGGCGTGATTACCGATTCATCGCATGGCCGCGCACGCATCATCGATGTAACACCTGGCCGTATTCAAGAAGCACTTGCTGAAGGTGCAATCGCGATTGTTGCTGGCTTCCAAGGAATTTCACAAGACACCAAAGACATTACAACTCTTGGTCGCGGCGGAAGTGACACAACTGCAGTTGCTCTTGCAGCCGCACTAGATGCCGACGTTTGTGAAATTTATACCGATGTAGATGGAGTATTTAGCGCCGACCCTCGCGTTGTGCCAACAGCACAAAAGTTAAAAAGCGTTACTTACGAAGAAATGTTAGAACTCGCAGCAAGTGGCGCAAAAGTTTTGCACTTGCGTTGCGTTGAGTATGCCCGTCGCTACGACTTACCAATTCACGTACGTTCAAGTTTTTCCAATAACGAAGGAACCTGGGTGGTCAAAGATCATCCGGAAGGAGACCAAATGGAACAAGCAATCATCTCGGGTATCGCACACGATAAATCGGAAGCGAAAATTACTATCGTCGGTGTACCTGACCGCACTGGTGTTGCTGCGCGCATCTTCCAAGCGATTGCCGATAACGACATTAACATCGACATGATTGTGCAGAATGTTTCTGCTGCTGCAACTGGTCTAACCGATATTTCATTCACCTTGCCAAAATCTGAAGGCACTAATGCAACTCAGATTCTGCAGAAGTTACAAGGCGAAGTTGGTTTCGCTTCTATTCTCTACGATGATCAAATCGGAAAGATCTCGCTAGTTGGTGCCGGAATGCGCTCACACCCAGGTGTTACAGCTACTTTCTTCGCAGCTATGGCCGAGGCGGGCATCAATATTGAAATGATTTCTACCTCTGAGATTCGCATCTCGATCATTTGCCGCGAAACAGACCTACAAAACGGCGTAAAAGCAGCACATACCGCTTTCCAACTCGATGGTGATTCTGGCGAAGCAGTTGTTTATGGAGGTACCGGGCGATGAGTAAAAAACCATCACTCGCAGTTGTTGGCGCAACCGGTGCAGTCGGTACCGTAATGCTTGGCATCTTGTCTGAACGTCCAGATGTTTGGGGCGAAATTCGTTTGATCGCATCTGCCCGTAGTGCGGGCAAAAAATTAATGTGTCGCGGCGAAGAATTAACCGTTGTCGCACTTTCACCGGAAAGTTTTGATGGCATTGATGTTGCAATGTTCGATGTACCTGATGAGATTTCAGCAGAGTGGGCACCAATTGCCGCTTCACGTGGGGCAGTAGTCGTTGATAACTCTGGCGCGTTCCGTATGGATTCCGATATTCCACTAGTTGTGCCAGAAGTTAATCCGCAAGAAGTAAAAAATCGACCACGCGGAATTATTTCCAATCCGAACTGCACAACTCTTTCGATGATCGTTGCGTTAGGTGCACTTCATAAAAAGTACGAACTTAAAGAACTTGTGGTTTCTTCTTATCAAGCAGCATCAGGTGCCGGTCAAGCCGGAATTGATGCATTGCGTGCACAGATTGCCGCCGTTGCTAATACCGAGGCTGGCGATGCAGCAGGCGATGTGCGCAAACATGTAACTGATTTAGGTCCGTTCCCAGCACCACTTGCCCTAAACGTTATTCCTTGGGCAGGTTCGCTTAAGCAAGATGGTTTTTCATCTGAAGAATTAAAAGTTCGCAATGAATCGCGCAAAATTCTGGGACTGCCAAACTTAAAAGTTTCGGCAACTTGTGTTCGCGTACCTGTTATTACAACTCACTCGCTAACCGTTCACGCGACTTTCGCACAAGAACCAAGTCGCGCAGAGGCCCAAAACATCCTGGAAAACGCTGCTGGTGTGAAGTTGGTTGATGATCCCGAGAATCACAAGTTCCCGACCCCGGCCGACGTCGTTGGTACAGACCCAACTTGGGTGGGCCGCGTTCGCAAGAGCATTGATGATCCAATGTCACTCGACATGTTCGTCTGCGGCGACAATCTACGCAAGGGAGCTGCGCTAAATACTGCGCAGATCGCCGAATTACTTGCCATCGAATTTACTAAGTAGGCTGTTCTCATGAGCATTAAAGAGCAATTAAAACTCGACTTAACTGAAGCAATCCGTTCTCGTGACGAAATTGTCTCGGGCACTATTCGTATGGTGCTAACTGCAATAACTAACGAGGAAGTTTCTGGCAAAGAAGCACGCCAGTTGACTGACGATGAAGTTATTGCAGTACTTTCTCGTGAAGCCAAGAAACGTCGCGAAGCTGCCGAAGCTTTCGCCGAAGCTGGTCGCGCCGATAAAGCAACTTTAGAAAGAGCCGAAGGCGAAGTAATCGCAAAGTATTTACCTGCTCAATTAACCGAGGCAGATATTGCAGCGATGATTGCTGAAGCGATTGCATCAACTGGCGCATCAGGCCCAGCCGATATGGGCAAAGTAATGGGTGCTATTAAGGGAAAGATTGCCGGCAAAGCCGATGGCAGTGTCGTTTCATCACTAGTGAAAGCAGCGTTAAATAAATGAGCGAAGTAACAAAATTCGAGTATGCAACCGTGCCACTTCTTTCACATGCAACCAAACAGATTCTTGATACTTGGGGTTCTGATGGTTGGGAACTTGTGCAAGTTGTACCAGCGCCAGGTGGCGAGCAATTAGTTGCTTACATGAAGAGAGCCATCTAATGAATAAAGTTGATGTTCGCGCAAAGTTAGCTGAATTAGGCCTCGAACTACCAGTAGCTGCATTGCCAGTTGCTGCCTATGTTCCAGCGATTCGTACTGGAAACCTAGTATTTACTGCAGGGCAATTGCCATTAGTTGATGGCAACATGGTTGGCACTGGCAAAGTTGATGGCGATTTAACGCCAGAACGTGCGAAGGAACTTGCACAAATCTGTGCGCTGAATTGTCTAGCTGCTGTTCAAACTGTGGCTGACATTAATAAAATTACTAAGATCGTTCGCGTTGTCGGTTACGTAAATGGCGTGCCCGGCTTTGTTAATGCACCGGTTGTTGTTAATGGCGCCAGCGAATTGTTCTTAGCAATTTGGGGCGATGGCGCAAAGCACGCACGTAGCGCTGTTGGTATCGCTGAATTGCCATTGAATTCGCCAGTTGAAATTGAACTGACTGTAGAAATTACCGACTAATAATTTTCTAACTTATAACTAAGTTAGAAGTTAGAAAATTACTTACCGCGTTTTCCTAAACGTTCAACATCAGTAATCAAAACTGCGCGACCATCAAGCTTTAACCAGCCGCGGCCAGCAAAGTCGGCCAGTGCTTTATTGACAGTTTCGCGTGAAGCTCCAACTAATTGCGCTAACTCTTCTTGAGTTAGATCGTGGTGTACAAATAAACCTTCGTCAGTAACTTTTCCGAAGCGATCGCCCAGATCAATTAGTGCTTTAGCAACACGACCAGGAACATCTGAGAAAACTAAATCGCCAACTGCTTCGTTGGTGCGACGCAAACGCTGCGCTAAACGAGCAAGTAGTTGCAACGAAACTTCCGGGTTCTCTTTTAACCAAGGAATGACTTTGGCATGAGACAAGCTAAGTAACTTTGCATCGGTTACTGCTGTGGCAGTCGATGTGCGTGGGCCTGGATCAAAGAGGCTTAGTTCGCCAAACATTTCGCCCGGGCCAAGAATTGATAAAAGATTTTCGCGACCATCGGTACTTGAAGTACCGAGCTTTAATTTGCCATCGACAATTACATATAAGTGATCGCCTGAGTCGCCTTCGGCAAAAAGCACATTTCCTTTTAGGACTTTTACTTGGTCCATCGATGCACGCAAAGAAGCCGCGGCTGCATCATCGAGGGCAGTAAAGAGCGGTGCTCTGCGAACTACTTCTTCATCTTGTGGCACGAGGGGTACTTTACCTCCATGGGAGTCGATAGCCAAAAGCGAAGCGATGCCCGCAAGATCTATCGGGTGCTCACTAAGACTTACCCGAACGTAACCTGCGAACTCGATTTTAAGAATCCACTACAGCTACTTATTGCCACAGTTCTCTCAGCGCAATGCACCGATAAGCGCGTGAATGCTGTAACCCCAGCACTCTTTAAGAAATATAAGAACGTGAGCGCTTTTGCTGGTGCTCGAGTAGAAGATATTGAAGATCTGATTTACACGACGGGTTTCTTTCGCGCTAAAGCTCGCCATATTAAAGGTCTAGCTACAATGATCATGAAGGAATACGGGGGCGAAGTTCCAGCCGAACTTGAAAAATTAGTAACGCTGCCGGGCGTTGGCCGCAAAACAGCCAATGTGGTTCTTGGCCACGCTTTCGATATTCCAGGCATTACCGTTGATACTCACCTTGGTCGCTTGTCGCGTAGATTTGGTTGGACGACTTCGCAAGATCCAGTGAAAGTCGAACACGAAGTCGGTGCGCTAATTGCGCAGAAAGAGTGGACTAACTTGTCGCAGCGCATGATTTGGCACGGTCGCCGAATTTGTCATTCGCGGAAGCCAGCATGTGGCGCCTGTCCGATGGCAAAGATTTGTCCATCATTTGGCATTGGCGAAGTCGATCCAGCGAAAGCGCAACTACTTTTAAAGACTGATGCGGATTTCCGATGAAAAAGGTTCTAATTTTCGTTCTTGCGATTTCCCTTACTGGTTGCGCATCTTTAACTAAACCAATGTCCTCAAAAGGTGAAGTAATTAGTTGCGCAGATGTAAAACACGTTGCGGTAAAAAGTGGTGAAACAATTCTTAATTGTTTATCGGGCACCGAGAAAATCTCAGTTGAATCACTGCGCGGCCCCTTAGTAGTAAATGTTTGGGGTTCTTGGTGCGGGCCATGTGCCGATGAAATCCCACTATTTGTGGATTTTCACCACCACGTAAATGGCAAAGTACAGATTTTGGGAATCGCAGTTGAAGAAGCCAAGTTGCAAGATTCTAAAAATTTTATTGTGAGTCACGGAATCCTGTGGCCGAATTTATATGACGCCAAAGGTATAACTCGCAGCACTTTCGGAATGGGTGTACCAGTTACTTGGTTTATTAATGAGTCTGGCACTGTGGTCTACAAACATGTTGGAGTCATTAAATCAACCCAAGAACTAATTGATTTAACAACCAAATATTTAAAGGTGGCAATCTGATGTATATCGATATCGCTTTTGTAGCACTTGCTCTTCTAGCCATTAAAAGCGGATACAGCAATGGTTTCCTTGCCACTATTTTTCGCACTCTTGGCTACATCATCGGCGGTATAGCCGGTTTATATTTTTCTTTGCAATTAGTTTCAGGTTGGGTGAATCTAACTAAACAGATTGCAGTTGTTTTACTCGCCATTTTTCTTAGCGCTCAACTTGGTTTGTTTGTATTCGGTAAAGCTGCCAAGTTTTTCCATGCCCGCATTCTGTGGAAACCGTTTAGAGTGATCGATTCCCTTGCCGGTGTTGCACTTGAAGTAATCCGCTTAGCGGTTTTTGGATATCTAGTTTTAAGCACCATGCTTTGGTCGCCTTGGAGCCCAGCGAAAACCGAAATCAATCACAGTCAGGTTTACGCTCAACTCGATCAGCATTCACCAAGCGTTGTTACCGATCTAAAGGATCGCGCAAACAAACTACTTAATCTTCATCCTTAGAAGAGTTAAGACCCTCTGAAATCAGCTTCATCACGTTCGGATCTGCCAAAGTTGTTGAGTCGCCGACCGCGCGATTTTCAGCCACATCTTTGAGCAAACGACGCATGATTTTTCCACTGCGCGTCTTTGGTAACTCATTTACAACCACTATTTGGCGTGGTTTAGCGATTGCGCCGATCTCTTTAGCAACGTGGTTACGTAAGTCCTGGATTAACTTTTCGCTCTCGCCATGTTTAACGCCGCCGCGCAAAATTACGAATGCCACGATTCCTTGCCCAGTCATCGCATCAGCTGCGCCAACAACAGCGGCTTCAGCAACCTCTGGGTGACTTACGAGAGCTGATTCAACTTCAGTTGTTGAAATTCGGTGACCTGAAATATTCATCACATCATCAACGCGACCTAATAACCAGAGTGCGCCTTCTTCATCAATCTTGGCGCCATCGCCGGCAAAATAAATTCCAGGGAAACGTGACCAATAAGTTTCTTTGTATCGTTCGTCTTCGCCCCAAACCCCGCGCAACATTGCCGGCCATGGTTTATCGAGAATTAAGAAACCGCCGTGGCCTAAACCGACTTCAACTGCTTTGTCGTCGACAACTTTTGCACTGATGCCTGGAATCGGACCCATCGCAGAACCTGGTTTAGTTGCAGTAACACCAGGAAGTGGCGAAATCATGATGCCGCCAGTTTCAGTTTGCCACCAAGTGTCAACGATAGGGCATCGGTTTGCGCCAATAACTTCGCGGTACCACATCCAGGCTTCTGGATTAATTGGTTCACCAACTGAACCAAGTAAACGTAGCGTTGAAAGATCGTGCGCCTTTGGAAATTCTTCGCCCCACTTCATCCAAGTACGAATCAAAGTTGGTGCGGTGTACAAAATGCTGACTTTATATTTTGCAACTAATTCAAAGATGCGACCCTTATGCGGCGTATCGGGAGTTCCTTCATACATAACCTGAGTTGCACCATTAATTAGTGGGCCATAAACCACATATGAGTGACCAGTAATCCAGCCAATATCTGCGGTGCACCAATAAACATCGGTATCAGCTTTCAGATCAAAGACCGCTTTATGTGTGTAGGCAGCTTGGGTTAAATAGCCGCCAGTAGTGTGAAAAATGCCCTTTGGCTTGGCGGTTGTGCCCGAGGTATAGAGAATAAATAGTGGATGTTCAGCGTCAAATGCTTGTGCCACGTGCTCGGTACTTTGGCGATCCACAATTTCGTGCCACCAAACATCTTTTGCAGAGTTCCAAGCTGTTTCTTGGCCAGTGCGCTTAACAACTAAAACTTTTTCTACGTTATTTGGTTTAGAAAGCGCTTCATCAACGGTTGGCTTTAGTGCAAACGCTGAACCTTTGCGATAGCCACCATCGGCGGTGATAACTAACTTTGCATCGGCATCATTAATACGCGAGATCAACGCATCAGCCGAGAAACCGCCGAAGACAACTGAGTGAGGAGCACCAATGCGCGCACATGCCAACATTGCAATTGCGGCTTCAGGAATCATGGGCATATAAATCGCAACTCGATCGCCGGCTGTAATTCCTAATTCGATTAAGGCGTTCGCTGTTTTCTTAACTTCA
>Ga0304729_1000916_pt1 | contig 20334 bp, 19 predicted proteins | sample C_131016_MF_Meta_FD_190475 | JGI IMG/M metagenome (GOLD analysis project Ga0304729, IMG submission 190475) | Freshwater microbial communities from Lake Croche, Canada to study carbon cycling - C_131016_MF_MetaG (v2) (version 2) | ecosystem: Environmental > Aquatic > Freshwater > Lake | place... | reverse complement strand
GTGCTGCTACAAGAATAGTACTATCTGGAACAAACATAGCAAACCAGAGTAGATATCCTGCTGCTGTTGTAGTTTTACCTGTTTGACGAGGCAGTAGATTTACATTAAAACGATTGTTATGATAACTATCAATTAATCTACGTTGATATTCATATGGCTCATACAATAGTTTACCCTTGATAGGATGTTGTATGTGGAAAAAATGCTCTAAGAAGTAGTGCGGACCATTAATAGGATCAGAAGATTGTAATAGATCTTCAATATCTTGTTCTGTGAACTTTTGTGTGCTGTGAGCTTTTTTTACCAGTTGCCCGTCTAAGTTTTTTGATCCCATATGTTTATTTAATGAAAAAAATAGCCTCCGAAGAGGCTATTTGAACTACGTTCTAAGTTTTGATTATCTGCCACTACCTTGCGTTTGTCCAACTCGTTGTCCCCAAGCCCCTAGTTCTGCTTGGTCTCGACCGTAGTTGCTATTTGGTCTCTTTGCTGTAAGTTGCTTATTACGTTTTAACTTTTGTTGGGCTGCATCAGCAGCGGCAGCAAGTGGACCGGGTTCAACAGTAACACTTCGGTCCCATTTACTCTTCCCCATTGAATCAGCCTTGGCCTGTATACGGGCGGAATGTTCATCAGAATCATCAGCCCAGGCTTGCTGTGCATTTTGTTGTCTTGCATCATGCACTTTGTTAACTAGTGCAGTGTTAATTTCATCTACTTTCTTATTACCTTCGGATACAAACTTCTTGTAATCTGCCATCAATTGTTGTTCCATTGTGGCCTTGGGCATATTGCCATCCATTCTATCACCTTGACCAGGTTGATTTTCTTGGTGGGCAAACTGATTGGCCTTAAAAGGAGGAGGCTTTGTTGGATCTGACGGACTATTGTCATATTGCCCTTCGTCAGTTTCTTCTTCATCTTTTTCTGCTTCATGATCAGCCATATCGTGATCACCGTCATTGTCAACATCACCGTGTGCTGCATTAACGTCATCACCTGGGTTTAGTTTGTCAATCATAGAACGCATATCAGATGTTGCGTCACTGCCCATTTCTGGCTCGGCAGTTAATGCCAAAGTTGGTTCAGCGCTCATGGGTTCTTCAGCACCGTGTTGTTTAACACCTGCTAATTGCATAATGGTAGCAAGCATATCGCTGAGTTCTTCACCGCTGCCTGCTGTCATATTAATGCTAGCTGGCATTGCTGGCTTTTCCATACCCATACCCATTTCAGGCATGATACCACATTCTTCTACTTGTTGGCTTTCTTTAACGATAGTAGGATTAGTACTATCAAGTTCAGCTAAACGCTTCATTACATCGATCATTTGCATAATTATTTCCTTAGGTCTTCGGCCTGAAATTTCAATAGGCTCGGTTGCTTTTCATCGGTGTCAGTGTTAAATTTAGCTGCACCTTCTGTGGGGATTTCTTCTCCACGGGCTTTGCGTTGAAGTTTAAGAATATCATTTAATTCTTTAACAAAACCGCTGTTGTACTTATCGCCATAGTAATCTTCAAATTTAGGACTACCGGCTTCTGCGTAGTTAGGATCATCTAACAATGCACCTTTACGTGGCTCTTCAATATGCTGATATTCTTCAGTGTGTTCAAATGGGCTACGTACTACAAGATGACTCTTACCCACGCCCAATGAGGAACTTAGATATTCTGTAAGTTCTTGTTGTGTTGTAGGATAATCTAAACTAACTTCATAGATACTTACTTCGCAGTTTTTAACCTGAGGAAAGTCTAATGGTAATGTTTGGATAGGAGTAGTACCGGTCTTTTTAAAGCCGCTAACTGCGTATTTGCTCAACAATGATTTCATTGATGATTCTTGCTCAGTTGTAAACTCCCCGGCAACTTTCACACGGAAGTCATACTTTTTAGTAGACTCGGATAGATATTGAGTAAATGTTTTCATAGTATTATTTATTAAGATTTCAAATCTTTTAACTTAGCAAGTATGCTATTTCTGTCTGTAAGGATGTACCCTTCGCCATTCACGGTATTGCCTTCGCCTTCGTTTCCGTGCTTCTTATCCACAGCTAATTTCTTAATCTGTAGGTCAATCATTTTCAATTTCTTGTCAATTTTAGCACTTTTTGCAGTAATTGCAGCAGTCAGCATAGATGCTGCAACTTCAAACATTCTACTGCCGTATCTTGCTTCTACATTCATACCCAAGTCCATTAGATCATCATAGGCTTGTTCTGCTTTAGCAGCAAGTTCATCAAATTCAGCATCGCTGATATCGCCTAGCCCTTTTACTTTAGGCAGGGCGGCTGATATTTTGTCAAATTCTTCCAATTTATCTTCAATATCGATAGTAGGTACAGGCTCAGCATCCACTGTAGTGGGCATCATTACTGCATCTACGGTGTTTGGTAATTCTAAGAGATCTTCAAGTTTTTTAGTCATATACTTACTTATTTAGATTTCTTGGTATTGGAAAAAATATCGTGCTCGTTGAGGACTCTAAACTTAATTCCCTGCTGTTGACACCATTTTCCAGCAGCAGCCCACTTGGCTTGATTCTTAACAAACTGTGCTTGATTGTAGGGATTTTTACCCACACGTTCTTTGAGCATTTGATTGGCAGGTTTAATTTCTATAAGTTCTGCGTGTTTTTTCATATGCTTATCAATGTAGGAAATTAAGAAATCAGGAACATATACCGTGGCTTTGCCCGTTAGTGGATCTCTATAAGGTATCTTTACAGGTTCGCTGGCCCATTCTTGTATACTGGGATTATTATCACAGAACATACAAAATGTAGTTTCCCAACTGCTACGGCAATAGGGAGGTTTACTGCCAATATATTTTTCAATATTTTTTACTTGGTAGACACCCTGATTAAATTTTAAACTCATTTTTAAAAACTTGGAGTTTCTGTAGGATCGTAGTATAAATTAGTCAACGCAGACGCATTCATAATAATATTAGATCCACTTGTGCTAATATATTTACGTCCACTATCTGCCGGATAAGGAGGATAACTCTTAAACCCGCAGCCTGTAACATTAACTATAATTTTTACATTTGGATCACTATTTTGATTATTTACATATATCATATTTTGAACATATCCAACAATTGGAGCTGGATCAGCACTGTGATCGGGTCGAGCAAACATACAATTAGATATATTATTAACAACAGTAGCAAGTGAAGTAGCAGTATTATGAATATAGATATCTGCCTGGCCACGATTATTTTCAAAATATGTACCAATAATGTTTAATTGGTTTGGTAAAAAGTCTGTTTGTCTATGATAAATTCCACCAGCTATTCCTTGATCACTGCCGCTAACAACGCCACAGGTCTCTAAGAATCCTCCGTCAATTTTAATTGTGCCTCCTTGGATCATATATCCAAATGCTTTACAGGCCACTAAATTACAATTTAAAAAATGAGTAGAAGTTGGTTCAGAAAAACTAGTAAGGCCGGCAATAATACCAACATTTGTTCCAAAAATATTAATATGAGAAAATGATAATCCTAGACAATCATCTATCCTGATTCCAGCATAATGTCCTTTAATTCGAATATCGTGAAATAAACCGCCGCCTGGAATTCCATTTAGACTAAGACCAACGCCTGTTCCTATATTTGTATAGCCTATTTCGCTGCCTACGACACCCACTGTTGTTGCATTAATCTTTTTAATTAAAGTAAATCCGCCCATATCCATGGTAAAGTATCTAGCTCCTTCCCCTCCAGTTCCGGATGTGTTCATAGCAATTGCTCCACTGCCAGTAGCATTGGCTATGGTATCTGATCTATAATCATAGATAAACGATATACTAGATCCCTCACCTTTAAGAACAACTCTGCCACTAGGTACATCTTGATCAGTGGTTGCTAATGGCCATGTTATTGTAAGATTGTCAGTGATCTTGTAAGCACCTGCTGGTAAAAATACTGTGCCGCCGTTGGTGCTGTTAGATAACGCATCAATAGTTTTTTGAATTGCTAATGTGTCGTCTGTAATGCCATCGCCTATAGCACCAAAGTCTTTAACACTGTGTATCTCGCCAAATTTAGCAGCGGCAGTTCTTGTACTACCAACATAACTATTAAGAATTGCTGTATAAGTTGTTATTCCCGATGGGCCTTGAGTACCCTGAGTACCTTGTGTGCTATTATCTTGTCCTTGAGTACCTTGCGTCCCTTGTGTACCACCATTACCCACTATTGAAAGATTAGATTTAAAATCTTGATAAGAATATCTGCGTACAAGACCTTCATTAACTACAACAAAAGTAGAACTGTCAGTAATGTCTGGTATGGATGTTATTTGTGTAATTTTTGGCATATTAATTATTCCGTTGTTAAATATTTGCCGAGCTCATCGGATAGTAGTTCGCCACTTTCGTTGTAAAGTGTGGTAGTTGGAGTGGTTGTATAATAACCGTCTATAATAGTTCTTTGTATTTCTGTATTAGGTATAAATTTCTGTGCATAACCTAAGCTACTAGATTTAAATCTATTATAATTTAATACTTCTGACACTATACCGGACAATTGAAGATTGTTAAGACCTTTAAGTGTGTCTAATATTTGCATGGGGTTATAACCATCTTGCTTGGCCTGTGTCATTATGGTTATAGAAATAGACTCTGCAGATACCTCACCAAACCCTCTACTGGTGAAATATGCCTTCATTGCTGCTAACACAGATGAACTTAATTCAACCGGCTGTGAATAATAATTGTCAAATGCTTTTAAAGTAGCATTTGATTGTGCAGTATCAGCAGGTGGTAAATTAGAATATGTTGCCATTATTAACCTTTAGGAAATAACAACGATGCTGGATTAGCTCTAGTAATGCCGTCAACGCTGACATTGAGTCCTTTAAATAAATCAATTTTAACTCCGCCAAACAAGTTAAAAACTCCAGGCTGATTTCCAGGCGTTTCAGCATAATCATTTGCAGGACCAGCAGCACCGTATTTGCCTGGTCCTGAACTTAGTGCAGCAGTTAAAGCACTACCTGCAATATTATATGCTGTGGCTGTTTGCCTAGTAAGTCCGTTTTGATTTATATAATTTCTAAGCACAGTGGTTCCAAGTTGAGACAATAAATCGCCTTCGCCTGGTCTATTTTTTACTCCAAAAGTCTGTGTTGCTAATTGGTCATCAAATGTAGAAGGACTTCTGCGATATTCGTCTCCGTCATTACCGATGGTGTGTGGACTTGGTGTTTGATCAAGATATTCCTCAATCATATAATCATCACTACCTTTTTTTAGTTTTCCTTTTTTATAAAATACACTTTCGTATTCAACAGTCATACTATTTTGTAATACTTTATTACCTGATGATTGATCCACGGAATCATGTTTCCAATCTTTAATTTTAGGATTAACTAGTGTGTATTTGGTAAAATTCTTTTGATGTAATACATAAATGTCAATTGACCTAAAGAAATTTTCTGATACTGGTTTTGTATCTGATCGGCCACCCTGATTATGTAAAGAATCATATCTACCGTAATTGTAATCTTTTTCTTCGTATTTTGTATTACCATATGCAGCATCAGATTGAAGTCCGTCAACATAATAATGTTTGTAATAATTTTCCCAAAGTGAATGAGTAATATCTGTATTATCGTCGTGTAGATCTATATTAATAGGATTATAACTTATACTTTTTTGTACTATAGTTTTTCTATTATATTGATTCAATGTTTCTGTAGCAATTGTGAATTTAGGAAGGTCTACTTTTTTAGCCAGCAATCCTACAACATTAATATTTTTCTCATTCCATGTTTTATCTGGTATTGCATCTTTATTAAGATTAAATCTTACAAAATATAAAAATCCAACTTTAGGTGCTCTTGCAAAGCCATTGTTAATATACAATCTATTTGCATGTTGAAAGTCTTTCATAACTGTTTGGCCAGTTCCGTTGGTTACAAAATTTTGAAAATGTTGTGAAGTCATATTAATATTTAGTCAAAGAAAAACCCGGATAAATCCAGGTTTGACTTTATAGTTAATGGTTATTAACCAGTAGCTAGCCCTTGGTTCTTATTCTCACGAACAACTCTACCAATGTCTAATCCAATGCCGCTGGCTGTGCCGCCAGGTGCTTCAAGTTGAATTACATTATCAACAGATATTGACATATCAATATCTAGAGGATCGTTCTTGGTATAATCGCCACCTGCATAGGTAATTTGTTTAACAAAACAACCTAAGTATTCAAAACTTTCAAGTGTTACTGGTTCATATGCACCATTGCCGCCGTCGAGGATCTCTACACGCATTCTGAATTTATAATCAACAGCACTTGCTGCACCACTTTGTTCAAAGAAGTCATATTGCTTTTGCATTTGTTCGCCAACTTTCTTGGCAACAACACCACTAGCATCATCTCTAACTTTAAATTTAACATCACTAATTTTATGTTTACCTAGCATTTTAATTCTGCTATTGTAAACATCTAATGTGAAATCATCAAATATTATTTCAGGGCGGCTAACACTCATAACTTGTTTAGTTAATTCAGTGCTTTGTTTGCCGCCTACGCCAAATTGATCCAATGTAACGCGAAAGCGATACTGTAATTTTGGCATTAACAGTCCCTGGGTTGTTGCTCCTGCTCCAGCCGGTAATGGTACTGTAAATCTATTTAAACTTGCAATTGGCATATAAATGCTCCTTATTCTATGTTATTTACCGATTATAGACCAGCTTTGATATCACCAGTATTTTTCAGTCTTAGAGGAATGTAAATAAACTCAACTGCTTTAACAGGTTCAATAGCGATATCCATATATAACTCATTGCGATCAATTCTCGCAGCGGTATTGTTAGTTTCATCGCAGACCACAACGTAGTCATACAATGCACGTTGGCCTACCAACTCTAGCATTAGACTTTCTGCTGCGGCTTTGATTTCGCGACGTGTTTGTGCATCATTAGGTTCAAACAAGAATGGTCTTGCAAGAACATCTAATTGTCTACGTAGATAGCAAACTAAACGAGCAACATTAATTCTATCTAATGAGCTAGCATTCTTTGCACGAGTACGTTGACCGTAGGCTACAATTCCTACTCCGGCTAATGTCGCAATTGGGTTAATTGCAACTTTAGTACTTGGACTTAACATTACATCGCGTATTCCTTGTGATAGTGGAGTAGATTTAAATTCGCCTTCGCTGGTAATATAACCAACTGATGTAGCATTGTCAACACCACCGCGTCGTGTTCCTGCAGGTGCAAACCATTGGAAGCTCTTGGCATCACTGTTGATAATTGTACGTAGCATCATGTGACTTGGTGGAACAACAATATAGTTGCCTGTATTGTCGTTAGTATAACCACTTGGATAATACAATGCTAGATATTCATCATATGTAACTGCACCTTCATCTCCGTTATCTAATGCTTGAGCAGTATTCAATCCCCAGTTGCTTAACTCTGTTCCAGTTGGCATCAAGCGGAACGGAGTATCTCCAACTATAAATGCAGTTTGACCACGATCGATGTTAAGTGCAACCATGTTTTGAATAACTTCTGAATATCCAGGAGTAGCCATTAAGTTGAAATTAACAGTATCAGTGTCTCTAATAATTGCATTAGTATCTATAGTTGATTTGAATGCTTGTACTAGTTGTGCTCTTTGTGCATGACGTCCGAACACACCAGATCCATCGGCTGCAACATTGTGTTGACTTACCCAACGATCTGCTGCATATTCGTGTCCTGATGTGTCCATTGATTCACCAGCGTTATGTGGATAACGAGCATTAAGTCCATTATTTGCATATATATCAATATGTCCAGAAATATATTTCTTAACATTAAATCCACTACGACGAGTATTCCACAGACGCATACCTCTTGGATAGATAGCAGGATCTGGAGTATCTGGATCTAAATAATCGCTTCTAATCAATGAATAGATATTGCTAGCAGTCAATGATGTTCCTGTGGTTGCCCAACGTACATCAGCAAATAACCAACCGTTGCTTGTTGATTGATCAGTGGTGTCTTGTGCTACCCAACCTGCAGTGGTACTATAAACATAGATGTTTTTACCATACATTTCTATATCTGCGGTAGAAATCCAAATATCACCATTAACCAATGGTGTACTATCGCTCTGACCGTTTGCTGATAATGGTTCAGTGGCTGATACAATTGGGCCATTTGGATCTGTATTTGGGAAAGCATTGTGATAGCCGACCCAAGTTGTACCATTGTGATATAAAATATCTACTTGATCATGTACAGAATCATACCACAATGTGCCATCTGCTGGAACATTGTAAGGTGCATCTGCACTGGCCTGGAAGTCCAAGGATGCCCAGCCTGTTGCCAAGTATGTAGCATAATCATAAGTTGGAGGAACAATTACATTAGCAGTAGTATAACCAATACCTGCAAGAGTAATTGGGTTATTTGTTACCTCTACTAATTCAAAATCTCCACCTTGTAAATGTGTAATCGTTATTTGATCAGTAAGAGCATTATATGTAGATGAAATATTAGGTAATCCTGCACCTGCTATTGCTGCTGGAATTAAAGATGCAATACTTGTTCCGGAATTAGAACCATAACTAGCGGGTGTAATATTAATAGTGGTTAATGCGCTCCATGCTGTACTTCCTGGTACTGTATATCTAATTTTAAAAGTTGCAGTTGTTAAATGTCCAGTTGCATTATCCCACCATTGATTTGTTTTATAATTTTGACTATCGCTAGTAATTGATGTTGGACCAGTAGAATTACGTCTCCATACCTTAAAAATTCCATCTGGGTTAATAAAGTTATCAAAATTATCTTCAACAAACACAGATCCTACTGGAATATTTTTTCCTCCAACTGTATCTAACTTTGCTATAGCGGTTGGAAGATCTGCATACATAGGAGTAGATAATGTATCCCATCCTTGTGCTGAACTGTTATAGCGTTTTATTTTCCAACTAGCACCATTATTTTCTTTAGTTGTTACAACCCACACACTCTTGTCAATTGTGCTACTATTCCAATTAGGAACTTGATAATGTGGCCCAATTATCAATGATCTTTGAGCGCCCGGTGGTCCGTATCCATCTCTTACCACAACCCATGTTGTAGTTGATGGCTGTTTATACCATATACGGAAACTATTATCCATGGTAATAATTATACAATAGTCGCCTGCTTGACCAATTGTTAAATCAGGACCTTGATTCCAATCACTATTTTTATAAGATCCTACATCGGTATTATCATCAAATACAATTGGAGTTTTATCAACAAATGATAATGTGCTATGTTGCCATTCTTTAATGCCAAATTTACTATCATTTGTGTCAACCCAATATTGGCCACCGTATGGTTTTCCACTTGGAGCACTTTCTTTTGGAATTAATGCAGATGTATCAATATCTGCTCTAACAACATAAGCGCGGCTACTAACTCCTAACACACTGTAAGCAGCTTGTAGACCGTATTCGTTTAATTCATCACCATGTAATGGATTGCTGCTGGCATCAGTGTAAAAATGCGGAACACCAAAGGTGTCAGCTAAATCACGTTGACTTGTCATGAGCCATAATTTACCAGCATTTGCTGCTGTGGTACCTGCTGCAATGGTGCCGCTTGCGTTTGTTTTATCTTGTGCAGACGCTACAAATAGTAGAGGAACAGTGCCTGGTGACGCTGGGTTATAAAAACTTTCGTCGATTACTGTTACGCTTACGCCTGGTGAATTCAATGTTGCCATATGTAATATCTCCTAATTGGATTACTTGAATTATTTACCTACTATATGAAAAAACACAGGGTTAAATACTTAGGAAAGGGCAACAAAAAGGGCGCAATATGCGTGATCTATGTAATGAATGTGGGCAACGACCGGTTGCTATAAACTATTATAAGGAGGGGAGACCTTTCTATAGGTCAAAGTGCGACCACTGTGCAAGCCAACGCCGAGAAGGTACACCATTGTGGGCCAAAGCTGGATATACTAAAAAATCTGCCTGTGATAAATGCGGCTTTACTTCTAAATATTCTGAACAGTTTAATGTATTCTACATTGATGGAAATTTAACAAATTGTAGATATACTAACTTAAAGACAGTATGTGCTAACTGTCAACGCATACTACATAAACTTAAACTGCCTTGGCGGCAGGGAGACTTGAAACCAGATTTTTAATTTGACTAAACAAATCATCAATGGTGTTATTGTTGTCTAATATGGCATCAAACTTAGTACCAATCCAGGAAGTCTCACTTGGATGTATACCTTGTTCTTCTAATAAAGTGCGATGTAATTCACTACCCTGATTAGCTTGTACGGCTGTATCGTACCACTTGGGTTCTGCTCCACGAATGACTCGTACAACAATGCCGCCTGCATCTTTAATTGATTTAATTTCATTGGGGAATCTGCAATCACTGATAACAATATCATCTTTGCTGTCGTATAGTTTCTTTTCTAAACTAGCAATCCAGATATCATCATGGAATCCTTTACGGCATACTTCTGTGCCCCACCATTGTAGAATCCAACGTGGAGTAATTTCCATGCCTAAACGATTGCTCCACCAGTCGTCGCGTTGTTCGCGCCACTCGCGGGCTTGTTTTGTACGTCCTTCTAGCAAAGTACGATCCCAGCCAAATACCATACTTACCGCATCTTTTAGTGTACCAGCAAAACTTTCTCTACGAAACTCGTGAAAATTTACCAAATAATCAGCAGCGGTATCTTTGCCCGAACCAATTAAACCTACAAAACCGATAATCATAGCATCCTTTAGTGATACTATAATATATTACATATGTATTAAGTTGTCAAGAGTTTTTTAGCCAATTACAAAAGTAAGAGGAGTACCGCCGTCTTTGTAGTTGATTAGATCAAGTTCTAATGTCTCAATCTCAGCCTTGCCCTCAGACTTGAGCGCTGCACCATTTAATGTTGTACTACCCTGTGGGCTGGCAATTGTACCAAACTTTTCACGTGCTTCACCTAGCATAATTTTACAAGTTGCAAGGCTGTAATCCTTAAGCCATTGTCCTGCAAACTGATCTTGTATTAGATTAAAGTCTGGTCTGTAATTATACATCCATAGCATAACTTCTTCTTCAGCTCTAGGACGTTGCATAACTGTGAGTTTTTTAGTAGTTTTGTTAAATGTGAAGTTGATCTCACCGCCAAACATTTTACCCACTAATTTCTGATAGCTAGCAAACGCATAGTAAGTGGCTAAACCGCCCATATTTGTACTTGTCAGCAAATAGGTGTTAGAATATGCTAGGTTAAATGGTTCATAAAGTGTACCACCTTGTCCACCACCTGTTCTACTACCAATACTGCGACGGAAAATCTGTCTAACATTAGTAACTTCCTGTGGCATTATGTATTCATTTTGATCCAATTGCAAGGTCAAGAATCCAAAACTTTCTTCTACAGCATTGCTGCTACGTTGGCGGAATTTAGCCAATGCACGGTCAATAGCAGTATTGTAATGTACAGGGTCTAACTCTACATCAATCATGCCACTGCCTAACATGGCTTGCACATATTGCACTATCTTTTGGCGTTCGTTTTCGTTCTCAGTCATACTAATATTTAGCGATAAATAGAATACTATGCCAAGACTATCATTATACAAACCAGAAAAAGGCAGTGACTTTAGATTCTTAGATCGTGCTATAAACGAGCAATTTCAGGTTGGAGGCACAGATGTTTATATACACAAATATCTCGGTCCCGTTAATCCAGAAGATGGAAATAGCACTCCTACTCAACCTAACAATTTAAATAGCATTCCTGAATTAGGTATACAAGATTTGTTATTCATGGAAAACAGAGATCGTCATTATGATCCAGATGTTTACATTATTCGCGGAATTTATACCATGGCTGACCTGGATTTTAATCTAAGTCAATTTGGGTTATTTTTACAAAATGATAATATAATGATCAACTTTCACCTACGTAGCAGTTATGATGCGTTAGGTAGAAAAATTATGGCTGGTGACGTAATAGAACTACCACACCAAAAAGATGAATATGCATTAGATGATAGTCTTGTAGCATTGAGAAGATTTTATGTTGTATCAGAAGTTACTCGTCCTGCAACAGGATATAGTCAAACGTGGTATCCTCATTTAGTCAGAGCAAAATGTTCACCACTAGTTGATAGTCAAGAATTTAAAGAGATTCTCGATGCAGATAGTGGAGCAGAAGATGGCAGCACATTACGTGATTTGTTGTCATCATATAAGAAAAATATAGAAATTAATAATCAGATTATTCAACAAGCACAATCAGATGTTGAAAAGAGTGGTTATCAAACTGACCAATTCTATGTTGTACCAGTTAGTAATACAGGAACAGGATTGGTATCTGTAGCAGATACTACTATCGATAATACAGATGTCACAGCAACATCATCGTATTTAGATTCATCTGCTATATTGAATACCCCTGGTAAAAATTATTATATTGGTTATCTAACTGGTAATGGTGTTCCTCCAAATGGTATTCCATATGGGTTTGGAATATCATTTCCTACAACACCAGGATTAGGTGATTTCTTCCTAAGAACAGATTATTTGCCTAATAGATTATTTAGATTTGATGGAATACATTGGCTCAAGTACGAGGATAATGTAAGAATGACAACAAGTATGTTAGGCGAAACACAGACCGATAATCCATTGCTAGTAAGAAGAAAACTCAAAGCAAGTTTTATAAACAATATCAATACAGCTACCATTGCAGGTGAAGTGGTACCAGAGCGTCAGGCATTGAGTCAAGTATTAAAACCAAGGGCAGATTTATAACATGGTTATTTACAAAAAAAAATTAAACACGGAGGCAGCGGTTTAACACCGACTGTACTAAATCGGACTACTTCTATGACGGTCAAATACGTAGATATTTGACACAATTTATTCAGATATTCAGCGACTTTGCCTATAAGGATGCCAAGGGCAATCTAGTACAGGTGCCTGTTCGCTATGGAGATATGACTAGACAAGTTGGTCAAATTCTTAGAAAAAATAGTGAGAATGCGATTCCAAGTGCTCCATTTATTTCTTGTTATATTAAAGAATTAGAATTTGACCGAGAACGTTTACAAGATCCTACGTATATTAGTAAGATTAATGTCATTGAAAGAGCCATTGACCCAACTACAAATCAATACTTAGATACCAAAGGCAGTAATTTTACCATTGAACGTATTATGCCAAGTCCATATAAGTTAACCTTAAATGCAGACATATGGGCTACTAGTACAGATCAAAAGTTGCAGATATTTGAACAGATTGCAGTTTTCTTTACTCCTAGTTTTGAAATTCAAACTACTGACAATTATCTAGATTGGACTAGTTTGAGTACTGTTAGATTAGATGATGTAAATTTTACTAGTAGGCAAATACCACAGGGTGTTACTGAAGATATAGATATAATGACTATGACATTTGATACACCTATATGGATAACTCCTCCTGCTAAGGTGAAGAAGTTAGGTGTTATCACTAAAATTATATCTAATATTTTTGCCAGCAATGCACAGGGTACAATTGCATCAGTCTACGATCAAGCACAAGCAGCTGAAGTATTCTCAAATATTTCTCCAGATTCGGCAGTGATTATAACACCAGGCAATTTTGATTTATTAGTTTTAAACAATACCGCAAGACTTATAAATGCCAATGGTGCAGGAGAAAATATAGATATTACATCTCCTAAAAATACAGCATCTTGGTTAAAAATATTAGATTTATATCCTGGAAAATTTAGAGCAGGGTTAAGTGAATTAAGATTTGCACAATCCGATGGTAATGAAGTAATTGCTTATATGAGTTTAGATCCCGGTGATGATTTTGCTATGAGATTAAACATTAATCGTGATACTGTTCCAAGCAATACTACCATTGCGGGTAGAGGAACAGTTGATGCTGTTATAAATCCTGACACATATAATCCAGGTACGGTTGCAGCAGGTACACGCTATTTAATATTAGAAGATATTAATAATAATGCACAATTTGGACAATATGGATATTCGGGTCCAGTAGCATGGAAGAATGCTGACTATAGTGATTTTCAAGCATTTGCCAATGATATAATTGAATGGGACGGCACCAAATGGATTATAGTATTCAGTTCTACAACCTATAAGACTGTTGTGTATATAACTAATTCATATACAAATACACAATACAAATGGGAGAACGGAGCATGGAGCAAGAGTTATGAGGGCATCTATAGTGCAGCATTATGGAGAATAGTTCTGTAAATCAAGTAATATGCAGTGGTGGATTGTTTCTTGCCAAAGATACCAAACGATTTTTACTTTTATCAAGAACACAGACTAAAACTGCAGGTACATGGGGATTAGTTGGAGGTAAAAAAGAACCATCTGATAGCACACCATTTGATGCTCTTACACGAGAAATACATGAAGAAGTGGGCAAAACACCCACTATAAAAAAAGTAATTCCTTTAGAATTGTTTATTAGCAACGATCAACGGTTTCAATATAACACTTATGTTCTAGTGGTCGAACGTGAATTTATTCCACTATTAAACAACGAGCACGATGGATATGCCTGGGCTAGTTATGATCAATGGCCCAAACCTTTGCACAGAGCAGTAAAGAATTCTTTTAATAATAAAATTATTAGAGCTAAAATAGAATTATTATTAGATTTACTCTAATCATATATAAGTTACAACCAATACCATTCTTCTTGTTTTTAGAGGTGGATATCGATGGGCATGCCATTGCTGATCAAAAGCTGCCGCTGTATATTTTATGCAAGGAATATAATAACTTTCTAAAAAATTTGAAGACCATATTATAGTTTCACTATCTTCACAATCTGTCAAATACATAATAAAATTTTTATGTGACCATGTATGATCTACATGAGGAGCTGTGTGTAAGTTGCCAGTATGCCAGGTTAAATTTAGGGCGGCTCGAAATATATTTGTATATTTTATATTATTTTCAACTGTGAATCTATGAAATATTTCCATAAACAATCCGCAGTATGGACTTATATCTTTGTCAGGTCTTTCTGTATATTTTATATTTTCATTTTCAGCTCGATATATTAAAGAATGTGCCATTAAAGGACCATTATAAAATTGTATAGTTTCTCTTAATTCAGCTGGCAATGCAAGTTTAACAGTTTCATCATTGTTGAGTGTTTGTTTCTCCTGCCAGTACCACGGAAAATATGGGCCTGAAAGCAATTCACTGATAACTTTATCTTCTGTTTGAGTTATATTAACTGGCTTATGTATTAGATACGAGGTTTCCAGTAATTTGCTATTCATTTTAAAATCCTAGATTTTTTTGTCTAACAAAATTTAAATCATAGGTAGTTTGAGTTATGGATCTACCTTCATTTTCAAAAGGCATAAATGTTGGTTCACACAATCTCCAGCCATTACCCCATTTTCTAGTTAGATAATCTATATTTTGAAGATTAACAATGTCTAACTTCTCTTTTAATTCAGGTTCAGTTTTTTGAGTTTGTTTTCCATGATCTAAATAATCCCCACATTCTCCGGTGCCGTGATAATATGTTTTATTCAAAGACATTATTTTTTTAATAGGTCGATGAATCAATCTCATTATATAATCAGCATCTTCGCAATATGCAGGATATAAGTTTTCGTCAAACAGTCCAAATTCTTGTATGATAAAATCTCGTATTAAGAATAAATCCCAACTACCTACATTAAAATCGCCCTCATGGCCGTGTATTATTCCTACTGTAGGGTCTGCATTAGCAGCAGTGGCCATTTCTTCTAACATGCCCATGCCAAATGATACATCGTCATTTACAAGAACCCAATAAGGGCTATGCATGAAACATTTTATTATAAGATTCCAAGCGCCGCCGCAACCTATATTTGCAGGAAGATGAGACACAACTATATTTTTAACAAATTTGTGATTCATCTTTTTTAGATTATCTAACTCTCGATCAAGTTCGCCACGACCGTTGTTATTGATAATAACAAAATTATCAACAGGGTAATCTATGCTCATTAGTAGTCTAGACACCCAATGTGTGCTATTAACTACCGCAGTTCCTATCACTGGTATACTATTCATTTTTTCTCCATTAACATATAATTTTCAGCTTTTTTAGTGGCTGTATCTGTGTTCAACATTTGACTTAAAATTGTTTTGTCTACTAAATCTGGATGAATCCACCAATCTTCATAATTGCGCCACTCGTCTGGTGCAATATCTCCAGCAACCATAATATATCCAAATGACTCTAAATACTTTCTTGATTTTTCTCTAAAGCTCTTTGACTCATCACAGTAATAATCATGCTCATACGTAATAGTAGCAAATCTATATTTTTCAAACGGTATAGACAATAATATTTTATATGTAACGTCGGGCGGATCACAATCTAATTGGAGATAATCAATGTCAGTGGAAAAATCTAACCCAGATAAAAATCTATCATAGTTTATCAATGTAGCATCTTTCAACAGGCATGGATTTTTTCTTTCTTTTGAAAATGCATCAACAAACTGTTGTTCTATATCTAAAGATATACCTTTCCAATTATAGTTTTGTTCCAGCAATGCTGTATTATTTCCATAGAACGGATTTGCTGCACCTATTTCTAAATATGTACCATTCTTTTTTCCATTCAACATAGTTAATACAAATATATCCTGATACGATTCGGCGTAGTTCTTTTCAATTTTATCCGAATCAGTAAACTTTACTCGTAATTTTTGATGTTTTTCTTTATTGAATTGTGTTAATTCTTTAGTATGTGTTAAATTAAAAAATTTAAGATTTTGTATTACTGCACGTCTATGTGTATCATCGAGCTCGTCGTTGTTCAATAAATCTTTAAATAGATTTTTGGATTCTTCACACAATCCACACCACCAACTGCTAACAGCTTTTTCAAATAATAATCCATATCTCCCTGGGTAGCCAACATCTGTTCTTAACTCAGGGAGATTAAAATCACAAACACCTAGTGCAATAGACGATAACATATAACAAGCAAACATATCTCCATCGCCTTTAGATGTTTCATGTATTCTACTTAAAAAATAGTATGCTTCGGGGCGAGTTGGAATTAATGATATAGCATGTTGTAATAATCCTTTTACAGAAAATGCTCTAGTTCCTTGTACTTCAAAACATCTAGCGGCTCTGATTAAACATTCATATTTTAAAAGATCATTATCTGTTCTTTCTGCTGTTCTAATATAATAAGATACGGCAGATGCTGTTTGTCCTATGTAATTGTAATATATAGCCAGTGCAAAATTATTTTCAGGATCGGCTGGATCCATGACAAATTTGTTAATTAGCAGTGTAAGTGTATTAGTATCCATTTTTATATTCATAAGTTCGCTAAATTTATCTACTGATATTAAATTTAGCCATTCTTTTTTATTCTTTGAAAAATTTTCATAATTCATTTCTTCATTAATTTTTAGTAAATCTTGTTTACCTTGAGTAATAACCGATACACCCTGGTCGCAGTCAATGGTAAACATTTCTAAATCTGAGCGAGTTTGTCGTAGACTAACAAATGCACGCCAGCAATCACCATTCCATTCACCACCTCGATATGGAATAATTTGAGCATCTTCTGTTTCTGGTTTCATATCATGACATACGATTACACCGCCATCATTTAGTACGTTTAAAGAATTTAAGATATCTTTTTCAACTTGATCAGCATGATGTAACCCATCAATAAAAATTACATCAAATGAATTTTTATTTTCAATAAAGAAATCATCAGAAGTTAAATGTATAGTTGCAGGAGAAGTTGGACTTGGATCTACTCCAACTTTATTATTACAAATAATTTTGGCAAAATTTTCACCACCAGAAATTCCAATTTCTAAATATGATTTAGCATTAGTTTTTGCAATATAGTAATTTATTATATCTGTTCTATTCATATATTACTCAGTTAGAATTTATAAAATCAGCAAGGACGGTAGCTGGAATTTTTAACAAATACGCAGCATTGTCTTGAAAACCAAACGTAATTAATATGTCATCATTTAATTTACAAATACCTACAGCAAATTCAACATGAGCATCCATGATAGAAAAATCAGAAGTATGTTTTACTATATTCCAGTTGTTATCCCATACAATGAATCTATGTCTATATACAGCATCTTTACGACCTGCTTCGCTATGAAATAAATCCACTTCGTGCGTTAATGCAATATAATGTCCTTCAAATTCCATTACTTGTGTTCCGCCTCGAATATCTCTTGGCAACGAAATTGATGCGCTTAAATATTCTGTTTTAGAAGTTTTACTATTTGGATTAACACTTACCAACTCTGTTGGATTGGTCCATTTTACATAGTGGTAAGGTTTATCTAACACTGGCATCCAATTCTTTTCGCAATAAGAATTTGGATCATTGGGTGGAGGAATTCTAAACCTAGATATTTCTTTAACTGTATCATTGCCGACTACAATTTCAGACAGTTCCATACGCCCTTGACCATTTGTGGTAGTATCTCTGCGTACACCTGATATATATAATTTTCCATCCCAACGCATTAATCTGGCATCTTCGAGTCCTACAAAATCCCACATTGGTTCATAAGTATCAAACGCAGATGTATCTACTTTATTAAAACGTGTAATTTCAAATTTATCATCGAGCTCACAATAATAATTATCTGTCCTTAATTTTATATCATTTTCGGGATGAAGATATGTAAGTGGCCCCCACGGATGTTGAAATAGTTTCTTTTCAGAATGAAAAAATGTATAGTTAACATGTCGAATATTAACTATAATTTTACCATTGTCAAGTAAGATGGAAGGATTCATCAATCCTGTACCATTGGTAAGCATTGATGGGATAATGAGTGGGTGGATACTTCCACCTCTTTCTAAAGAAAATTTTGCAAGATTTGTCATAACAGAGCTTTTATTTATTCGTATAATATACTCTGTTAATTATAACTGATCTATTTTTAAATTCCTATAGTGATTTTACCTGTTTTTCAAGTTTTTCAACCCGACCGGTAAGTTCTTTGATAGCTTCAACTAATAATGGAACAACTTTTTCATATTTAACAGCCATATATCCATTTTCTCTTGTGGCTACTACTTCTGGTAATACTGCTTCTACTTGTTGAGCAATCAGGCCAGATTCTCTTACATTAGTTTTTTTGTTATTATCAATTTGGTTGGCTAATTCATTCCAATTATAAGTAACCCCGTCAAGTTTACCTACTTTATTAACAGCGTCAGTAATTAATTCAATGTTGGTTTTTAATCGTTGATCAGAAGAAAAGTGAGCAACAATATCTCCAGTTACATTGAGATTTCTACTGTTTCCTACAATTACATCTCCACCTGCAAAGAAAAATCCTACGCCGAGGCCGCTGACATTGGCAGCATCATAGGCCAAATAAGTTGCACTACCTGTGGCTCCAAAACGCAGTAGTCCTGCCGCGGTGTTGCCGCCAAAATTTGCAACTCGTATTACACCGGGCGCATTGACGGCAAACTCAGAGCTGGTCAAGTACATCCTAGATGAGCCTTGTACAGCAAAATCTAATCTATCACCAGTTGTTGAATCAAATATTGAGCTATTTGTAGCAAAATTATGTGATTTAGCAAATGTACCATATCCATTAGTACCTGCTGTTCCGCCAATATACAATGTTCGTTGTATAGCACCGAGTCCATTTAATGCCCATAATAAGTTAGGGTCTCCAGCAGCAGCAACGCCTACACCCTGACTGAATAATACTTGTTGTATAGTACCTGCTGATGGTCCAGTTGCACCTTGAATTCCTTGGTAGCCTTGAGCACCTTGGTAACCTTGTGTACCTTGGTAGCCTTGAGCACCTTGTGTACCTTGGACACCTTGTAAACCTGCGGCAACAAATGTCCAGCCGGCAAGAGTACCAGACCCGCTGCTATTTGTAACAGTAAGTGTTAGAGAACTTCCAGAAAATGTAGCAATGGTGCCTTCCATGAAGTTAGTTGGCGTGGCAGTTTGAAATACTCTAACTCGTTGCCCTACTACAAAAGCACTTGCTGTTGCTGCCAACGAAGTAGTAAATGCACCACTAGTACCCGAAGCAATAATAGTTATACTACTAACCGATGTTAAAATATAACCTGTACCAGCACCGGTAACACCTTGTAAACCTTGGTAGCCTTGAGCACCTTGGTAGCCTTGAGCACCTTGGTAACCTTGAGCACCTTGTGTACCTTGGTAGCCTTGAGCACCTTGCGTACCTTGAAGACCTGCATCGGTAATGGTCCATGCAGCAAATGATCCACTACCGCCACTGTTTGAAGGTGTAAATGTAAG
>Ga0304729_1000911_pt1 | contig 20372 bp, 19 predicted proteins | sample C_131016_MF_Meta_FD_190475 | JGI IMG/M metagenome (GOLD analysis project Ga0304729, IMG submission 190475) | Freshwater microbial communities from Lake Croche, Canada to study carbon cycling - C_131016_MF_MetaG (v2) (version 2) | ecosystem: Environmental > Aquatic > Freshwater > Lake | place... | reverse complement strand
GAACACGCAAAGCTAATGGAACGGCAAAGGGATAGGGCTATAGATATAGCCAATCGCATAATGGATTGGGATACACCAGCAGATGCAAGGAAATCTTGTAAAGACTTGAGTGATCTAAAGAAGGAAATAAACGCATGACCGACATATCCAAATGCAACAATACCGATTGCCCCTCTCACAAAGAGTGCTGGAGGTACTTAGCCCCAGCCGACGAGCATTGGCAATCATACGCTCAGTTTGATCCAGATGGAGAGGATAAGTGCGATTATTTCATAGAGGCAGTCGAGTGGCTAAAATGGGCAAAGAAATGAGATCACGAATAGATGACATATTAAACGAGATAGGACTTGAAACTCCAGACCTTGCCCCAATCACAAAGCGTGAGGCACTAGAACAGGGATTAATCAAAGGCAGGGAGAAGTCAGTAAAGGGAGTATGCGGAAAATCCATTTTCTCTTCTGAATCCAAATGCAATGAAGCAATCAAGCACAGGCTAAAATCTGGATCGGGAGGAACCTCATTCATCCGAAGCTATCAATGCCCGGAATGCAATGGAGCTTGGCACATGAGTAGTGTAAACAACAAGAAAAAACTATAACGCATAATTCTTATGGAATTAGATATTAATACCCCAAAGGGTCAGGCAACAGTTATTGAAGAACAAAATATGTTAAGTATTTTGCAAGACCAATTCCCAAATAAACTTTTTTTCCATACTCCGTTAAGCAAGCCAGCAAAAGTAGATGGTTTTGTAATTACAGGAAGCACAATTACTTCTGTTTTTGAATCAAAATGCAGACAAATGGATTTGATCTTTCTTAAAGAAAGAAATTATGAATGGTTAATTACTTATGAAAAAATACTAAATGGATCAGAGGTATCAAAATTACTTGCAGTACCTTTTTGGGGGTTTCTTTACCTTGTTCCCGATAATCTAATAATTATGACACAAATAACTGATGAATTTGGGAATTTCGTATGTCGATTTAGAGTAGAAAATACCCCAACTCAATATTCTTGCAATGGAGGCAAGGCAAACAGAGTAAATGCGTATATTGATATATCAAAAAGCAAACACATAAACTAATGAACCCTATATTATCTTTATTCACAGCAGGAGCATTATACACGGCCCCTGTACAACAGTTTCCAGAAACATACTATGTTGCCAACCTATCTGAAAACGATGGGGCAAAATGTGGTCAATATTTTGTGGTATATCCTCAACAACAGCAACAGCAACCCATAACGCAATACGTTATAATCGAAAAGAATGATGACGATGAATAAGCAACCAAAGACGAAATCGGCATTATCAAAATACCGATATGGAGTAAGTGAGAGGAACCCAAAGGGGCAATCGTATGACCCAAACCAATGCGGTTGTATTGTTTATGAACAAAGAACACCTAATCTGAACTGGCAATGCTCACGCAAGAACGGATATGGCACAAATGGATTGTGGTGCGCTAACCATGCCGCTAGTTTTTAATGAAGACTGCCCTTGTTAGTATTCATGCCAATCGACCGGGATATTCCAAACAAGTTTTGGATGCTATGGATCATCAATCGCATGATCTATTTCACATTGCCAGCATAGAGGATGCTTGCCCAGAAAAGGTAGAGATCAATGCAATGCTGGAAAGCAAGAAGTGGTCGTATAGCGGCATGAAAATCATTTATAATAAACAGATTGCTCATACTAATAACAATCTGCTCAATGCTTTGCGATATTTAATATCACATGAATACGGGTTTGATTCATACATTTATATGGAGGATGACACCCTGTTCAGCAAAGGTGCTGTTAGCTATCTGTTGCGACATCTCCAGAGATACATAGACGAACCAAGTTTCTCCCATGTCGCTATAGGATCAAATGAGGACGGGCTTCCTGTAACTCCATGCAATCTATTTAAGTGGAGGCATGAATACGATTGGTGTTCCCTATGGGGCTATGCCGCACCTATCAGAATGGCACACAAGATCATTGAATTAACAAAACCAATCTACACTCCTGACGAGAGGGAGAAGATCCGCAACGACCATTCCCTCGTTTGGGACAACTCCTATGCCAACTACTTTAGAGGAGAGGGTTTGTATTGCGTTACTCCTGTGATAAGCCGTCTCAACAATATCGGTATTGATGGGGGGCTTCATAGCTGTGGCAAGACATGGAACTCTTGGGAAGGTCTATGAGTGTTCTAATCTACTCCACCCATTCCGAAAACATAAGGGAGATGTATGACATTACATATCCCAACAAAAAGAAGTATGCCGCCCAACACGGGTATGAACTCTTTAGCAAAGATTGGACATACGGAGATTGGAATCCTCTAATAGAAGAGTTTCGTGATCTTCTAAAGTGCTACGACTACATTCTTGCAATAGATTGTGATGCCGTATTTACCAATCAATCTATACGAGTAGAAGATAAGGTTGATGTTTCCGATAACAGAGTTGTTATAGCCCAAGAGTTTCTAGGAAACGATCCAGTAAACGGAGGGGTCACTATCTGGAATAGACACATGGAATCATCAACGCTTTGGGATGATATAGGCTCCTGCATCAACGATTGGAAAAACAAGCAGACAAACATCCAAGGCTATCTATCAAACCATTTAAACGGAAAATACAAGCACCTCATTAGGGTTGTGCCACCAAGGCACATGAACGCTGGCATCATGCCTAGCCGTGATGGTCATGCCGCTAATGCAGGGACATGGCACAAGGGGGATTGGATCTTCCATCCATATGCCTACTCATACCAAGAGAAGATTGGCTACATTAACAAAGCATTAGCTGATGTTTTATGACTTCTTCTTATACTTTCCCTCATAGTTTAAGGATTCTATTTCAAGCAAGGGCATCTTTCGCTCCTGCAACCATTCCCTTGCCAGTTTGCAGTTCCTTAAATTGGAAGGGTCACGATTGATATTCTGTGGATCTTCCCATGCAGAAGGATGCCTCTCATGGTAGATGAGGTTTTCTATCTCCCTGCCTCCAGCCAGTTTGTATAGCTCTCGCATGATTCGATCCCATGAGTGTCGCCCAAGAATCATGTCGGGGAATAGCTGGTGATTTTTCCTCCACCATCCAACCCTCATGGCAAAGAAATCACACCCTGCATACTTGTGACCTTTGACTATTTGATCATCCGCTATCGGTGCATCTAGGCTTCTAAAGTCATTACGATATGCGTAAGCAGGGAGAACCCCTACAATCTTTTCCAACACATTTGAGGCAATACAAGTATCCGTATTTGTTAGCAACAATACATCTGAATCATCCCTTCCAACACAAGCCAACCGAAGAATATCTTTTATCATAGGAATGCGCTTTGTCTCGTCGTGAACCATTTCGGCGGCTGACCTAACAAAGCAGTTATCATCCAATCCTAGATCCACGCACCCAATTCCCTCCCATGACTTTTCAGCTACTTCATTCCTGCGCTTCTCTTCTCCTGTTGCCCAAGGTGTTCGCTGATAAACATGGATAATGTTTGATAATTTAGGTTTTATAGGTGGGTTTCGTATTAAATCTAGTATCCTAGTTACGTCCCTTGGGAAGTTCTGGTAGCGTGTATAAGACGCATAGAATGGTCTCCATGCCGCCCCATGCCAAAGGGAGGGAGAATCTGTCACAATAGCATGAACAGGCTTTTTTGTGGCATATGAGAGGTGTAATGGGCCGCTATCAGTCAAGATCATTGCCGCAGTATTCGGATGATCCATGATGCCGAGTAGATCAAAGAACTTCTCTGCTTTAACCTTGGCTAGATCAACGATGTGAAAATCACTCAAGCAATGAGTTACTATCTCCATTAGCAGTTCCCGATATGGGAACGGAGATGAAAACCCTCCTGCACTTATTACCACCCAAGGTTTATAGGTAGGGATATGCTTGATAAGTTTTGCTTCTCGCTTTTTGTTCCTTTTATCAAACACCAATGGGGGTTGCTTTGGCCAAAGATCCAACCTGTCAGCAAGCCTCCACAAATCCTGTTGAAAACTGTCACAGATAATCTTGGGAGTATGGTTCCGTCCGTAAACTTGACTTACCACAACATCAGGAATCCCGACAACTTGGCTTGTGATTACGCCTTCATCAATTCCCTTGGCAAACTTGAGCGCACCAGAAATATCATCAAAAGTCCCATCGTAAATCACAGGATCTACATAGGATACACCATCCAGAATGTCGCAGTAATCCTTGGATATAATCAACCTTGGCTTCTCACCACTATCATCGTTCTCTTTTTTGAGAACAGGAAGCAAAGCAATTACATCACCATACCGGCCTAAATTAAGGAATGTTTTCGCCATTCGCCTTTACAAATTCGGAATGGAAATGATTAACAAGATTTGCCGCATGAACTGCCAACGTGCGAACACGAATGTCGCCACCTTTTTCCCCTAGTTCTTCTGGCGAAAGTTCACCGCTTGCCGCAAACCCATTAATGATGGCACACCATGCCTCAACTTTGGATGTCTTCTCCATAGGTCTTGGTAAATTTAACTCTTGGTTGCTCTGTGGCAGGGGGGAGGACTTTAAGTTCAAATCCCTCTTCCTGTACTTCCTCTTCTGTTTCTGTGGTTGCGGGTTTGTTTCCATTGTTTTCTAACGGAGGTAGTTGTCCGTATTGTTGGGCATAGCGGAATGTCTCCACCATGAAGTAGTTCCTCTGCTCAAGAAGTGCTAGAACGACTGCCTGATAGAAGCTGACTTCAGGCATCTTCTGTTGCTCTCCCTGCTCCTTGATTTGTTGGAGAACGGGATCTTCCTCAAAAGAGGATTTGAGTGATGGCGGCAAGATATATCTTTTCATAGTGGTTGCTTTCAAAGAAGGAGACTATTGCATATCCTTCAATAGATCAAGTGCTTTTTGAGCAGTATCTTTTCGCTTGTCTTTAGCCCTATCATAGACATCTCTTTGCTCATCATTGAGAGTATTCAAGAACTCTTTTGCCTGTTGGTTGCTCTCAAACAATCTCATTTTGGGATAACTATTCTTATAGTATTTTTGAATCATTGATGCTGGTTCAGATTCCAAAAGTTTCTGCATTGCATTTTTTGCGTTGGTCATGTTTCCAAGCATCAATGCACGATTGAGATCACCATACTTTGCGGTGTGTCCTACTTCTCTATCTTGAATGTTGTTATCCAGCTTGAAGTGGTTAGCCAGAGTATAGAGTCTTGACTCGTCGCTAGGCGCACCTTCTAGCTTGACACCGAATGTCTGAAACAACTGCTTTTGATATTGACCAGCAAATTGTTGGCTAGGTTCACCTGATGCGGCTTCCCGTACGGCGGCATATATTGTGCCACCAGCAATAGGATAAGGAATAGCATCTTCAAGCATTCCTTTCCACATCTGACCGGGGGCATAATATGTACCAAGGACATTCTTTTTTGTGACTGCATCCCAAACAGGACGCATAGGAACAGAAGATCTGCTACGGAAATAGTTGATTGCTGTATCCAAAGCATCACCAGTTCGCTCATATCCCTTCAACAATAAGTGGGTTGTTTCTGTGGCAAGAGACATAGGGTTCAAGAAAAATCCCGGCCCTCCCCAAGCATCAGGAATCCAAGCACTTATCTTTGCACCAATACCTTCCTCTGGATTCTCCCAAGTAGGAGTTCCCCTTGTGGCGTAATTGATAAGCTGATTGGCAATGAATTGTGCAACAATCATTCCACCAACGGATCGTGCAAGAACACCAGCAAATAGACGCTTTCCAGTAGCGGCATCAAGCAATGCCTTTCCTGTCTGGCCCATTGCACCAAGTTCAGTACGGATAAGACCTTCATTCCATTGGGGAGCAAGGAATAGGAACCTAGCAGTATCCTGCATGGTCTTGCTCTTTAGAAGACCCTGCCTTCCAAGATTTCCGAAACGAGTATTCAGATCCTTGCTTACCATCCTAGCAACATCTGCCTCTGGTAGCTTGGGATAGGCATTACGATAGCGTTGGAACTCAAGCAACCATGTCTCTCCCATAGCTCCACGCTGGAACTGATTGAATAGCCAGTTATTGAACTCACCAATGGCGGGTATTTTATGAATCCACTCTTGATGAAGGGCATCAGAAATACCTCCGATATTATATCCTGTCTTAACAGCAAGATTAAGAAGACGCTTATTCTCCAAAAGACCCTTTGCCCATTTCTTTGGGATCTCTCCAGTAGCAATCATCTTCTGAAGCTCTGGAATAGAGTGATCAAGAAGTGTTACTCCCTTTTTGTATGAAGGAATTGGAAGCTGGAATGTTTTAATACCAAGAGACTTGATAAGTGATTGCCATATTGCAATACGACCAAGGTGATAGGTATCAAGTCCAAGAGTAATTGCTTTTCCTGTTCCTCCTAATTTTTGGATAAACTGTCCACCTTTGCCTCTCCAAGCAGAGGGATCATTCAATGCAGAAAAGATACCTTCATAACCATCTTTAACGGCAACCCTCTGTCCTGCCATTGTCTCTTGGTGATAGCCCTTTGGAACATCCAGATAGCTAGAACCATTAGGACGCTTGACAACAGAAACTTTGGTAGCAATAGGATCACCAGATGCAGGGTCAATAGTCTGCTTTAGCGAATCAATCCATGAGCGATAGTTGATAGACTTCTGACCAGAGGAAAGACGCTTCTGGAGAAGGTCAACGGCATTGATGCTCTTTGGATCAATACCATTAGCAATCGAATCAGCAAAGGTATCATAGGTACGCATCTTGCGGAAACCAGTTGCCGACCCTGTACCAGAACCACCGAATAGTTCTTGCTCTTCTAGATCTTGGTAGTGAGGAACATAGCCCTCACGCACAGGAGTATCAATTCCATTAGCATTCTCTTGAGCAACCTGATGCAAACCAATCTGGTTATACTTATCTGCAATAGGTTCAAGCCTAGCAAAGTTGTTGTCTGCAAAGTCGATTGCGGCTAATGCCTTCTTCTGCCATTTTTTAGAAGCATCAGGAGAGTTGGCAATTTTTTGCCTCATGTTTGCAAGTTCAGCCTGATCACCTTTGGCTTCGATCACGAATGACAATGCTTCAGCGGATTTATCATTCTGCTTTTTGAACTCACGCTTGAGATCATTAGCAATCTCGTTGGAGTTTTCCTTGGCATAGATATTGGCGGCATTGTCACCAGCATCTCTCATGTATGAAATGGCATCATTTGCTGGCTTACGCTTGAAGGTATTGACAATCGTATTCTTGGTCTTGCGAATAGGTGCGGATTGGAAACGAGTCTCAATCTCCTCACGCTTCTTGGATGCCTCCTGTTCAGTAGGACGATCCTGCTGGAACATAGGCTGGCCTTCTTCGGTCACGCTCTTACGCATCTCTGGCGTGATCTCGACTTTCCAGATGGGGGTTTTTATATTTTCAATAGGAATATTTCCTTTTTCATCCATCTTCCAAGGCAAGTCATGTTGTTCATATCCAATACTTCCCTCCTCCACTTTCGCCCCCCACTTCTTGACATACTTTCCGATGTCTTTAACAAGCCCACCAAATTCTCCAGCAGAATCATAGAATGCTTCCATGCCTTCCTTACGAGGCAGGGATGTGCCTTCTGGTTCCGTTTGCATCCTCTTCCACAGCTTTTCAGCAATCGGTTCAGCTTTTCCTTCCCTAGTATTACGTTTCACCAAGGCAAGAACATCCTCATATGATTTTACAGGAGTTCCTTGTTCTTCAAGAAGTTGCCCTCTTTCTCTGGCAGTTTGCTCCATGTCTATACCACCAGCATTTCCTTGGAATTGTTCCTGACCAGACATGACCCAAGTTCCATCTGGTTGTTTTTTCCAATCAAACTTGGAAGATCCCCAACGATCAAATTGTGTATCTCCTTTAGTCCAACCTACCCATTCTTTGCCGCTGGCGATAGCATCACGCAAAGCTCTCTTGAACATCTGGACTGACCAATCTTTGCGGAACGGAGCGTCAGCAACTTCTTTTCCTGTTAAGTTTCCTTGAGCATATTTAATGGCTTCTTCAGCATTTTTACCATATGCCTCAATACCAGCAGGATATTCTTTTGAAGATACAATCCATCCCCAATTGGTTTTTGTAGCTAGTGGATCAGTTAGTTTAATGTTTTGATCTCCCTTATACCCCTTCTCCCTTCCCTGCTGATGCCTGTCAGATTGAATCTCTTCGATGAACAATCCATTGCGTCCTTCGCTATCAGGACGCTCGTCTAGCCTCATGTGGGCTACATAGTTCGGGATGTCGGAGAAATGGGAGGAAGTGTAAGCAGAAAATTCAGAAGGTTGCTTTTTATCAATGACATAATTGATAGCATTCTGCTCTGTGGGATGTAGCTTTTTGGGGATCTGATAAACATTGTCTGGTGTTCTGATAATCCAGAAAAGGTCTTGATCCTGCTGGGATCGCATAGCCGTTTCTTCTGGATCAATCGCAACATTGTCTTTGGTGTAAACAAGCCTTTCGGGAGGCATCGTCAGAACAACCTCCCTGTAGTTCTCGCCGTTGGGGAGAATGTATTGGGAGTATTTTGTTTCTTCTGCTGGCGATGCCATTTCTTGTCTGTCTATTCTTTCTTGCGCCTCTTCCAAAAAGTCATTTCTTCCAATGTTCCAAGCATTATTGTATCTTTGTTCTGGAGTTAATTCGTCGTAATTATCAACTCCTTCTGGATCAATAAATTCTCCATATTTCCCTTCATCATCTGCGACCTCTCTTGCAATTTCTTTTGCAATCGCTTCTTTGTCTCGGTTGATAGTGTTTTTACCAAGCATCTTCTCCTCAAACTTAACCGAACCCTCATTCTTGAGGTAGTCAAGAACCTCCTGCTTGGTAACGCTGGTCTTGCCCTCTAGGAAGCCATCAATGTTGCTCCACTTCAACTCGTCAGGCTTTACACCACTACCCTTTGCAGGGTCAATGATAGCCTTGATCTGCTCTACAGATGCCTTATTCGGCATCTTATCTGTTATCGTCCTTTGAAGTTGGGAGTAAAAGTCTTTGTTCTTTTTCTCTTCAGCGTCCTGTTGGAAATAAATGTCCTTCTTTTCTGGATTGAACCTTTCAGAAAGAGGTATTAGCTTTCCTTGTTCGTCGTAGGTAAATGGTTCTGCTGATTTTATTTGAGAAGAATCTGTAGCAATATAAGACAAAGAACCTTTATCTTCAGCATTGTTTTTATATTCAAAAACAGGTTTATATCCTAAAGCATCAGTCAATTCATCAAAAGGATGTTTAAGATCCCTGCCTAAATTTTTTTCTCTAGTAGAAACATCAGTTTTAAATTTGTTAATGTTTGGATATATAACTAGATTTTTCTCCAAATCTAATTTTTTATCAGCATCTTCAATTATGCGATATTGATTTTCATTTAATAAACCTTTTTCGTTTAATTGATATGCTATAGAAGTTGCATTATTTAATTCGCTGTCGGTTATGCGAATTGGTTTATGATCAGACATTATATAAACCTTATAATCTTCTCCTTTTACTTTAGGTTCTCCCCATCTTTCTGCTTTTCTTTGAGCAACCCTTACTTGATTTGCGGCTTCTTCGGTTCCAAAATGGAAGCCTTCTCTTGCTTTTGAAATATCAAATACCCTAAAAGCATTATTTGTTTTACTCCAATGATAAATAGGGCCAATTACATATGGCTTACTTCTTAATGCTTTTTCATCTAATATTTTTTCAGCATCTTTTTTGGCAGATTCATCACCATTTTTGTAATTTTTCTCAAGTTGCGAATATTTTTCATCCACCTTTTCAGCGTCCTGTTGGAACATTGGGCCTTTGCCTTCCTCTGGTGCAGACACAGGCTCATCCTTTCCTTCAGCAAACTTGCTCAATCCATCAACAAGCATATCCCTTGCCTTCTGGATGTCCTTTGTAAAGTCTCCACCCATCTTCCAATCCTTGAGTTGGTAGAGGAGTTTGTTCAGCCAATCAACAGTCTGGGTAGCGAGTTCCTTGAATGACTTGGGATTCTTCTTGGCAAGATCATTCCAGAACTTCGGGTCTTGCATGGCATCCCCAAGGAAGTCTCCAATGTGTTCATCAAAGAAACGGGACTTGTCATAACCAGCCGCTTTGTATTTGGCTTCTAATCCTGCCCAATCCTTAATCAAAGGCGTAATCTGCATTCGCAGACTATTGGCAAGAACTGGAGAGTTCAGTTCAATGTGATGCCAGAGTTCGTGACCTGCAGTAAAGAGATGCGGTCTTTGACCATCAACCTTGAGGAAGATGTAATCCTTCAGAGCAGGATCTACCCCTGTAGCTCCATTAATCTTTGTTCCAGCCTCCCCTTTATAGAGGACAATTTTTTTCCCAAATATTCCAGCCAGTTTGTCTGCCAGCTTGTAGGTAGGATTGTTTATTAACTCGCGTAAATCTTGTAGGGTAGGGAGATGGAACCTTTGGCGTTTATTCGTTCGTGCATCTTCCTTATTGAGTCGCTGTAGTGCCTCGTTCGCTTCATCAAAGAAAGCCGTATTTGGCATCGCTGAACGCAATTCAGCTTCGGTCGTTTTGGCTGTTTCACCTTCTCCTCCTATTTTTTCACCCTCACCTTGCGGCTGTGCAGTTCCCGCTTTAGCTTCTCCTTCTGGCTTGACTTCAGCGGTGACACTTTCGACAGGAGATACGCCACCTGTTTTTTGCTCTTGACCTTGGGTTGTGGTTGTTTCTTCACTTGGTTTTGGTTGGAATCTTTCGTCACCTTCGGGGGTAGGAATCTCAATGTCAACCAATTTTCCCTCCCTTAAATCAGCTATCTGTTGTGCAAGTTTTGCGGCCTTCTGTTGCAAGGCAGGGCGATCTTGATGATCTTCTGGCAATTCCCCAAGTTTTTGGGCTACATCAGCGGCTTGTTTCTTAACAACTTGCCATTGCTGATTTAGCTTTTCTTGCTCTGGAGTAAGCGGTACATCTTTCTGTGCGTTGGCTTTCCCGATAATCTCGGCCTCCCTTTGATTGACTACAGGATTTTCAGATGGAGCCATACCTGCATGAAGTGCGGCAGTGCCACCAAACGCAATATCGGGTACAGCCTGTTCAATGTTGGGCATGAAGTTTTGCCCCTGCATTGCTCTCATGGTTCCAGAGATTCCAAGATTAACTCCAGCGGCGGCAGTTCCACCAACAAGCCCTCTCACCAAAGGAGAAGCCCCCTTCATTAATGCTGATGTTGCACCAGCAGTAAGTTGTCCTCCGACAGCATATGCGGCAAGGGATGGAATTGTATGGATGGCTTCTTGGCTACCAGCTTTGTGGCCTTCAAGATCAAGGGTTTTCTGATCGGTTACTCCCTGCTGTTTGAGTTCTTGAACACGATTATTGTACCCTCCTGCATAGGCTTCACTACCACCTTGAATTGCCATTATTGGCAAAGCCATTGGCCCTGTAAGCATAGCAGGAGCTAATCCCAATACAGAACCAGTTCCTCTTCCTAGCTGTGCCGCTATGGAAGTATCTTGTTGATTTACGCCAAAATAAGGGAACATTCCTTGGGCTTGTTGCTCAAGCTGTGTGGCTTCCTGTCCCATTTGCTCCCTTTGTTGAAGCAATTCTTGCTGTGCTTCGGGGCTATATTCTGAACGCTGAAGTGTTTGTTGTTTCTCTATTTGTAGATTTTCTATGTTTTGCTTTGCCGTATTAATCTGATTCTGAAGATCAGCCGTAGTAAATCCCTTCTTTTTAGAAAGGGAATTTAACCTATCAAGGACTGCTTGCTGGTCAGTAATAGATTTATCAAGCGTAGATGATACTTCTTCTGGAGTCCCCTGCCTTTGGAAAGGAGCATTAATTTGTGCCTCACTAGTAATTGGTTGCGCTCCAGCCCTTTCAAACCCTTCAGCTTGACGAATAAAACTAGAAGCAGTTTGTGCGGCGGCAGATTTCGCAAGGTTCTCATACCAAGGCATTGCAGGAAGATTAATTGTCTTTCCAGCTTGCTCTGGAGAATAAGACTCTGGAGAATAGGAGCTTAAAAACGCCATTGCCTGATCATCACTCATTCCTTGTCCCTGTTTTGCCGCAGGGATAGAAGCACTTGCCCCAACGGAAGTTTTTGCTTCTGGAGAATACGATTCTAGGAATTTCAATGCATCCTGATCACTCATTCCAGACGCACGAACTTGCGGAACGTATTGCGGCCCTACCTCATCTGGAGTCATTGACTCTGGTTGGACTTGTCCACCATCATCCTCGCTTTCAGATTGGTTTAAAAATGTTACCGCTTCATCTTCGTTCATTGGTTAGGGAATGATTTAAGCAATTGAATAGCCTGTTCTTTGGTAATTTGACCAGATTTAAAAGCATTTCCTACTTCTTCTTTAGAATTAAAGGTAGCATTTCCTTGTTGTATTCCTTGGTTGCCACCTTGCATAGAGGGAAGACCACCAGTTTTTAATTTTTGGATTTGTGCCTCCAGCTCCTTAACTTTTTGGGGATCTGTATTTGAACGGAACCAATTTCCAGAACCTTTTAATTTTTCATCTTTTAATTGTTTTTTTGCAGAAAACAATTCAGTTGCTGTATCAAAACCTTTTCCTTCTGCGCCAAGTGCAGGAACACTTAATTGAGCTTGCCTCATAGAGTTACGCAAACTTTCTCTTTCTTGTGCAATTTGGTTGAAAGTTGTTTGATCTCCCAAACGCAATGCTTCATTTTGCTTTTCTTGCAACTTTGTATCCATTTCATCAAAGTTTTTCATAGCAGACATTTGCGTTCCAATTGGAATTGGCTTTGTTTGATCCTGTTGCCCTTGACCATAACGCATAGCATAACGATCCATCATTCCTTGCTGTGCGGCTTGTGTCCTCAACATATGCTGGACATTAATGTTTGCTGATTGAGCAATGCCTAAAGCCTTTTGTGCTGGTTCTGCCAAAAGAGGGTTTTGTGATGCAATGGTAGATGCATTATAAATGTCAGCCAATCCATTTGGATCGCCATCAGAAATCCTTTTCATTCCAGCCTGATACTGTTGTTGCAACATAGGCAACATGGTTTTAGCAGATTCAGTTGCCGCATGAGTTTCAATAGCACTAGAGATTTGATTGCCAAGACTAGCCATTGAATTGACAACTTGCTGGTTGCCTTGCTGGATGGGCGAGAAATTGTAGTATCCAATAGCCATATAATTATTAAGGTGTTCCAAATGGATATTGCGTTCCTGCGCCAGAATTAGGTAAAGCCGTAAAAGCAGAACCAGCATTTGTATATCCCAAATCTTTCATATAAGAAGCCGCTGTTGTTGCGCTTGGCAACGCCCCTATTGTTGATTGATACCCTTGACCAGATTGACTCAAACTATTGAAATAATCAGATTTGCCCAATGATTTATAAAGATCCATGCCAGTATTTGCACCCTGCATAATCATTTGAGCTTGGTTCTGGTTTGCAATTTGATTAGCCCCAAATTGATTTGCTTGACTTTGGTAAGCGTTTTCAGCGTTTTGCATACCCAATCCTGCCGCCATTTGCTGTGCTTGTAGCTGTCCCTGCATTCCAATTTCGGGACGAACAACCATTTGATTTGCCAGTTGTTGCCATGTCGGGGCGGCACTCAATCCATATTGGGAAAGTCCAAGGCTAGTCTGACCAATGTTCCTAGCAAAGTTTTGAGGGGCTTGCCCACCACCAGAGAAGAGATTGAATCCACCACCAAGATTCTGCGCTACTTGACGATTGATATTTTGCTGAACATCAAGCGGGATTTGCCCTTGGATGTATTGGTTAATTTGGTTTTGCGCTAGTTGCCGTTGTTGGCTAGACCCCGGAGTAACCCTATCTTGATTGCGGATGTTGGCTTGAGTTCCAGCCCTAGCAAAATCAATTCCAGATTGTTGAGCTTGCTGAAATAGCTTACCAGCATTTTGCATTTGCTGTTCAGTAGTAAATGGTTGATATGAAGGAAATCCTCCTCCACCTCCTCCACCCCCACTACCAGAGCCAAGTGCTTTATTAACACCATATGCCGCTAATGCACCAGCACCAGCAGTTGCGGCGGCTCCAGCGAGGCCACCAACAGTAAGACTGCCTACAATTGTAGTTGCTCCAACAGCCGCAATTGTTTCATACACGGGCATTTGTTGATGCCTGTATTCAGCAATGGTTTGTGATGGAGTTACGAAGCGCATGACAATTCAAGTTCTTTGGTTTTGTGAATCAAACTAGGGCTGACATCTTTTTTCCAAGAATTAAATCTAGGATCTTCAATATCAATCAAAGGATTGTGGGTTCTTTCAGTAATATTTAATACTATTTGATCTGGATCTTCAATATTTTCTGCATTGGCATGACAAGTTACCCATGTTGTATCTTCCAGATTCCAAAGAAATCTTTTTGTGTCGGGTTTTGTGATGCCCATATCCCCACCTACATAAAGTGCTTCTTGCTCAAATCCACCTTTGTTGTCTTCTTTAAGAACGGCAACCTTTCCCTTTAAGATAAAAAATGGGTGAGTTGTTTTATGTTTCAAAGAAACAACCATAGATCCCGCTGGCATGAAGATTTTACGCACATAAAGCCCCGGAGGGAAGAAATGCTCCAATGGCAATTCAACTTGGGGATAGTTTGCAAGGTCAGCTTCAACCTTATCAATAGCAGATATTTCAGCTAGTTCTTGCATATTAATAAGGCCAAGTTGCGCCGTCATCCCATGCATATGTGGGAATCAGAGCGTTTAGCATCATGTTGTTAGGAAATTGTCGAATCGTACTGCCAGTAGGTTCTTCCTTGTCAGCAGTTTCCCTGTTTACTTCAAAAATCGCATTCTGTAAAGAAGTTGCATAAAGCTGATCGCTACCTTTGTTCTCACGATAGACTACTGCCATTACAGCAGAAATCATTGCCTCTGGAGTAAACTCCACTTGATCGGTAAGATCGTAAAGGTCTTGGTAGTTTTTCTTGCAATATAGAATTACGGAATCCCTAACACGACCTTGGACGGCATACCTACGGAAAGAAGGGTTTATATCATATGGTTGATATACAGAAAGAAGCATCCTTGCTGGTGCATCTGTATCATAGGCATACAACCTAACCCTTCCTTGGGTTTGGGGCTTTGTGCATTGGAATACACTCTTAAAGAAATTTACGGAATATGCATAGTCAGGAGCCATTCCCAAAACAATCGTTTCCTTAATCCTAGTTCCATAGGCATCTTCCCCAAAGAAAGTGATCTCCTTTCCAGCATCAAGGGGAGATTCAGCCTCTACGCAAAGTTTGTATGGGGCTTGTTCGTAGTTCTGGTAGGTAACGTGCTTTCCTCCAATCTCAATGAACTTCTTATTGCCACCATTCCACCCATAGGCTTGCCCCCATCCATTGCCGTTTCCGTAACCGCCAGAACTTGCATCTCCCCAATTGTTTTGAGGGATACTCTGATACCATTCATTGCCAAGCGATACTGGTTGACCATCAATCCACGCCAACCTTACTTGTTTGTAAAGGCTTGGTAGAGTTAGGATTGCATTAACGCAAGCAATGCAAACATACTCACAAGTTGCATCTGTATCCGTTTTGTTCCAAAGCAAACTCCTTGCTTTGTTCATATACTGCAATTGCACCGCTTGATTGCAAGTGCCGCTATTCCCTGCATAGGGCTTAATAGCATTTAGAATATATGCAACATCGTAAAGCATGGATTGATAAGTTTAGATTCCTCTACCCATCCCTTTGCCCTTGGCATAACCACGGGCAACGGCTTTGGAAGGGCCAATCTTCCCTTTTCTGGCTCTTATTTTTAGGGAAGGAGAAGACTTTGCTTGAAGCATCTTCTTCCTCATCCCTTTTTGGGTAGCCATATTAAAGGAAATCGCTGGCAAATGGAGTTCCACGCCCCATCGCAGTCTCATTGGCAGGGCCACCTACAGAAAATGCTTTCTGCGTTTTCTCGCCAATGGATTTGATTCGGGCAGTCCTCGCATCTTGGTACGCACGAATTGCAGGAATGTTCCCTGTAATCTGCATCCTTTGCATGGGCTGGGGAGTGGCAGAATCAGAGACAATCCCACGCTCGGTTTTGTCAACTGTGTATTGGACTCCGTGAGATGCCATATTATTTTTTGGAGGAACCACGCCCCGGAGAAGAGGGTTCGGGTTGGAGTTTTCCGCTGTAGAAAATACCAGAAAACTCATTACCACGAGGGTTGTTTCCAAGGTTTTCTTTGGCGTGTCCACGAGTGGAGGAGCCTTCTGATTGTAGTTTTGGCTGGGTAGCCCTGTTAGTGTCCTTTGCCATTTTGTGTTGGGGTTAGGGGTTATGTTTAGGTTGAGATGATAGATTGAACAGTCCAGTTAATTGCAGTAATTTTATCTGCGGCTATAAGATTTGTATTAAACGAAAAACCAGTTGTGGTATTGCTTCCAGTAACAAGAGACCAATAAGAAGTTGGAGCAGAAGCCCCTGTACCATCATTAACAAAAGTAATGTTAATAGTGTAATTGTTATTAGGCATTGGGGTTGTAAAACTTACAGTTTGCGTAGTAGGGGTAGTGGCAGGAGAAGTGATTGTGCCTGTCCTAGTGTTAACCGCCAAGGCATCATATTGATTTTGGAGGTTTTGAATGTTCTGATTGATCGTAGCAATCTGCGCTGGCGTAACTTGACCAAGGCCGGGGATATTTACTGTCCCGTTGTTCAAATATAGCTGAATAAAGCTATTAAAAATGTCACTCCATTTACCTTCTGGACAATAATTTGCTGGAACTGTAGGAAACAACAGTTGAGCAGGAGAACTTTGATTGTTCATAGGTCGCTAATTTATATATTGATTTCTATTTGTTGGCAATAGTTTTATCCATTGACGGATGAGACTTCATTAGAAAGCGGAATAATCCTGTAATAATCCAAATCAGCTACACATCCACAAGTTACTGGTTCTGGATTGTTATAGAAAGTATCAGGGCAGTATCCTTGTGGAAGGTCAATTTTATCTCTAAAAATAATGGCAAGCCTTATCCTGTCCACAATACAAGCCCCCGCTATATCAACTTTAATTTGAAACTCTGCCCCTTCTTGAACTGGAATATCATTGAACTTCTCGCATTGATCTATATCTGGAGAAGGCAACCTTATTTGTTCATATCTTGGTTGTGAAATTACTGGTGTGCAATTATTTGAATCAAAATTGCATTTATTTGCGCCAACTTTTATTGGTTGAGAAAACTCATTAAAACAAGCATATGAATCTGCCCTAAATTCACAAGCAACAGTTACCTCTTTCTTTAGATTGGAAATCCATATTTCTCCACCAACAAGTTGTTTTCTAACAAATTTGCTTGCTCCGGGGTTGGGCGTAAAATCAAATCTCTTGGTAATGAAATAGGATTTAATTGGAACGCTTCCGTATTGGACAGAATAATCATCAATTCCAGTAGCTAGAACACTACTGTTTTGGAGTTCATAAAGGCGATTTACGTTATCAGCATCAAAAGAGAAAGCAAAGCCACGTTGAACACCGTTAATTTGAGCAGTAGCAAGTTGAGTTGGTTGCGGCCCTTCCCAAAGTCCATTCCAACGAGTCGGAAGTTGGGAACTAGGATTAACCGCACTTTCCCTTTCCACATCAAGCACAATCATTGCCCTGCTTGGACGATGGAGGCCGCAAGTAGATGGGTTACCAGTTGATACAGTAAATGGGGAAACAGTAGCAATAATGCGGTTGTCAAAATACATGGCAGACTCAAACTGCCTCAACCAAGGAGTATCATAGTTTACCCAAGGCTGAACCTCCCTAGAGATTTTGCGGAAAGAAAGTGCCTGATAAAAATCTACTTGGGCATTATTATAGAAAGCCCATCCATCATCAGACCTAAAATAAACATCGTTGTTTACACCGCAAAGGCTCCAAGGAGAACGGCATCCTCTACCAATAAGTGATACTTTTTGGATATTGTTGGCTTGCCATGTTGTCCTGTCTTGAGAGAGATCCAAAGTAAAAGAACCATTTTCGCAGAATATAACAAGTTCACCCTGTCCACGAACATTGATGTTCAAAGACGGCATGACTCTCATTCCTGTAATTAACCCAAGACTTGCAGGGGGAGTGAAAGATCCACCTTCAGCCCAATAAGTTTGTTCAGTAAAGTTTTGGGTATTTGCTGTATTGGTAAATCCATTTCCGTAAATAATATCGGAAACATAAATATTGTTTTTGGCATCACTTACAGCAACCCGTCCATATGCATATGCCATGATGGTGCCAATTGGCATCTGTTGTTTAAATGGATTAAGCCTATAAACAGAGTTTGGTTGCTCTGTTGTAATTACTTGATTGCCAGAAGTAGTAGAGGCAATGTTTGACCAAGGAGTTGAAGAGCCATCTGGATACACACTCCGCACTTGGTATGAATAAATAGTTGTTGAAGTTAACGTATTGTAGCTATAAGAAGTTTCTGAATAGGGTTCTATTGCAACTGTCTCAAATACGCCTTGATTGTATTGTATTTGAATTTCATTGGAAACAGCACCGGGAGCATTGTCAGTCCAAGTCAATGCAATCGTTGTCAGTCCATCCCCCTGTGCTTGAAGGTTGGTTGGTGTTCCAGATATGTCTCCAGACCATGCAATAGGATCTTGGTATCCATTTTGGATGTACATCCAATCTTCTGCTTGCACAAACCAAGTGTGCATCATGGTCGGATCGTTTCCGCTAATCAATTTATATAGCGTCCCAATGTTGTTGACTATGGAAAGGAAATAAATAGTTCCAGCAACAGCTACAACAAACCCATCCGCTGATCCTGTCTTTATTGATTTGTAGGGCCACGCTCCTTGGAAGTTTCCAGTTTGGAAATCAGAAAGTATTGATGGGTCTTGACCAAACGCTACCGAGATAGGAATCTCCGTAAACGGAGGACGAGTCGAATTAATGCCTTGGCGAAAGGATCGGTTTACGCAAGACGAGACATATTCTGCTGGCAAGATTGAAGGATGCGTTTCCGCATCCATTCCAATCGTTACAGTAGAGCCATCGTAAACTCTTCCATCTTGGGCCATATTAGAACATATTTAGTTCGTATCCACCAATTGAAATATTAATAAAATCACCAGATGTAGCTAAAGCATAATTACTTACAATGCTATAGTATGGAGTAAGATTTGATGTAGAAACATAAGACTGAAGAACCAAGTTTGCTTGGCTTGTTGTTGAACTTGTAATATCAGCCATTACGCCAGATCCATATATTTCCGTAGAAGTACCAAGGGAAGATGCTGTAGACCCGGTAGTTCCAACTTGAATATTTGTTATTGAAATATTCCAGAATCCATAAAGGTTTGAAGCCGCAATATTTCTTCTTCCCGTGCAACGAATGTATGCTCTGGTAACTCCAGATGGATATGATGAGCTAAATTGTCCAGACCAATAAATAGTGGTGTTAGATCCAGATGATGTATAATTAAATACATTTTGATCGCAAGAAGGGCCAAGGTTTACATTTCTACCATTTTGATTATACGCACTATCAATCTGACCACTTGATGTAGAGTTTGTTCTGAACAATCCAATCATCCTATAGTAAGTATATCCCGTAGGAAGAAGTGCTGGTGCATAAGCACTAGCAGAGCATAGCGTATTAATTGTCGATGTGGTTTGATTGTAAATTGCATACACATAATAATATGTGTTTATAGCAACTGTTCCTGTATCCAATCCACCAGCACCAGAAAGATTTAGATTAAGATTTAATGCAGATGTATTTGTATAAACAAAAGTATTAAAACTACCATTTGTTCCCGGCGTTGTTTGAAGAACAATTTCACCAAAATTTACAGAAAGATTTGTGCTTGGGCTAATAGAGGCTGGAGTAATAACAATCTTTTGTACATCAATAAATCCAGAAGATTGTCCAAATAATGAAGAAGCTGGAACAATAATTGGATCTCCAGTTGTTGTGTTGAATGAAACAACTTGGTTTGAGGTAGTAGTGGAAAGTGTTTGAACGGTACTTGCAGGAGAAGACGATGTCCCTGTTTTGTAAACCAAACCTTGTGATGGCACAATATTCTCAATCGTTCCCCAATTAACCGTGCTTCCTCCAATTGGGACAATTGGAAAAGTTGTTTCAGTTACAGGGAATGTTGGCATTACCTGAACAACTTGTCCATTATTTCCAGACAAAGCAGAAAGTCCAACAAGGTTTCCAGATGTTTGAGATGTTGTTGAAGGAGAAAGATAAACAGGGTTAGCCGTAGTTCCATTAGCCCAATTAATCAAACCAGTAGAAGCATTATAAAACAACAGGCTATTGGAGGCCAATGTAGGAACAGTATATTTGCAATAACTAGAATCCTCACCGACTACACGCTGAATCGTTCCCGTTCCAAGTGCGGCGCAAGTAGTTGGAAAGTTGGGATTGCAAGCAGGAGGA
>Ga0304729_1000910_pt1 | contig 20384 bp, 21 predicted proteins | sample C_131016_MF_Meta_FD_190475 | JGI IMG/M metagenome (GOLD analysis project Ga0304729, IMG submission 190475) | Freshwater microbial communities from Lake Croche, Canada to study carbon cycling - C_131016_MF_MetaG (v2) (version 2) | ecosystem: Environmental > Aquatic > Freshwater > Lake | place... | reverse complement strand
GTAGCGGATATATGGGCGGGTCTGGCGCATAGCCATGTCGCCGTTTGCGGCTGTGACGCTCATTACAACGCCGCCAAGACCGGAGTTCGCCACTACCGTACCACCGCCAACCGTGTACGACTCCCAACGCATTGGCTGTAGGCCATATTCAAAGTCAGCCTCAAAAAGGTTCTGGCTTTCACTGACCTTGATCTTGCCGCCATTGTCGCGAAGACGCTGAGGGGCGTTGGAGTCTCTATCAAGCAGATACGGTAAGGGCATTATTCTCTCCTCAAGGCAAAATATATGCAGGGGGCGAAGACCGTGGCTGCATATAGGCCAGCGGCGACAAGGGCTTGAACGGTTCCGGCTTGGATGGCGATCAGCGATAGAGCAAAGGCCCCAAAGCCAGCCAGCATCAGAATAATACGAGCGGCTAGAACCTTCATCAGAAGGCCCAGCACAGCCACCATCTGCTCAGTGGGGAAGTCCACCCGCACAATCTTGCGCTCAGGCTTCTGACGCCTCTCAGGGGGCGCTACGTCCCTATCAAAAGGCAGATCAGCTTGCTCGCTCGCATTGTCCAGTACGGTCAACTTGAGTGGCCTTCTAGCTTCTTGCTCGTTTAACGCCTTAACGGCCATGAGAAGTCTCCAATGATGATCTCAACCATATAACAGAGTGGCCTTATTGGCTACTGAGGCCAACCTTGTCCCAAAGGCTCACCAGATTCGTTCTGAAGCGACACTCCAGAGCCACTAGGGATGCTTGGCTGTGAGGCTGGCGCTGGCTCTGAACTCATGCCCTCTGGGACAAACTCTGCGTCTTGTTGTGGCGCTGGAGCTATTACGGGGAGCGGTGGCGCTTCTTTGGCGCGAAATTGTTCCCCCGTAAGAACGGTAGGTCTGGTCAGAGACCCTTTTGGAATAGCCTTACGCACTCGTTCAAACCAAGATTTTACGCTTGGGGGCAATCCATCAGGATACTTCCCAGTCTTAATAACACGTTCGATTTCATCAAATGTCTCTGAGACGCCACGCTTGCTCAACATAAAGTTCGTTATTTCGTCAGCTTCCGTCTTTGTCAGCTTAGTGTTGGCCTGTTTTGCTATCTTTGAAAGATAAAGCATGGTTCCTAGGTGGGCGTGATTAAGCCCAACCGCCAACGCCGGAACCTTAAAGTTCTCAAGCGTTTCAAGGATGGAAGCATAACGGGAGTTACCTTCCCTTCCGCCAAGAACCGTCTCGTGGATGTTTCTTAGGCGTTGGTCATACCCTTCAAGAGCGGCAATAACTTTTTTGGCTCGACTCGAACCTAAAACCTTGGACAAATTCACCTGCGCTTGGGTAGTGCCCTCCGCAAACCGTTTTCTAATTAAAGCGGCTCCAGCATTATCCATTCCGGCCTGTTCGCCTAATTGAGTCAAAATAACATGGGTCAACTCATTTTTTTGGGCCGCAGTGATCGGCTTGCCCGTGTTTAAGATGCCAGAAACAATGGTTGGAAAATCTTTTGGATCACCAAAAAGACCTTTAACCAGCGTGTCGGCTTCGTCATACAGCCTCATTCCGGCCATACGGTCTCTATAATTTTCTCTGGCTGGCCTTAAGCTGTCGATATTATCCAGCATCGAATCCAGCTCATCAGAAAGTTTGTACAATCCCCTAGCTGTTTGCTTTTTTCCCGCCGTAACTAAATTCCACGCATCTTCTCTAGCGTTAGTGTGGATGCGGTCAATCGTTCGAGCCGAAACTTTTGGCCATGCTGGCTTTACTGGCCTTGTGGGACGGCCCCCAGCAATATAGTCGGCCATGCCAGCCTCATACTCATCCATTTTCGCTGTAAAAAGTTTTAATCTTTGAAGGTCAGCCAACATCTCCGCGCCACTGGGCAACGCTTGTTCAGAAATGGCTTGTTCTTCAGCAGAACTAATAGCGGGTCTTAGTGTGGGGTTATTAAAAATGGTAAAAACACGTTCCGTAAGCGGAACGGCAACGCTATATGGCGCAGAATACTCTTGGGTGCTTAATTGTTTGTTTTCATCGCTTAAAATCTGGCGTCGTTGTGCATACCCTTGATTGGCATGAGGTGACTCACTAACAATGCGTTCTTTGGTTTTGGCCCCAGTGGTCCTTGCCTCAGTGCGGACATATGTCTCCAATTGCCGCTTAGCATCCGGCGTCAAATGACCAGCCTTTTGAATTGCAAGGATGGTTTCTGGCGTTGCTGCATCGATCATTTGAGGCGTGATGCCAGCGGCCTCCAATTCCTTTGCCAAGGCCTCAGCTTGTTCACGAGGCATTGTGCTGCTGATCTTTTGAGCAGCCTTGGCTATTGGCGTCATGTCTGCGCCAATCATTTTAAGGATACCCTTCAAGCCAGCCATGCCGCCCGCGCCCAATCCCTGAAGGAGAACGGGCAATGTGGCTCCCAACGCAATGTTGCCTGTAAGCCCTTTTCCGTAGTCAGTATCGGTTACAGGGATGGTTGAGGCCGCATATGCCCCGCCAGCCGCTGCATTTTTTGCAAGTTGGCCAGCGCCAGTCACTACGCTTTGTAGCAATGGTCTCGCGGCTGTAGCAGCGGCTGGAGCCAACTCTGCGCCCTTAGTCACTTCAAATAACCCCGGAATGAGGTTTATTGGGTTAACAATTTGCCCAGCAAGGCGTTCCACATCAAAATTGTTTGGAACTCCAGCCTTTCCCTCCTTGGCTCTTGCTGCTGTGCGGTCATCAAGGATTTTTCTCTCTCTTTGACGCACAGCATCGTCAATACTCTGTGCGGACTGATAAACGCCCGCAGCCCGTGCTGGTGCATCGATGGCATCCTGAACAGATGAGGGTAAATGCTCCTCTAAATGGCTAAGGCCCTGCTCCACGGCAATAAAAGGGTCAAGCTCCCCTTGCCAAAAAGACTTGCTCGTCAATGTTCCAAATATATCTGGGGTGGGGATAAAATTACGACTTGGCACAGGCCCGGTTTTTGGCCCGCCGCTTACGGGAGCCGGATCATACGTCATGCCCTCCGGAACAAACTCTGGAGCTGTTGGTTTTGGAGCAGCGTCAGCCATTTATTGGTCTCCCGGCATCACAGGACGCCCCGTGGCAACATAAATCCATTGGCCATTTATATAGGCTATTGGAACAGGCTTGATGTGGCCGTTTACAGTGCGATTTACATAAGCCGCAGAAGGCGTTTTGCTGCCCTCCTTATAAGGAATGGAGCGCAGATGATCAAAATTCCCTTTTGGCATCGGCTGATAGTTAGGCAGAACGCTTGTGTCATATGTGCCCGCTGGCTTTGGTGGCGCACCGGGTTGCGACCCATCGGCGGTAGGCTGCAAACTACTTGCTTCGGCCTGTTGAAGCACCTGTCTAGCGCGAGGCTGAAGAAAGTTGTTAAAAGGAATCGCGGCCTCGCCACCATTGGCGGTATACATGATCTTAATCGACTCAAGCTGTGACGCCATCAATTGTTGATAAACATCAATTGCACTTCCAAGCGCCTCTGCTGTGGAAGCACGGCTTAGCTGATCTTTGGCCTCTTGTCGGTCAGCCAAAGCCCCCGCGCTGCCAGAAACCGCTTTCACAATTTCGTTTGCAACTAACTGTCGAGCGGCGTCAAAGTCTCTCGTCCCATGCCAATTTAATTCTGTGCCAACCCTGTTCCACAGTTCATTGATTGTTCTTATGTCTGTTGGGTTGTTTAATGCTTTGGCCAAATCCCTAATCAAGTCCAAGTGTGCCACAGCAGTTGAGAAGGCCATGACAGTGGTATGATCTTTGCCACTGGCAAGGTTAGCCGATACTCTTTGCCCAGCAATAAGCCTTTGGTTTTCTGCCTGTAGCTCCTCTGCTGTAGCAAGCGGATGATCTTGTCTATATTTAGTAAAAACTTGCGATGCAGGGCTTCTCCCTCCGCCAGTAATATTGGTTGACCCCTTTGGAATTTCTGCCAGAGGATTTCCTGCCGCATCAAAGGCCTCACCAGTTGCAACATTTACCCGTATGATTGACCCATCTGGGCCGCTCATTAGTTTAATGTTTTTTCCGGCCTTTGCCTGAATAGAAGCTTTATACAATTCCACAACCGGGGCCAAAGCGTTTTTATTGGCCTCAATAACCGATCCTAGGGTCTTTACATTCCCAGAAGCCAATGTTGACAGCATATTTAAGTCTTGGTGCTTGTTTGCAATCATCGTCATTTCAGCAACTGCCGTTGCCTGATCTGTAGTATACTTTTTTAGTGCATTTTCGTATTCTTGTAACACGATAGCGTTATTTTCAATTAAACGCTTTTGGTCGGTAAGGTAGTTGAGATGCTCTTGATCGCGCTTTTCAAAATCTCCGGCCTTTTGAGCGTTCATAGCGGCAGTCGCTGAGTTTAAAGCTCCCATCGCGTATTTTTTGTTCATTGCGCCGCCCAGCAATGCCAACAAGGGCAAAAATTTGCCCAAAGCTTCAACTGGGTTTCCAATTGGCACTACATTTTCTTTTGGTATTTCCTGCTGCTTTCCAGCAATTGGCGCGGGCCGATTATAAATCTCCATTAACTTATCATACATAGGAAGATCGCTTTTAATCTGCTCAGCGGTAACAGAAGCGGCGTCAATGGACGCCTTGGCTTGTTCCCGAATTTGTTTTAAATCAGGATTTGTTTCGCCTAATTCTTTTAGGGTTTTAACCATTTTTTCGGTGTCTGCGCCAAACACAGCTTCGCTAGGGTCGCTCTCAGCGGTTGGAGCGGGCGCAATTGGAGGGGCCTTAGCGTTCGGGTCTACAGGCTCTCTGGGCTTAGCCGCCTCCACGCTCTGTTGAATCCTTTGCAAGTGGATATGATCCCCAGTGCTTCTTCTGGGCATTTTTGGCTCATAAATGGCCCGATAATTAGGGTCTTTAAAATCTGTTGCCGCTTGCTGCATTATGTCTGGAGGCCCCATAACAAAATCAAGCGCGCTTGCTGTTCCAGTTGGCCCGGCTAAATGTTGCGAGTTTGCCACACCGCCAACAGCAGCATTTTTTATAGGATCACGCCTCCCACTGGTGATTTTTGCACCGGGGAAACGGGCTAGCATGGTGGCAATGACCGACGGATCAACGCCATATTGATTAGCTTGATCTAGAACTTCTTTTGGATATTGGTCGGCCATGATTGATCACTCTTACTTAGAAGGTGCGGGAGATTGGGCAGGGCGACCGCCGCTCATTGCAGCAAAAAATTCTTCCATAGCGTTTTTATATTCGGCACTAGTTGACGCTTCTTTGCCCATCAAAAGGCCTAAATAACCGCGAACGCCCTCATCTGATTTAGAAACCTCGGAAATGGCAGTTTGCAACATATCAGCCGCTGCCTTAAACTTTTCGCCCTCATACTTAGTATCAATATCAGCCATTGCTTGAGCAATCGCGGTCTCATTGCTAGCACCACCAGCCGTTAAGGCCTGAATTGTTGCGGCTTTTTCTTTTTGTTTATCCAATTCAAGCGCAGCCAACATGGGCTGGGGCAGTTGGCCCATTTCAGCAGCCCGCTGTCTGTTTTCAGCAAAAGTACGCTGATCGCGCTCGTGAGCCATTTCGCGACCAAGAATCTTTTGCTGAGCTTCGCCCTGCTTGATGGCGTTAAGCTCACTGACCCCGCCCAACACTTGCGGCAAAGCTGCCATCAAGAATTTTGGGTCAGTCAGAGCTTGCTCAATAGACTGCATCATGCCGGGCTTTGCAGCGGCAGCGCCTGTGGTGGAATTGAGGAGTTGATCCACACTAGAACCACCAAACAACTTTGAAGCCAAGGCTGGATCAAGCGCAGCACTTGGCGTTGCCGATATGGCGGCGGGACCGCCAGTCCGAACGCTATTCATGCTGGGAGTGGGAACGCTAATCCCCTCCACGCCAGTAAGGCCACTTGGCATTTTGGCCGGAGTGTAACCAACTTGACCGCCCGAAACATCAAACCCGCCCGTTGGCAACTTAGAAGTGGCCCCTGTTAGAGGATCAAGCGTCCCCCCAGCGTTAATTGAGCCAAGATCAGGAGCAAAACTAGACACGCCCTTGCTCAGCGAGCCGGGGCCTGTTGAAACACCCGTGCCAGTCGGCGTCATAACCCCAGACGCGCCAAGGTTTCCGCCGGGGGTCTTTATTCCCGGTGCTTGTGAAACGCTCTCAGTGCCCGTGATAAGCGGCGTAGTAGGCGCTGTCGTTGGGGTTGGGCCAAACCCCATTAAATGCTCAGCGCCCTGTATGACGTTCCCAGCGCCCTTCTCAATGCCAGTAAGAGCTTGGCCCCCATATTTCAGCGCAGTCGATCCGACGTTTTCTGCGCCCTGTATTAGGGTGTTCAGCATATCGCCCATTTTAGATTCCCTTCATTTGATTAGGATCGGCAGCGCCCAACGATTTCGTTGGCGCAGTTGAACCAGCCCAAGGGCCAATTTTGGGTGCAGATGACCCAGAAATATCGAGATTGCTCGGCGCACCACCAGCACCCAGACCACTTGATCCGGTTGAGCCAGTGTAATTAGACGACGTGGGCGCTTTTGTTGGCGCGATGGTGTTAGGCAGGGGTGGCGCTTTGTTCATGCCAAGCATATTGGCCAAGCCCGGCTCCAACACCTTTTGCGTACCAATTGAGGCGGCGGTTCCGGCTGCATTACTAGCCAATTTTGCTAAATTTTCAGTGCCCTTTATCGCAGCTTCGCCCGCTGCTTTTTCCGCAGCCATGCCAGCGGCATCTTTAACGGCTGCGCTACCAGCCTCTTTGGCGGCAGCCTTCGCAGCGGTCTCAGTAACGGCATTGCTTGCCATGCTGCCAGCTTCGTGCGCCACACCAGCACTTACAACATTAAGGATGGCGCTCAGATAGTCACCACGACTAGCCTCATCAGCAGCCGTAATAGCGGTGGTAACTGCGGGAACCCACTGAAAGCCGGGAATAAACCCGGCTATATCTCCAGCGATGCTAAGGATTTCATCAAAACTTTTGCCCATTGGCCGTCACCACATAAGATTTACGATCTGTGGCAGCTCGAACCCTTTTGGCTAGAGGTTCTAGGTTTGCGCCCGTGTCCTCACCAAAGTGGAAGCTGACTGCCCCGCGATCCTTGATGGCCCAACGTATCATAAAGCGCAGAATAGAACACGTTTCAAATATTGACCCCTCAGAGGCAAGCAAAAGCATCACCCCTTTGATTGAAGCTGGGCTGTAGAACGGAGCAGAGACAGCCGCCACGCCAAACGATTGCTCCCCAACCACCCAACAGAAGTTGGGGCTAAGGATTGCCTTATGACCCCAAGCTAGGCTGTGCGCTTCATCGAAGGATGGATACTTAGCCTTGGCTATACGAAGCATATGATCCATATCATCTGGCGTGGCTAACCGGATCATGCAAACACTTGCGTTTCGGAGTCAGAAACGGCCCTTATAGCCCCTTCAGAAGCCTCCTTAGCCTCTTTATAGAGCCTTAATTCGGTCACTTGAGCCATCAATTGGCTAATTTGGTCATTTGCAATGATCAATTGGACGTACAAGTCGCCAATTGTCAGCTTAATCTGCTGATCGGAAGTCATTTTGTCGGACATTGTGTTTTCCCATACTAAATCGCCCTCTTAGCGATTTGTAAGGTTTAGAACATCATGAAAAAATTGCCAGAAGAAGCGTCAGGCACGGCATATTGAATAATAATAACGCCAGCGCCGCCAGTGCCGCCAGTTCCCGGCACATTAGTGCCGTTATTTTCTAAACCACCGCCGCTTCCACCACCGCCGCCAAAATCTCCGCCTTTACCGCCATTCCCAGCGCCAAATCCAGTAAATGGACCCGCTGAACTGCCGCCACCTCCAGCACCGCCGCCGCCAGCTCCCGCCGTTCCTCCAGCAGTTAATGTAAATGCAGCTCCCGCGCCGCCAGCGCCACCGTTTTTACCATCAGCAGCAATACCTCCGCCACCGCCGCCGCCACCGCCAGCGCCTGTAGTACCATCGCCTCCAGCAGTTGAGGGTGGCCCAACAACCCCGCCCGCCCCGCCAGCGTTAAGGGTGTCTCCAGTTCCGCCGTTTCCCCCTGCCGACCCAGTTGCCGAAAGGCCAGTACTACCAGTGCCCCCGCCGCCGCCGCCGCCGCCATTAGAAGAACTACTAGTGTTTCCGCCCGCATTTCCACTTGAATTCGCTGTTGTGGCGGTACCGCCGCCGGGACCACCGGAGGAAATACCTCCGCTTCCTGAGCCTCCATCGCCTCCACTACGCTTAGTTCCCCCAACACCCGTCGCTGTTGCTCCACCAATGCCGCCAGTTGGTCCTGTTGCTGCTGATCCGCCTTTAGCTAAAGCGCCATCAGTTGCTAAGGTTGGGGCGCTGCTGGCAGACTTATTGAGCCAAGTATCCCCACCGTTAAAACCAGCAGCATTACCAAGGCCAATGGCAATAGAAATAAGATTCCCAGCCGTTATGCCTGTAATTGTAGTTTGAGAACAAGCGCCACCACCGCCACCGCCATTAGGTGCAGACCCAGCATTAGTAGCCCCGCCGCCAGCCCCGCCGCCAATGCAAATAACCGTAACAACTGTTGCGGAATTAATCCCAGTTGGAACCGTCCAAGTAGTTCCGGTAGTAAGTTTTAATGTTACCGTGGCCATTAGATGGTCTCACTTGCTGGTGGAAAAAATATCACCCCATCCCAATACCAACCAATATCGCAATTTTGCCCGGCCATAATCTCAACAAGACGACAGCCGTCGTAAGCAGGATCAGAGGGAGACGCCATGATCATGTTAATAACCAAGCCATCAAAAAGTTGGCAAACCGCACACCGTGTTGAAATTTGATTTTCCATGATTAAGCCTGTTGAGTTACGGCAACAACATCCCAGAATATGGCTTCAGCGTTATAGATGCAGCCAACGTAAATAGTCTTATTAGCCACGGTGGTCGTAGGAAGGGTGGTTCCAACAACCCGGTAAGCGCCAGAGGTTACTGTCCACGTTAGTGTACGAGCAGTGCCGTTATCCACTATTCTTAATGTTAGCTTTTGGCCGTTTACGGGCGTTCCACTCGGGGCATTAATTGTCAGGTTCACACCAGCGGCAGTGACATTATACTGATCTGAAGTATCGCCAGTTGGCGTGATACCCGCCGCCGCGCCAGTTGTTGTACCAATGCGCGGGTTGATGCGCGTTGAGTTAATGTTTGTGGTGGCTGTCAGCGTTGTAAACGTACCCGCCGCCGCCGCTGAGCCGCCAATGGCGGGTGGGGAGGCTAAGTATGTACTAAAACCTGTACCACTAACGGTGCTGGATGCTGACAGGGTCGTAAACGCGCCAGTGCTGGCGGTTGTCGCGCCAACGGTTGTGCTATTGATTGCCCCGCCCGTAATGGCGACGGAGTTGGCCGCTTGAGTCGAGATGGTGCCAAGCCCGCTAATGTCCGTGTTTGGAATCGTCGCGGATGCCGTTAGAGCGGAAGTGCCAGAGCCTTTTACATACCCAGTTAGAGTAGCCGCGCCCGTGCCGCCGTACAGCACGCTAATCACGTTACCATTCCACGTCGTGCCGCTAGCAATGGTTCCTGTCCACGTTAGCGTATTGGTTGACCATGAGACGTTAGAGGGTAGCTCGTAGTGAGTATCCCATGTCCCTGCCGCTATAGAGTTTGTCAGCAAAGTCACATACGCAATCGAACCTGATTGAAGCGTAACAATTGTAGTCGAACTGTTATTTTGGGCAATGATTGTGCCAGAGCTTTGATTGTTATTAAAAATATAGGTTGATCCAACAGCCAAAGTTGTAGCGTCTGGAAGTTTAAAAGTTTGGCCGCCCGATCCGGTAACCGTGTAATTAAATACCGAGGAAGCTGTCAGCGTTGTGGTTGTGCCCGCTGCTGCCACGTTTGAATAACCAGCAAACAGATAGTTAGTGGTGATGTTTTGATTTGCATCCCGAAGCACAACAGAACTAGCGCCAGTAGATGCCGTGACGCCCGTGCCACCATTTGCGACATTCAGTGTTCCCGCAAGGGTAACCGTGCCCGCCGTTGCAGTGTTTGGCGTAAAGCCAGTCGTACCAGCACTAAAGGTTCCCACCCCAGCAGTGCCGCTAGCGGTTAGCGTAATGGACCCGGCTGCGTTGGTTATCGTAACCCCAGACCCGGCGGTAAGGGTGCTAAGCGTGTAACCAACGCCATTGCCAATTAAAAGCTGGCCATTGGCTGGCGTGGTTGTAAGGCCCGTACCCCCAGCGGCAATTGTGATTGCCCCAGACGCATTGGAGAAATCGTTAAGCATGGCCGTGCCGCTGCTTGTTGGGATGGTAAACGTATACGCCGACGTTCCCCCGGCGGTCGTGCCAGTAATGGTAACGGCAGTGCCTTGCGCGGTGTCCGTCCAGTTTTCTGATGCGGCCCAGTTAATGCTGCCCCGACGAGCGGCGCTGTAACCCGTGGCCCCGTAGCCATAAGCATTAAGCGCGGCAATGCTCTCCCCCGACTGCACGGCAGAAGGAGCCGCACCCGTACCATCAGCGCGTCTTAGGTTAATGCTTGGATTGGCCGCAAAGCTATCGACAAGCAAACCCGCCGCCACCGTATTGGCCTGAACCAATTGCAGCAGGGTTCCGGTTATAACGGCTGGGGGACTGGCAGCGTTGAGATTTACCTTCTGCACAGCAGTAAAGATGTTTGCTGAGGACACAGATATGCCCCCCAAGGCCGTCAGGGCCGCACCAGCGGTCGTTTGGCCTGTGCCGCCACTTGATATGCCAATTACGTTTCCTGACCATGTGGAGCCAGTAGAGAGCGTTTTGTTGGTGAGCGTGTCAGTCGTGGCCCGGCCCACCAGTGTGTCGGTGGTTGAGGGGACGGTAATTGTTCCGGTGGTGTTGAAGGTGAATGTGCCGCCGCCAGCACTGGTTAGGCTTGCGGCATTGGTGTTGGATAGGTTCGTCAGGGCCACCGCACCAAAATTGCTATTGATCTGCGATGCGTAAATTACGCCGCCTGTGGCAAATGTGTAAGGTATGGCCATCTGACTGTGCTTCTCTGATTGTCTCTAGGAGTAAAGGGTGGAGTCCCAAAGTGCGGTGTCGTAGACACCTGTTGTTGGCAGAGCATAAACCAAAATTGATTGGCTAATGCTATTATCTGTTTTGCCTTGAGAATCGGTCACCCGAAAAACAACCGAGTAGGTTCCTGTTACTGTGGGCGTTCCGGTAATTGCCCCGGTCGTTGAGTTCAAGCTCATCCCGGTCGGAAGTGATCCGCTAAAGATGCTGAACGTATAGGGAGGGTTGCCACCCTTGCCTGTTAGCGGTGGCCCGCCATACGGCTGGTTGACCAAAACTTGAACGCTGAGTGTGCCAAAAACAAATAACTGGCGACCGCCGACAATCATCATTTTGCGCGGCGAAATTTCTTTCACCTGCGGCCTAGCCCAGACCCCTCTTGGGCCGTCGTGATAATAGACCTCGCTCATGTCTCAACCTTGACTGTAACGGTTACACGCCGTTCCCAAGGAACGCAGCAACCGATTGATGCTCAACGAACTGAAGATAGTACCACGCATCGACCTTTTTCTTGTCTTTGAAGTCAACGTCTTCGAGGTCGTTGCCACTTACGCCAGCCATAGCGTTCATCTCATTGTGCATCTGCTGATGCCGCTGAAGCCATGAGCCGATGTCTTTTTCCTCAATAGGCCAGATATTATACTCGCGCAGGGGGATTCCCTGCGCGTTTGCCGCCGAAATAATGGCCAAATGGTGGGCGTAATGCTGAAACGCCCACTCTTGGAACCCACGAGGCGTGGGCGGCGGGTATATAATCTGCGCGAGGCTCATTAGGTGGTGATTTTGCCGGGGCTTGGCTTGTGACGCTGGGGCAGCACTTGCCAATCGCCAGATTGGATGACCGGATGGCCCGTTCCGTCCTGTAGATTGTTATAAATGCGGTTGCCCTCGTTGTAAGACACGCCATCTGGGGTCTCAACACGAATGTCCAGTTCAGGGGGCGACCAAGCCTTAAATTCGTAATCATTAGACATTTTAGTCTCCTTAGCCGTAAGGCGCGAACTCGCCATACTGTGCGGTGAATGAGATTATATCCAAATCTGAGCCATTTGTCGTCAGGGTGTATCCAATCATGCGCCCGTAGGTGCTGATGGCAAAGCCGTCGATGCTCAGGACGTTGGTTGGATAGAAGTTTATATTAACGCTCAAAGAATTTTGGAACTGAAGCGAGACCCCGGCGGGGTTTACAAAATTCAAGAACGATTGCTTTAGCGTCAATGGAATAGGCAAGCCTTCCGACGCATCCGTATCTGCCGACACAGAGAACTGGGGGTTGGTATCTGTGCCATTGTTGTTGGCAACAAAGTACGCCCGCAGCGACCGCTTAAAGCTGGTGTAATTGGGGGCCTTCCGCAATTTGGTCTGGAAAACCTTAGACAGAGCCACGGACGGTGTTTGGAACATTTGATAAAGGTTTGTTCCATCAGAACCCCAAGAGGTAATGGTCGAGTTAATCTCTTGGGTTTGGATAAAGTTTGGCGCTTTAATCTGCGAGGCCATAAACCATTTCTTACCATCCCACATACCCATGATCGTGCGGTAGATATTTAGATACGGGTCTAACGTATTGAAATTTAAGATATAAACCCGATTGTTATTAATTGTTGCAATAGCAGTCGTTGGGGTAACGGTTGTCCAATTGGCATTGAGGAATAATCCATCAAGCTCGTTGGATACCTTTTCAACCGCGCCACCATATAGCCCATAGACGCCAGACGGGTTGGCAAAGACCAAGGCGCGGCCAAAAGATGCCACGCTGTCTCGCCAAGATGTTCCAATCTGGGGATCGACGTTGGTGATGTTAAAGGCTGTAACCCCAGTTGTGCCAGTGGTGACATTAGTGATGGAGAAAACCGACGAGTCGCCAAACCCGTACAAGAACCCAGAAGACTGGGCCAAGCGGGTAATGGTGGTTCTTAGGCTTGAATCGGTAAGCTGGGTGTAAACAGCGCCCTGCGTGATTGACACGTTTGCCACTGTGCCGGGGGCCGTGGCTTGAAGGTTGACCCCATTGGCCGTCCATACCCGGTTTTGGTACGTCTCAATGGTCGTGCCTTGAACACCAAACGGCATGATGCTGACTGTGGCAGAGGCGGATTTATTACCCCCACTGAGCAGCACCGACGTATTGGCAGCAGTGTAATTTTTGCCGCCAGATATGACGTTGTATCCAGTAACAACACCCCCGGCGATAATAGCAGTTATGTTTGCCCCAGTGCCATCGCCCACAACAGTAACGGTCGGCGGGCTGTAATAGCCGCTGCCACCAGTTGTTGCGGTGACGCTAGTAATCTGTCCGCCAGCTATATTGAGAACAAAGGTAGCACTGTTACCAACGCTGAACGTCAAAGTTGGGGCGCTTGTGTAACCAGTTCCCGGCGAAATAATAGCGACCGCTGTAATAGAACCGTTACTAAGGCCAGTAATAACAATTTGAGCGCCTGAGCCGCCGCCGCCCGCAATCGTTGGGATTGATGCGGTTGTATAAGCCGTCCCACCTTTTGTGATGAAAACGTCTGTTATCCCGCCGGATGTTGCTGAGATTACGGGGGTTGCAATCGCTTGGGTATCTGACCCGCCGCCGCTAAATGTTACTAACGGCCTGTCATTAAGGGAATACCCGCTGCCGGGGTTTGTGATTGTGACCAACGTGATCACACCATTCTTAACCGTGGCACTTGCAGTAGCGCCCGTTCCTGTCCCGCCTGTGATTGAAACAGTAGGAGAGGATGTGTAGGTGGAACCCACATTGGTAAGGGTGGTATCTGGGCTTAATGTTCCAGCCGTAAACAGACTTGTGCCATCCCAGAGCCAATAGTTATTGGTTCCAAAATTATTGATAATGGCGAGATATTTGTTTTGGAATTGGGCACAGGCCGGAATCAGCGTTGGCGTTGAGCTGCTATAAAATGTTGCGGCAGCGCCAATCGTTGTTGTCGCGCCATCAGACACCCTTACCTGAACGGCACTGCCATCACTTAAAAACACCGCCCAATAGGGGACGTTATTTAGGATGTACGAGTAGGTATAAATAATTGTCTTGCCGGATGCGGCGTAAAGGGTTGTTCCTTCAGCGGCCAAAGTCCTCAGACGGCCCGTGGCTATTGGAAAGAAATTTTCAACCCAATAAAATTGGTTTTCTTCGATAGCAGGGCGCGAAACCTTGGTGTTGATCGAACCAAAGTCTTCAAACGACCATTCCGTTACTGGGGTGCTTTCGCTGTTACCAGCGCGGGGTATAGCCATCTTTAAACACCAATCGCTATCCAGTTAATGGGATAAGCCGTGGACGAACTTGAAACGCCTTGCAGCAAGATCGTAAAAGACGCTGTGCCAGACATTGATACGATTTGAGCAATCTGATCGCCTGTACCACCCGTATCCGGCACTGCGTTAAGCGGTGTTGCGGTGATTGAGTAAACAGCAGTCGTAAAGGTTTTTGGGAAGGTGATAGTAGTTGCACCGCTATTTTGGGAAATAGCAGCAGTTTGACCCCACTGGATAATTACCCCGCCGGGCAGAGTGGCAAAACCATTGGCCGATTTAGATTGGTACGAAGCACCAGTTAGTGTGCCGGGAGCCAAAGCAAGGTTTGTTGACGATCCGGTAATGGCTTGGGCAGACGTTGCCACTTGAATTTTGCCAGCCTGAGTCGTTGAGGCGCTTAGTACGGTCGCTACGCCAGTAACATTAGCCGAGCCATTAAAAGACCCAGAAGTCCACGTTAAATCACCAGTTGCCGAGATGGTGCGCCCCGTTTGCAATATGACCGCTTGAGCCGCCAAGCCAACGCCAATGGTTGATGCAAAGTTGGTTAGGGTTGTGTACACGGCCCCGGTCGAGGTTTGATAGATCAAGACCTTCTCAGAACCCGTCAGCGTTGATGCTGCTGGAACGACGTTTGCAAGCACGGTCGTCCACTGGAAATTATCATCCAGATCGCTAGCTGGCACTGACCCCGAAAGGTTGGCAAAAGTCCACGGGAAGGTAACGGCCATTGTTCATCCACCTATTAGTAAGCTGAGGGTGCCCACGAGGGCGTCGTAAAGGCTCCGCTGGCGATCATACGCTCAGTGTAAAGCTGCTTATAGTATTCCGAGTCATCTTTTCTCTGAGCGTTGGCGTAGGCCAGATAGGCTGCGTAATACGGAACGCAGTCGCTAAATGGAACTGGCACAGAGTCGGTCGTAGCATCCGTCAGAAGATCGATTGGGATACAGTAGCAATCCACTTGCATGGCGTTGTAGCCAGCCGGGATTGGCCACAGATAACACGTCCCGCCTTGGCCTCGGCCATACATTGACCAGAGGCTGGGGTAATTTTCAGACCCAATGTTATAAGCACGATAAGACGACTGGAACGTCGTCCAATCAGTTTGATCCAGCGTAGGGGTAAGCGATCCCCAAGAGACCGAGATGGACTGGATGCCAATAACCGACTGCACACCATTATCGGCAACTTTGGCCGCAGCGGTAAAGCTAGACACCTTGTATGTCTCTTGGCCCGTTATCGTGGAAATCAAATCGGTCAGCGTGGCGGTGCAAACGGCATTGACGCCAGTTGAGTCGGTGATCGTCACAACAGGAGGGGCGACATAACCAGTGCCCGCAGTGGTGATTGTGTAGCTAGTAATCTGCCCGCCAACCACATTGGCCGTCAGCACGGCCTGTACGCCCCCCACAGGGCCGTCGGGGACGTTTACAGAGACTGTTGGGGCTGTGTAGCCAGAACCCACGTTGGTGGCCACAGCGGTGCTTATAGAGCCTGTAGAGGGCGGCAAGATTCTGATGCACTGAGCATCCATTGCCACGCGATTACGCGCACGGTTCACATAGTCTTGAATTTGAGCCGTCGTCCAAAATAGGGCGTTCGGATCATTCAAAAAATCACGGGTCTTTGCGACGTAAGAAGACAGTGTTGGCATGATCCACCTAAGAAAAGGGCCGAGACCGCTGATGCAGCCCCGGCCCTTAAAATTTTCCTCTGAAGGAAGGAATGTATTACATTGGCTGCATGATCGTAAGGTCAACCGGAGAGACGCCCACAGCCGTGGTCACCGCAGCAATGGTCGAAGCCGCCGTTGCAAGGTTGGAGTCCACAGTCACAAACGGCACGATCTGGAACAGACCAGCGTCAAGCAGAGTACCAGCAGTCAACTGAGCCGTGGCAATTGCGCCAGACGAAGTTGCACCAACCAGCTTTGCATCACGAGGAGTGAACAGGTCTGGGCCAATCGCAGGGTTCTTAATGGCAGGGGTCGAAGTGACCAGACCATTGAACGTCCGCGCTTGGAACTGAGTGCCGTAACCAGCGCCAGACGTACCAGCGGTCATTGCGCCAGCCGAGAAGCAGTGGACTGGAGTGGCCGCAGCCGAAGAACCACCGCCGCCTGAGAAGCTCAGGGTGGTGACAGCGGTCAGTGCCGTAGCGCCGGGGGTAGCCAGAACCGCAGTGATCGTACCGGAACCCGTAAGGGTCGCAGTAGCGGCAGCAGCAGTCGTTGGCCCCGGCGTAGCCGCAGTGGCGTCACGAGGGTCGGCAATGATGTAGACGGTTGGAGCAACCAAATAACCAGCGCCCTGATCGACTACAGTGATCGAACCAACCGTACCACTTGACAGGGTGGCATAGGCAGTGGCTTGAACGCCACCGACTGGAGGGGCCGAAATCACGACGGTTGGGGTGTAGTTATAACCAGCGCCAGCAGTACCAACGGTAACGGTGGTGCTAATCGCGCCGCCAACGATAGCCTTGTACGAACCGCCACCAGCAGCAGCAGTCACGGTTGGGGCTGAGGTATAACCGGAACCAGCATTGGTCACGACCGTACCGACAACAGTACCCGTCAGATTGGCCAGACGGAAATTAACGCCGTCAGAGCTAATGAGGGTAGTATCGCCGCCAGTTGCGGGAAGGTTCTTCCAAAGGCCCGTCAATGGATCAAGGATTTGGATAAACGTATAGTTGCCCGGCAGGATCATCCATTGACCAGCAGGAATCAGATAGGTCTGAGTGCCCTGAAGGTAAATTTCGTTGCCAAACACTGGGCCGTTGTAGGTTGAAGTTAGGCCCGGCGTGGTGGGAAGACCGACGCCGATGCCGCGCATTGGAGTAATAGCCATCTTCGTTCTCCTTAGAAGCTACCGCCCGTGATGTTGTACAACTGCATCCCGGTGACTGGTTTGGTGTTAACCAGAGCCATCGCGGCGATAATCACGCCGACGTTTGCAATCTGATTGTTGGCGATCAGCGAGTGCCAGCCGGAGAAGGCGAAGTTCGCATCCTCAGAGATGTACAGACCAAGATACTTGCTGTTGATGAGGTAGGCCGTGCCCTTGGGGCAGAACGGATCAGCCAGAACTGGCACGTTACCAAGCATCAAAGCGCGGAAGCCCGCATTAACGGCATTATCGCTGCCGTACTTTGTGTTTGGATCGGTGTTGAACTGCTCAACGCTCATGTAGTCGGACAGGAGCGTAGTCCAGTCAGACAGCGACATGATGATGAAGTCTGGGCTTTCACCACCAGCCAACTGGGTCAATTGCATGATGCGAACCATCATGTTCGACCGGGTAGGCGAGGCGTTGAAGTTGATCCGGTTGGACTTCCAATAGGTGTAGGTGCTGCGGTTTAGGCCGCCGTAAGTTGGGGCGACAGTACCGTCATCGAACACGTCCTGAAAACCGTTCATGGCCAAGGCGTTGGTCGAAGCCGAGCCAAACAGAGCGGTGGAGATTGCTTGAACCGCCACAGTCTTAGCATCGACCATCCGAGCCTTAACCAAGGGGATGATGGTTTCGGTCTGCTGGAGCAGAGATTCCATACCCAGCAAGGGGATTGGAACAGTACCAACAGAAAGGTTCCAAGCGGCCTGTTGCGTTGCCGCCAGCACTTGAGGCTGTGGGAACGCGCCGTCATAACCCGTCCAACCGAAGTTCACAAACTGCGAACCTTGGACTGGCACGGTTACTTGGCTCAGACCACCACGCGCACGTTGCGAGTTCCGCATCAGAAGCGAAAGAACAGGTGCTGCGCTATAAATTTGAACAACCATCTTCGGGATAAAAGCCCGACGCATGACTGCTGTTAGTTCGTTGGTGATACTCCCGGTGGCGGGAATAACGCCTTGGCCGTATACTGCCATGTTAAGTCCTCCTAGGCGTTATGCCCGCTGCGCTCATCTATCAGGATTTTGCCAATCATGGCGTCCTCCCACTTGTCGGGGTTGGCAAACAACCCCGCAACGTCGTGATCCACGGCGTCACTCTCTAAATTCCAACGGTCAGGCTCCCACGAAGAACGGGTCTGCACTGGCGTCGGATTAAGGCGTTCAAACAAGGCAGCAGCAGCTTCAGGATCAGGAATCGAGCGATCCACCATTAGGCGTTTCACTTGTTCAATGCCTTCATCGTTATAGCCATGCTGAGACTTAAGGCGGTTAAAAGCGCCGTCCATTTCAGCAATCTGCCGATTTTCCGAATCTCGGGCATCCCGTTCGGCCAGCTTATTCATCATCGCTTCCATGCGAGATGCAGTGGCCTCAACCTGATCGATGTAAGGCTGGGCAACTTCTGCTGCCACATCTTCGTCGGTCCGAGTGTTCGGATAGTGGACCTTGATTGCCTTAGTCAGCAAAGAGCGGGTCTGTGGGTTGCCGTTGATTTGCTCAAGCAGCTTGCGGGCTGCATAGAGGGTGTTCAATTCGGCTTCTTCAACTACAACTTCAGCCATTTATCTGAGTCCTATTGACCGTTCGGGATATGGCGAACTGGGAAATCATTTTGAATACCCTTTGGCTGGGTAGACATGCGAGCGCCCCACTGGGTTTCCTTGGACTGACCGAAAGTTTCGATCACGTTCTCAGGCTCAGTCGAAGGGGTAGGGGGCGTAAAAGCTGGGGAGTTAGGGAGATTGGCCATGTGCTGTTCCTTACATGCCGGGGGTTGGGGAAGGAGGAGCCGGAGGAGCGCCGGGTGCGCCGCCAGCCGGGGCAGCACCGCCAGCACCACCAGCGCCCATTGACGCTCCGAGTGCTTGCATCTGCTGCATTTGTTTTGCTCGTTCCATCAGCCCCAGCAGGGTTGATTGTTGAACGCCTTGCTGTTGATCCGAAGCGGGGGCAATCTTTGACCCGTCTTGAATCATTTTTAAAACCATCTTGTGCGGCTCTGACCCAACCGGGAGATTGGGCAGAGCCGTCTCAAGAAGATGGACTGCCTCTCGCACTTTAGTCATGGCATCCGCAGACGAGCCGGGATTACCAGTCCGAGGACCAGCGGGTCCGGCAGAGCCGATTGCGGGTTGTGCCATTAGCTGAGGAGGTAGTGCCATAGTTTGGGTTCCTGAGAAATTCCGGGGAAAAATTGGATGCACCGCGAAGGGCGCACCAATTTAGCGCCGGGACTTGCGAGCGTGACGCTTAGCCATGTGCTTATCTCCTAGATAGAGAACCGGGGAGAGGGCTTTGCTTACGTCATCCCCGGCAAATTAGCAGTCACCGTAGGAACCCACGACCTGCATAGAGATACAAATACTCCGGTCTCTAAAAACGGTCAATGTTGTGGACTTAAACAGAAATAGTATAGTGTAAGGGACAGATGGCGCTTTAACCTAAGTGTTCTTTATTTCTGTTGGGTTTTATAAGTTTTAAAAATAAATTGTCCCGTAAACGCAAAAAGGCCCCAACCTATTGAGGCGGGGCCAATTTGGGATGTTTATAGCAATTTTGCTATTTTCGGCCCTTACCCTTGGTCAGAAGCTCTGGATGCTCTTGCATAAATTTAGCCCTAGATTCTTCGCGGTCACGGTACTTCAAGATTAACTCGTCTTGATATGGCGGGTGTACCATGCGGATCAAATCTTCTCCATCGATAGCGCCGCGAGCAGATAGGGCAAATGCCAGTTGCTGATTGTCGCCACTGAAAGCTGGAGACGAGGTGTGGCTGTCCACAGCCACCTGAAGGTTCTCAGGAAGCTGGCTGAGCATAAACTCGGTGACCTTATTAAACAGGCCTTTCTTTGGAAGCGTAAACACGCGAGCATCTTTGGCTTGGCTAAGGGCAAAGCATTTGCCTCCAAAGTCAGCGCATTGATCTTCAACAATCAAAGCGCGGTCTCGTAGGCGAGGCGAAGACGTTTTCAGCAGGGTTGCGGCTTGAGCGCCAGAACGAACGCCAGAGTCGCCTTGGCCAGAGGTCATAGGGGTAAAGCCCCCCACTTCCTCAAACGTCCGCTTGATCATGCCAATGTATTCCATTGCGTTAGGCGGCATGGTCGGAGCCATCGTCTCAATCTTGCCGTTTGGCTGGCTATCAATCAAATTACCGCCGGGTGACGCTAGGATACGAGCCTTTTCATCC